>ENA-OFCD01001521-OFCD01001521.1-metagenomes-genome-assembly--contig:-NODE-1521-length-11414-cov-4.962145_pt1 | contig 11414 bp, 10 predicted proteins | sample MGYA00153392_OFCD01 | MGnify analysis MGYA00153392 | reverse complement strand
TCTGTCCTCGATAGGAGCGATATTTTCGGGCGCGAACACGGCATGTACGATTCTCCTGGCGCATGAGTTTTAAGACAGTTTTGCCACTCAGATGCATATTGTGTTTGGAGGCTAGAACCAAGCGCACCCGTCGGTAGCCATATGCCTTATAGGAGCGGTCAAAGACCTCCCGCAAGAGCGGTCTAACGCTCGCGTAGTGATCAACTGGGGTGGGTTTGTTTCGGTGATAGTAAAAGGTGTTGGGTGATAACCCAATGACTCGGCATAGCGCGCTGACTGGATAAAGATGCTCTAGCGATGCGACTGCTTGCGCTTTGAGGGCTGCGCTGCTTGATCTGCTATCACTAGAGCTTGGTATTTTTTTAGTAGTGCATTCTCCATCTCTAGGCGAGAGACCTTCTCTTCCAGGCTCTCACCATCAATTCCAGCAGGTTTGCGACCTTTGGGCTTGGGAGTGAGTCCTGCTGGCCCATCTTTGCGATAGGCGAGCACCCACTTATTGAAAAGGGTACGAGTGCTGATTCCAAACTCGAGAAGAATCTCGGGTTTAGGTGTTCCAGCCAAGAACTTCTCAACCGCTGCCACCTTGAGTTGCTGCGGATAACTTCTGTTTTCTCTCACAAGATCAAAGTTTAGAAGGCGACCTTGCCGATAACTATCTAGCCACTCGCGCATAGTTCCACTCGGCAGTCCCATATAAGTTGCCACAGCGTGAAAACCATAACCTTGTGAAAAATAACTTGCCGCTTCGGTCCGAGTTTCCTCGGAATGGCTAATGCGTCCATCCATGAAAAGAACCCCTTCGGTTAGGACTCTTTATAAGGAGTCCAACTTCTGGGGTTCAGTTCATAGTAACCGGGGGTTTTTTCTCGCGTTGTGCTTTCTCGTGTTACCTGTTGATTCGAGTACCCGTATTGGTATCGAAAAGATGGATGGTATTTGGAACGGCTTCGACTGTAACGGTCTCACCTGGCTTTGGAGGATGCTTTGGATCCCAACGTACGATGACTTGGGCACCTTCGTCGGTAGAGTTTGCAAAACGCACCTCTGGATCAACAGGGCGACCGTAAACAAAAGCGTCGGAGCCTAGTTCTTCTACCACTTCAACTAGAACGTGGAAGCCCGTCGATGAAGGCGTAAAGCCCTCGGGGCGGATTCCGACAGTGACCGTACCCGTGATATGACCCGGAACGTCAATCTTGAAATCACCGAGGCTGGCGACACCATTTGAAACAGGAGCTGTTAATAGGTTCATTGCTGGGGAACCGATGAAGCCGGCGACGAAGGCGTTAACAGGGGTTTCATAGAGGTTACGTGGCGTATCGACCTGTTGTAGCAAGCCATCTTTGAGGACCGCAACGCGATCTCCCATAGTCATGGCTTCTACCTGATCGTGCGTTACATAAACGGTGGTGATTCCCAGGCGGCGTTGTAGCGCTGCGATCTGTGTGCGAGTTGCTACACGCAACTTCGCATCTAAGTTTGAGAGTGGTTCATCCATCAAGAAGACCTGGGGCTCGCGAACAATTGCGCGACCCATGGCAACGCGCTGGCGTTGTCCACCCGAGAGAGCCTTGGGCTTACGGTCAAGATAAGGTTCGAGATCAAGCAACTTTGCCGCTTCAAGTACACGACGGTCGCGCTCTTCTTTAGCGACGCCTGCGATCTTAAGAGCGAAGCCCATATTTTCGGCGACTGACATATGTGGATAGAGCGCATAGGACTGGAAGACCATGGCAATATCACGATCTTTTGGCGCTACATCTGTTACATCGCGATCACCGATACGGATCGAACCATTATCGACCTCTTCTAGACCGGCGAGCATGCGAAGGGATGTTGATTTTCCACATCCAGATGGACCTACGAGTACTAAAAATTCGCCGTCGTTTACGGTGAGGTTGAGCTTGTCTACCGCCGGCTTTGTTGTGCCCGGGTAAATTCGTGAGGCGTTATCAAATACAACTGATGCCATGAGTTATGCACTCCTTCTCCGGGCAGGTACGTGCCCGACGATCCGTAGGATGAAGGTAAAACCCCAACCGACGGAAGCCTGTTGGTGGGTAAAGGTTAGCCACTCTTACCCGCAGAACCAAGGGTTAAGGGTGAGTCTGATTTAAGCCTCACGCTACCCTTAGCCTATGGAGCCCATCCCCGCGATCAACCCGATCGGTAGCTTGGGTCAACTAACTCTCGATCTCCTCTTGGTACTTCTCTTTATCGTGGTCGCAGGCATCTTCGTAGCAGCTGAAATCGCTCTCATCTCCATTCGGGAGTCTCAATTGCGTCAAATGGAGGCGACGGGCGCTAAAGCGAAGCGCACTGCCCGGCTAGTAAAGCTGACGAAGAGCCCCAACCGGTTCTTGGCCGCCACCCAGGTGGGGGTGACCTTCTGTGGCTTCCTCTCTGCGGCCCTCGGCTCCCAGAGGATAGGAACTTCCTTCGTGATTCCCATCCTCCAGAGATGGGGGCTATCACGCGGGCTTAGCACGGCGATTTCCGTGCTCTTTGTAACTTTGATGATCGCGTATGTCTCCCTGGTGATTGGTGAACTTGTTCCAAAGCGCTTGGCGCTTTATCGCACTGAACAGATCGCTCTAGCATCTGCCCCCACCATCGATCGCATCGCAAATATCTTTCGCCCTATTATCTGGGTGCTTTCGCGTTCAACCGATACGGTGGTGCGCTTTTTTGGTCTTAAACCACAGGAGATTCGATCCGAAATTTCTGAGGCGGAACTAGTTGACCTCGTCACCGGTCACGCAGCTCTCTCCGATGAGGAGCGAGATATTGTGGAAGATGTATTTAACGCTGGGGATCTAGTGCTTCATGAAATTATGGTCCCAAGAACTGAGGTTGATTTTCTTGACGTGGGGCTCACCCTCGCTGAAGCTAAATCAATTGCTGTGCGCACCGCTCACTCTCGCTACCCGGTGACCCGTGGATCGAGTGATGAGGTGATTGGTTTCTTGCACGTCCGAGACCTCATAAATCTACGCGAAGAAGAAATGAACAAGGTTCTGCTGGACATTATGCGACCTGTGATCTTTCTTCCGGCAACTAAAGGAGTTTTGCCGGCTCTCACCGAGATGCGCATTAAGCGCGCCCATTTGGCTATCGTCCTCGATGAATATGGTGGGACAGATGGAATCGTCACCCTGGAAGATATTGTGGAGTGCTTTATCGGCGATATCGAGGATGAATACGATAATCCTGAGAGTGAGGTTACGGCTCAACCTCAGAGCGGGGAGTTCGAAGTTGATGCTCTGATTTCTTTAGAAGATCTCAAAGAACAAACAGGGATCGAACTTCCTGAAGGACCCTACGAGACCGTCGGTGGTTTTATCATGCACATCCTGGGGCGACTTCCGTCTCAGCATGATCTCATCACTATCCCAGGGGCACAGATAAGTGTCCTTACCTTGGAGGGCAAGAGGGCAGGTCAATTAATGATCTCGAGGCGACATTAGTAATCGGTAGGATAAGAGCATGTCGCAGCCACGAGTTTTATCGGGAATCCAACCAACAAATGGATCCTTTCACTTAGGTAACTACCTGGGTGCGGTAAAGCAATGGGTTGAATTACAGGAAAACCATGATGCCTTCTATTGCGTCGTCGATCTGCATGCGCTCACCTCTTCGCCAGATCCTAAGCAACTGCATCAAAACACCCTAACCTCTGTGGCACAACTTTTGGCGCTAGGTGTAGATCCCGAGCGCTGTACCCTATTTCTCCAGTCGCATGTGCCGGCACACAATCAGTTAGGTTGGGTGATGGAGTGCCTGACGGGCTTCGGTGAAGCGAGCCGCATGACACAATTCAAAGACAAGTCGCTGAACGTGGGTAATGAGCGAATAGGTATCGGGGTATTTACCTATCCCATGTTGATGGCAGCCGATATCTTGTTGTACCAGGCTGATCGCGTTCCGGTCGGGGAAGATCAACGCCAACACATTGAATTAGCTCGTGATTTGGCAGCGCGGTTTAATGGACAGTACGGGAAGACCTTTACTATTCCAGAGGGATATATCCTCAAAGCTGCTGCCAAAATTTATGATCTCGCAGATCCGACCGCAAAGATGAGCAAATCGGCGCAATCCCAGAGTGGTTTGATTGAAATTCTTGATACCCCCGAAGCAAATGCCAAAAAGATTAAAGGGGCGGTGACAGATACTGGTCGTGAAATTCACTTTGATTCATCTCAGAAACCTGGAATATCAAATCTGCTGACTATCTTTTCGGCGCTCACCGGTCGAGCCATTCCCGAGATTGAGGATGAATTCGTTGGTAAGGGTTATGGAGATTTCAAAGGCGCCGTAGCTGAGGTCGTCGTTGAATATCTGCGCCCCGTGCGCACCCGCACCCTCGACCTACTTGGAGATCCAACCCACCTAGCGGAAATTTTGAAAGCCGGCGCGGAGAAAGCAGAACTGGTCGCCAATAAGACTCTGGCCGATGTCTATGAAGGGATTGGGTTAGTTGCGCGCGGGTAGGTTCATTGCTCTCTTGGCAGCGCTCTCTCTCACTCTCCCGATAACGGCCGCTCACGCCTTAACCTCCATCAAGATCGCCGTTGCTTATGACATTGGCGGTCGTGGGGACCATGGAATAAACGATTCTGCGGCAAAAGGCGTGGATGCCATCAAGAAGAAGTATGGTCTCACCGCCCACTCTGTCCGGGAGATGGTCACGAATGGAAGTGAGAGCGATCGAGAGTACAGATTGCAGTTCTTAGCTGCGGCGCATTACAACTTGGTGATTGCGGTCGGTTCCGGCTATGCCCACGCCCTAGAGATTGTTGCCAATGCAAATCCAGGGACCGAGTTTTCCCTCATTAACGATGCCAGTATTGGAAGTCTCAATATCAGCGACATGATCTTCTCTAACTCTGATGGGTCGTATCTAGCGGGAACTTTGGCGGGTAGTGCGACGAAGGGAAAGAAGGTGGGGATTATTGGACCAACGTCGGTGGCCCCTTACCTCTCGGCCTTTCAAAAAGGAGTAGCTTCTGTTTCCCCAAAGACGGTTGTCTTGAGCGCATTCGTAGACAGTGATTTGGGGAACGCCGTTCGAGTTCTTCTTGCTGAGGGCGCGGACATTATTTACTCGGAGTGGTCGAGCACGAGCGTGGTGCAAGATACTGTGGCTGCTCTCTATTCAAAGAAGAGACCTATTTATTTGATTGGGGTCAATCCAGATCAATACTTCTTGCTGGGTAAGACAAGCCAGAAGATATTAATTGGCGCTGTCACCAAGCACGTTGATTTAGCCGTCAAGGATGTAATGATCGCAGCGTTAAATAATGAGAATATTATTGATGTTCTAGATGGACCGAATGGGATATTTGGACATATCTACACCGTCAAAGATGGAGGAGAGTCAATGGCTCTGACGACTCTTGGAGCGCCCTTCTCTATCAAAGTTGCCGCAGCTATTGCAAAATTGAAAGGCCGAAATTAGGAAGCTGAAATTTCAAATGATTGGTGTAATTATGAGAAACCCAGTTCGTATTGGAATCGTTGGTACTGGTTGGCGTGCCGAGTTTTTTACTCGAATTGCGCAAGCACTTCCAGAAGAATTTGAAGTGGTAGGAATCGTAGCTCGGCGCCTAGAGAGCGCCGAATATATGCAGAAAAAGTGGTCTCTTTCAACTTATTCCACCCTCTCTGAACTCATTAAAAAGACGGAACCCGATTACATTATTTCTTCAGTTTCGTGGAATTCAAATCCAGGAGTGTTAGAGGAATGTGTCTCACTTCAAACTCCGGTACTAAGTGAAACCCCACCTGCCCCGGATCTTGCAGGATTAAGAAAACTTTGGATGGAGGTCGGATCTAAAAATCTTGTTCAGGTTGCAGAGCAATATATGCATCTACCTGGACACGCAGCTCGCAAAATTGCAATTGATCGCGGTGACATCGGTACGCCTAGTTCCGTACATGTCTCCTCGACTCATGGTTACCATGCAATATCGATAGCGCGCGCTTATCTTGGACTTCCCATGGGGATGGTCGAAGTTAATGCTTCGATTTTTACCGCCCCTTTAGTAGATCCGCTGACTCGAACGGGCTGGAACGTTGATCTCACTCCTAAGGTGGCTCAAACAACTCTGGCTACCGTGGATTTCGGCGATGGGAAATCTGCTTTATATGATTTCACTGACAACCAATGGCATAACCAGTTGCGTCTTCGTCGCATCCTCATCAGAGGAAGTCATGGAGAGATTTCAGATGATTCCATCATTCGCCTCCGGACTCCCAACGCGATTACTAAATCGCAGTTCATTCGTTATCAATTGGGACAAGATTTGAATCTTGATGGGCATGATACGGAACATATTTCACTGGATGGAGAAGCGATTTATTTCAACCCGTTTGTGGGTAAGCGATTCATGGACGAGGAGATTGCGATTGCCTCATTAATGCGAGGCATGTCACGCTGGGTCTCCGAAGCTGGGCCAGAGCCTTATCCGCTAGCTCAAGCGGCTCAAGACCATCTGATTGGGTTAGCAATTGAACAATCAGCTCTTACCGGTATTAAAGTTCAAACCCAACGAGAGGCTTGGAGCAAGGGGTAAGTCGAGGTAACGCCGGTGACGTAGGAATTATGCGTTTCCTAGTCCTCGATCGTGCACAGCAATTCACCACTAGATACCGTCTGACCCACGCTAATTCCGAGTTGTGCAATCAAGCCGGCCCGTTGAGCGATTAAGGGTTGCTCCATTTTCATCGCCTCAAGAACGACGATGAGATCCCCCACCTCTACACGGTCACCATTTCCTTTAAGGATTTTTACGACCGTTCCCTGCATTGGACTGGAAAGGGAGTTGCCAGAGCTTTTGGCAACACTGTTGCTCTTGATGCGATGGCGCTTTTCGGTGGGAGCCTGCGAGTGGAGAACTACCTCAAATCGATGTCCATTTACTTCAGCAACGACCTTCTGCGAAGCGATCTTAGATGCCGCTACGCCCTCCTTAAAATTAAATGCAGGAATCTGATTATCGAATTCGTTCTCGATGTAGCTCGTGTAGACCTTAAAGTCTTCGGTAAAATTTGGATCATTGACGATTGCGCGATGAAATGGAAGTGCGGTGGCGAGTCCACCAATTTCAAATTCGCGTAAGGCTCGGCGAGCTCGCTCGATGGCCTCTTTGCGAGTAGCCCCAGTGACGATCAATTTTGCTAGGAGCGAATCAAAATGCGATCCGATGGTGTGTCCATGATCAAAACCTGCATCGACTCGAACACCTGGTCCTGAGGGAACCTCCCATTTTGTGATAGTTCCCAGTGAGGGAAGAAAGCCGTTGCCGGGATCTTCTCCGTTGATTCGAAATTCCAGGCTATGGCCGCGAATGACGGGATCTATTGGGCTGATAGTTTCACCTGAAGCGATACGTAATTGCTCGCGCACGAGATCTAACCCAGTGACCTCCTCACTGACAGGGTGTTCTACCTGTAGGCGAGTGTTGACCTCCAAGAAGGAGATGGTGCCATCTTGACCAACTAAGAATTCACAGGTACCCGCTCCAACGTAGCCGACCTCACGCATGATTGCTTTTGACGAGGTATAGAGCTGTTGGATTTGAGCCTCAGTGAGAAACGGTGCGGGCGCTTCTTCAACGAGTTTTTGGTGGCGGCGCTGAAGGGAGCAGTCGCGGGTGCTCACAACGACCGCATTCCCTTGCATATCTACTAAACATTGAGTTTCAACGTGACGCGGTTTATCGAGGTAGCGCTCTACAAAGCACTCGCCACGTCCAAAACCTGCGATGGCTTCGCGTACTGCTGACGCAAAGAGTTCGGGAATATCCTCCAGATTGAAGGCAACTTTAAGACCACGTCCACCTCCACCATGCGCGGCCTTGATTGCAACGGGCAGACCGTGCTCCTTGGCAAAAGCGATCACCTCATCGGGTGAGTCAACGGGATCGGCAGTTCCGGCGACAAGTGGAGCCCCAACTCGAGCTGCGATCTTGCGAGCTGAAACTTTATCTCCGAGTTCGCGGATAGCCGCGGGTGGCGGTCCGATCCAGATGAGGCCTGCTTCTATAACGCGTTCGGCAAAGCCGGCGTTCTCAGAGAGGAAGCCATAACCCGGGTGAATTGCATCCGCCCCCGACTTTTTCGCAATAGCCAAGATCTTGCTTTGATCGAGATAGGTCTCCGCTGCAGATAGGCCGTGCAGGGCGAAAGCCTCATCGGCCGTCGCAACGTGGAGTGAATTGCGATCTTCATCCGAATAGATGGCGATACTTTTAACGCCATGATCGCGGCAGGCGCGGGCAACTCGGACCGCAATTTCACCTCTGTTAGCAATCAGAACCGCGGAGATCTGTTTCATGACGCAACCTTCACTGGAACGAGGGAAGACCAATTAATCCCTAAGTTAATGGTGATCTTGCGCAAGGTGGGAAGGGACAACCCAATTATCCCGCTGGGGTCTCCCTCGATATGGGTGATGAAGGGTGCAGAATGGCCGTCAAGGGTAAATCCACCGGCAACTTCAAGTGGTTCACCGGTATCTACATAATTTCTTATTTCCTCCTCTGACATGGTGGCGAAGGTGACCTTTGAGGTGGAAATATCGGAAACCTCGAGCCCTTGGTCGGTGTCGATGACAGAGTGTCCGGTATGGAGGTAACCGCTCTGACCGCTTAGTAGGTGGCAGCGCTCAATGGCCTTTTCGCGACTGCCGGGTTTGCCGAGGGATTCTCCCTTGAATTCAAAGGTAGAGTCACAACCAATAATTAAAGCATTGGTAATTTCTGGTGAATGCTTATGAACAGTGTGCGCTTTCAAGATAGCTAGCGTTAAAACCAAATCTGCCGGGCTCAAAGCGAGGAGTTCTGGTGTTTCTTCATCAACCCCACTGATCCTGATAAGTGGGGAGATACCTACGGATTCCAGAATCCTCTTGCGCGAAGGTGAGGCAGAGGCAAGAACTATCTGCTTGCTCATGATGGTGTCGTTCCAAATTTACGCGGCAGTGAGTTCTGGATTTTGAGCCTAGCCCAGGAACTGCGGTACTTGGTAGGCGGATGCGCACTCTTCTCTATCTCATCGATGGCGCGAGTTAGCGCAAGGAGCTCCTCTTGAGTTGGAGTGCCCGCATGAATGGTAAAGCCAAGTTTCCGAAACTCACGAGGGAAATCTTCGTTGTACGGCATCAGAGTGGAATATTTCCATGTTTGCGAGTTGGAAGATCAACGCGTTTGTTCGCCAAGGCTCTGAGGGCTTTGGTGATCTGAGCGCGCGTTGTATGCGGCTCGATTACCGCATCAATAAATCCGCGATCAGCGGCGATATAGGGATTGAGTAGTTGCTCCTCGTATTCGTTAATCAATTCTGGAGAGCGTTCGGGATTTTCCGCTATATCTTTCCGATAAAGAATATTTACAGCCCCTTGAGCCCCCATGACCGCTATCTGGGCGGTCGGCCATGCCAGATTTACATCTGCTCCCAGATGTTTTGAACCCATCACGATGTAAGCACCGCCATACGCCTTTCGGGTGATCACTGTGACTAGTGGGATAGATGCCTCACCGTAGGCGTAGAGCAACTTTGCCCCACGACGGATGATTCCGTTCCACTCTTGTTCGGTACCCGGTAGGAATCCTGGAACATCGACCAGTGTTACTACCGGAATACCAAATGCATCACAGGTACGTAAGAAGCGAGCTGCCTTTTCGGATGCATCTATATCGAGAGTTCCGGCAAAGTTCTGGGGCTGGTTAGCAATAATTCCAATTGATCGGCCTTCGATACGGCCAAAGCCGACTAAGATATTCGGCGCGAAAAGAGCATGAACCTCTAAAAAGTTGGACTCATCCAGGATGGCTTCGATAATCACACGCATGTCATAAGGCTTATTGGGATTATCTGGAATGAGTGAATCGAGAGCCCGATCAGAGGGAGCGATTCCGTCGGATTCGGTCGGCCGCAGGATCGGAGCATCATCTAGATTATTACTTGGTAAGAACGAGAGTAGCGCTTTTACATAGTCAAGTGCGGCGCCCTCATTCTCGGCAAGATAGTGTGAATTTCCGGTTTTAGTATTGTGAGTGGCCGCCCCGCCCAGTTCTTCCATTCCAACTTCTTCACCTGTCACCGCTTTGATGACATCAGGACCGGTGATAAACATATGAGAAGTCTCATTTACCATGATGGTGAAATCTGTGATCGCCGGTGAGTAAACCGCGCCACCGGCACACGGACCTAAAATCACCGAAATTTGTGGAATAACGCCCGAGGAGCGCACATTGCGTTTGAAGATTTCGCCATACTGGCTAAGGGATGCGACCCCTTCTTGAATGCGAGCTCCACCTGAATCATTGAGACCGATCATAGGAATTCCTGATTTGAGGGCAAACTCCATGACTTTCACGATTTTCTTACCCATCGTTTCACCCAGGCTGCCACCAAACACCATAAAATCTTGGGAAGAGAGAGCGACGGTGCGACCATCAATAGTTGCAAACCCCGTGACAACTCCATCGCCCAAAGGATGAGCCTTATCCATGCCAAACTTGTCCGAGTGATGAGTAGAGAAAGCGTCGAACTCTACAAAGGAACCTTCGTCAACTAACTTGAGGATTCGCTCGCGGGCCGTATATTTACCCGCGGCATGTCGCTTCTCAATGGCAGCCGGCGTACCGCTCTGCGCCGCCTTTTCAAGTCGAGTTTTTAAATCTTTGATCTTGCCGGCAGTAGTATTAATAGCGTCAGTCACATCCACACTTTACTAGTGAAGCAGGCATCTGTGATACGTGCACCTCTTAATAGCTTCGCAATATCTGCTGCTCTACCAGCAGATTACTGGCGGGTACGGGTGGTTGATGCAGTTGCCTCTACGCAAGATGAGTTGAAAGATGAACTAATCAGCAACGGTGATTGCGTAGTTGCTGAGTATCAGAGCGCAGGACGCGGGCGGCTCGAGAGAAGATTTGATTCACCCCCCAATGTGGCGCTCTTACTCTCTTTTTTTATTGAACCGCGTCGGACGGGGGAGTGGGGCTGGATACCACTCATCGCGGGCGTAACGGTTGCTCGCTCTATGAACGCTGCGACAAAATCTAGTGCATTTAAAACCAAGTGGCCCAACGACGTAATCTGCGAGAGCGGAAAAGTAGCAGGAATATTATGCGAGCGTCACCGTGATGGAATTATTGTTGGAATTGGTTTGAATGTTTCAACTCTGCCGGAGGAGCTTCCCGTGGAGAGCGCCTCGTCGGTATTTATCGAAAGTGGCATTGAATTGGATCGTAATGAACTCCTTCCGGCAATTCTCTGGAATTTTCAAGAACTTTTTACGCGCTGGGATGCCGGAGCGAATCTTTCTTCGACTTACCGCGCTCTTTCGCAGACAATCGGCAGCCAGGTGAAGGTCATTTTACCTGATTCCAAGACAGTCACTG
>ENA-OFCD01001520-OFCD01001520.1-metagenomes-genome-assembly--contig:-NODE-1520-length-11424-cov-2.102999_pt1 | contig 11424 bp, 10 predicted proteins | sample MGYA00153392_OFCD01 | MGnify analysis MGYA00153392 | reverse complement strand
AAAGTTAATATCCCAAAAAGGAGAGAGTTGTTATCACTACTTTCAGAGGTGGCACCAGCAGCAGTTCCTGAAGGGGCTACCGGTTCTTTGTATGCATTTACATAATCTAATATTGCATCTATTTCTGCTTTTTTTAATGCAGGGAAAGCCGTCATTACAGTCGGTTTCCATTTTTCAAACAATCCTTTTGCATATGGGTCTGAAGCAATCATTCCTGAAGGGTTTGCTACCCATTTGTAAACCCAATCTTTTGAAGGTTCTCTGTTTCTGGCTCCTGCCAAAGCCGGACCTGTATAATCTTGATTGGGTTTATGACAGTTTGCACACTGGGCTTTAAATAAAGCTTCACCTTGTGCAAAAACAGTATTATTTGATATAAATCCAATGAGAATGAGACTTGCGATAAATCGAGAAATGAATTTTTTGTAACGAATCATACAATTAAGCCGGGTTTTTTTACAGAAAATGGCTCTTCCATCCGCAAAAATAAGACAGGATACTGACAAACTATCAACATTTTTAGTTTTTTTTTAGCCCGTTTTACACTAAATACCCAATCTAGAAAGAGGTTTTTAATTATGATTGTCACCACTTTGTAATTGAATTTTGTAATTTTTTTTTAACCAAAAAAAGTAACTTTTGAGTATCGTATTTTTAATCCATTTTTGTTGAATGTTTTAGTATTTGCAAACAAAATGGAAGGTGAGTGGAGTGAGATTACTACTCATTATCTTAACCTTTGCAATTGGTGGAAGTTTGTGTGGATATGGCGGCAAAAATTATTAGGGTTAATAAGTATTGACAAAGGATTTTTATGGATTTTGGTTTATGTTGTAACCATAAGCATCTTATGGTCAATTGCAGCCTTACTTACAAGTATTCCTTTAGTACAATTCTTTTTTTTAAGAGAGATATCTTTACACTATCTATGAAAAAATTAGGGGCAAAAAGAAAATATGATAATAAAAATCCCAAAACTTTGTAAATGAATATTGCCATATTTGCCAGTGGAGAAGGAAGTAATGCTGCTGTTATTATGAAAACGCTTGGATCTTTTATAAAAAAAGAAACCGCATCATTAGCGGTAGTAATTTCCAATAACGAAAAAGCCAGCGTATTAAATATTGCTGCAGATCATAATATTCCCTGGGAAATTATTTTATTAAAAAATAAAACTGACGCGCAGCAAACCGAAGCTTATTTTAAGTTACTTGAAAAGTATAAAATAGAATTTATTGTACTTGCCGGTTATTTAAAAAAACTTCCAAAAGAAATTACAAATGCTTATCCAAAAAAAATTATAAACATTCATCCCGCATTATTACCGGCTTATGGTGGTGCAGGCATGTATGGCCAATTTGTACATAAGGCTGTAATTAGTGCAGGGGAAACACAAAGTGGAATCACTGTACATTATGTAGATGATGTGTATGATCATGGACAAATCATTTTTCAGGTAAAATGTGCTGTTGAAAAAACTGATACTGCCAAAGATCTTTCTAAAAAAATACTCGGACTGGAACATAAATTTTATACAGAAATTTTAGCTCACACAATACTTTCTCAAATTCCTGTTAAATAAAACAACGGTTTTATTCTTATATATTTTTGTGGTGTAATATTACCCATCAAAAAAATACTGGCTTGCGTATTATTTCTACTTTTATATTTTTATTTTTTTGCTGTTTTACCTTAACCGCACAGATTATGGTGAGCGGTACAGTAATGGATAACACTAAAATTAATTTTGTAGAAGCTGTTGGCGTAATGAGTACCGGAGGAAAAATAACTGTAACAGATTCTTTAGGGAAATACAGCATTCAGGCTGCTAACGAAGACTCTTTGTATTTTATTTACAATAACAAACCCACGCAAAAATTTGCTGTAAGTAAAATGTCAAACACTGCTCAGTTTGATATTTCGCTTCACATTCCTGTAAAAAGCAGGTACAGTTTATTAAAAGAAGTTGTTGTTTATTCAAAAAATTACAAACAGGATTCTGCTTCAAACAGAGAAAATTACGCAGAAATCTTTTCCTACAAAAAACAAGGTATTCAAACTTCTGTTAGTCCCGGTGGCGGAGTAGGGCTTGATGCGAATGAACTTATAAATGTCTTTCGTTTTAAAAGAAATAAAAGATTAAAAGCATTTCAGCAAAGGCTTGAAGCTGATGAGAAAGAGAAATATGTAACCCATCGATTTAATAAGATTTTTGTAAAGCGCATAACACAATTACAAAGCCCCGCATTGGATAGTTTTTTAATTTGGTATCGCCCCACTTATGAATTTACAAGTACTACCAGTGAGTTAGATTTTAATCAGTATGTATTAAATGCATCTTATCATTTTAAAAAAACTATTGGTACCGGAGAGGCAAAAAAAGAATAAGTCAACACTCAATAATTAATTAAACGCTCTAAAGTTTTACCTAAACGACCGTAAGCCATAAAGTTTTTTTCAAGGTCAAGGTTAAATGGAATGGGTGTATCCAGGCTTGCACAACGCATTACCGGTGCATCGAGTTTATTAAAACAATTTTCACCAATCCAAGCAGCTACTTCACCACCAATGCCTCCCGTTAAACAGTCTTCATGTAAAATTAAAACCTTACCGGTTTTTTCTGTAGCTTCTTTTATTGCCTTATAATCTAATGGCAGCAAAGTGCGCAAATCTAATATTTCAATACTTATCTCTTTATTCTTTTCTGCATACTCAATAGCCCAATGTACACCAGCACCGTACGTAATTATAGTTACGTCATCACCATGCTGAACCTGCCTTGCTTTACCAATTTCAATTTCAAAATATTCTTCGGGTACCGGGCCGCTGATGCTTCTGTACAAGGCTTTATGCTCGAAAAATAATACGGGGTTAGGGTCGTTAATAGCGGCTATCAGTAAGCCTTTTGCATCTTGCGGTGTTGACGGATACACAACTTTTAAACCGGGTGTATGTGCAAACCAGGCTTCGTTGCTCTGGCTGTGAAAAGGCCCTGCGCCTACGCCACCGCCTGTTGGCATGCGGATTACCACATCAGCATTTTGTCCCCAGCGGTAATGTATTTTTGCAAGGTTATTTATTATCTGGTTAAAACCTACAGTTGCAAAATCTGCAAACTGCATTTCCATAACCGCTTTATAGCCCTCTAAACTTAAACCCAAAGCTGCTCCTACAATGGCGCTTTCACATAAAGGAGTATTGCGTACACGATCTTTACCAAACTCATTTACAAAACCCTCCGTAACTTTAAAGGCACCTCCGTATTCAGCAATATCCTGCCCCATTAAAATTAAATTATCATGCTGCTTCATGCTTTGCTTAAGCCCGTCACTAATAGCATTCATGAATTTTTTTTCGGTTGCAGGTTTTAAAGTTTCGGGATGCATATTTGTTTGAAGCCCGGAGTTATCAAGAGCCCGTAACTCCGCAACCGGCAACATATAAACATCAGCAACTTCCTCCGCTGTATTTACTACCATTTTATCAGCCTTGTTAGCCTCGGCCAATTCAGTATCTATATAAATTTTTGTATTTGCTTTTAATGTATCAATCTCTTTCTGCGTCAATATATTTTGTTGTAACAACCATGCTTCATAATTTTTTACAGGATCTTTCTTTTCCCATTCTGTAAACATTTCAGGCGGCACATATTTTACACCACTGGCTTCTTCGTGCCCACGCATGCGAAACGTCATACACTCTACCAGGTAGGGCTTTTGGTTCTTTATACAATAATCTCTTACCCCTTTTATGGTATCATACACTTCAAGCAAATTGTTACCATCAATACGAATACCCTCCATGCCATAGCCCTTGGCTTTATCAACTAAATTTTCGCAGCGGTATTGTTCATTTACAGGCGTGCTTAGGCCATAGCCATTATTTTCAATAATAAAAATTACAGGTAAATCCCACACCGCAGCGGTGTTTAATGCCTCATGAAAATCACCTTCGCTTGTGCCACCATCGCCACTAAATGCTAGTGATGCTTTATGTTGGCTCTTTAATTTGTATGCCAATCCCACTCCATCAGCAATAGCCAATTGTGGACCAAGGTGAGATATCATTCCACATACAAAATGTTCTTTGCTGCCAAAATGAAAACTCCTTTCACGACCTTTGCTGTAGCCTTCCTTATTGCCCTGCCATTGCATAAATAATTTACTTAGTGGCATATTGCGACCTGTAAAAACACCGAGGTTTCTGTGCAGTGGCAATATCCATTCATCGGGGTTCATGGCGGCGGTTGCACCTACAGAAATAGCTTCCTGACCAATGCCACTAAACCATTTTGAAATTTTACCCTGCCGCAATAACAACAGCATTTTTTCTTCTATCATGCGTGGTAGCAAAATAGATTTATAGAGGTCAATAAGTTTTTTGGTAGTTAATCCTTTATCAGAAAAATTCATGTTACGAAGATAGCTTCTTGCAATATTTAAAACCGTACAAAACCATGTGATATTAATAAAAATATTTGTACGCCTGCGTTAATTGTTTGAGCAACATTTGTCCCGCTATGCACTCTTACTCCGCCACAAAACCAAACACAATTCCTCAGCGTGGTAGACGTTTCTATCGGGCGTACAAGTCAACGTTACAGCTTTTTCCAACTTTTTTGGCGTTATCTTTTATCAGCAAAAACTGCATTAATTGCCGACGAAAAAACAGAAAGAATAATACTGAAAATCAAAGCCCACCAAAAGCCATCAATTCTAATCCCATTCATTAGTTTAGCTGCAAGTAAAATAATAAGCGCATTAATTACAAAAAGAAAAAGCCCCAGTGTAATGACTGTTATTGGGAGAGTCAGCAAAACCAAAATAGGTTTTACAATGGCATTTAAACAAGCCAGTACCAAAGCAAATATTATTGCTGTTGTAATATTTGATATGTGAACCCCAGACAGAACTTTAGATAAGACGTAAGCTACGATACCGGATATTAAAAGTCGTAAAATAAAGTTCATATAGACGCTATTTAGTTAATTGCAATTACTAAAATTTTTATTGTTTATTGTTTCCCAAATCTAATAAACAATTAGTTCAAAAAATCTTTCGGGTTGTAAATATTTTTGAGCAAGCGCCTGCAGTTCTTCTGCACTGGTATTTTTTATAGCATCTACCGAATCATAAAAATATTTTTCATCCAGGTTGTTTAAAATAATATTTTTCCATTTTGCGATGATGTGAAAAGGCCCATCCAAATCGCCAAGAATACCACCAATCATGTAATTGCGCACCAGCGAAAGTTCTTCGTCATCAATCATTTCCTCCCTCATCCCTTTCATTTCTTTGTAAATTTCTTCTATTGTGGCATCACACACATCTTTCCCTGCCTCCGTACTAATTACCCATGCACTTTCGTGAAGATGGTTTTGCAGGTAGCTGTAAATACCGTACGTATAGCCTTTCTCTTCTCTTATATTACTCATTAACCTGCTCCCAAAATAACCGCCATATACCGTGTTTAAAACAATGGTTTTTTTAAAATCTTCGTGGTGCCTGTTTGGGAAGGGTTGTGCTATCCTTATTGCTCCCTGCACAGCATTGACATCATTTTCAATTCTATATTTTTTTTCAGTAGCCGGTAAAGTAATAATATTTTTTACTTCGAATGTAGGTTTTGTCAATTGCAATTTTCCAAAGTTTTCGTTGAGTAATTGTTCGATGTTTTGCGGCAATTTCCCTGCAACAAAAATGACACAGCTTCCTTTTAAATAATATTCTTTGTAAAACAACTTTATCGTTTCTACATCCAGTGCATCAAGGTCAGCTACGTTTGTAAAACGTGCATAAGGATGCTGCTCACCGTATAATAACTGATCTATTTTTCTACCCGCAATAAACTCACATTTTAATAAATTTACCGAAAGGCGTTGTTTATAATTTTGAACAAAAATATCAAGTTCTTCCTGCGGAAACACTGCGTTGGTAAGCATATCATTCATTACCGGCAATAGTTTATCGGCATATTTACTTAATGTATGCAAAGATAAAACTGCTGTCTCGTTATAGCATGCACGGCTGCAGCTTGCACCATAATATTCAAATGATTCGTTTAATTGAAAAGCAGTTTTTGTTGTGGTACCATTTTTTAAAAGGTAATTTGCAACTGCGGCAACGCCGTTATTTTTCTCGAAAAAATTACCTGCATAAAAAACCATTTCTATCTGCAACACATCTTGTGCGCCGCCGTTAATGGCATAAACAGGAACAGTATTGTCGAGATAAAAAAGTTCGTAGGGTTTTAATTTTAAATTGAAATCTGTAGCGTCAATTATTGCTGGTGCTATTGTTCTGTTGAGCATGTAAATGTTTAATTGCTGATTTGTTTAAATGTACTTGGCCCGTTAATCTGTACATTGCTTTTAATTAGTGCTCATATAATACATCGTACTGCAGTTGTTTTCATCAAAAATTATTCTCGTTTCTGCAAGAATATTTTCTGCTGTTACAGCTCTGTATTTTTCCAGTTCGCTGTTCATCAAATCTGCATCGCCGAGCAATTCATACATGGCAATACTGGATGCTCTGTTCATTACGCTCATATCTTCAAATGCCAATGCGCTTTCTGTTTTGTTTTTTACTTTTTCAAGTTCGGTAACAGTAACGCCAGTTGCCTGTATTTTTTTTATTTCTTCGTTAATGGCCTGCTCTCCTTTTTTTATATCTATACCTTTTACAAGTTTGCCTTCAATTACCAACAAGCCTGCATCTGTACTGCCCATGTGGTAACATTCTATGTTGCTAAAAAGTTGTTGTTCCTTCACCAGACTCTGGTAGAGCCTTGAAGAGCCGCCACCGCTTAAAATATCTGTAATTAAATCTGCTGTGTAATAACGGTCATCTGTACGGGGATAAATATGCCAGCATTTATACAGCGCATCGAGCGGCACATCTGCTTTAACTTCTAAAGTTCTCGGTGCGGTTTGTTTTGGCTCTACAGGTAAATTACGAGTATATTTTTCACCGGCAGGTATAGTACGAAACCATTTTTCTGCCAGTTCTTTTACCTGTGCAACATTTACATTGCCTGCAACAGTTAGTATAGCATTTGATGGGTTGTAATGTTTTTTAAAAAACGCTTTTACATCTGCAAGTGTTGCATCTTCCACGTGCTTTAACGATGCACCAATCGTCATCCATTTATAAGGATGTGTAGTATAAACCAATGTTCTTAATTTATGCCAAACATCGCCGTAAGGTTTGTTTATGTAATGTTCTTTAAACTCTTCGCACACTACCTTCCGTTGTACCTCCAGGCTTTTTTTACCAAATGCAAGACTAAGCATGCGGTCACTTTCGAGCCAGAAAGCAGTTTCAATATTTTCGGAGGGCAACTGGCAATAATAATTTGTAAGGTCGTTGGTTGTATAAGCATTGTTTTCGCCGCCAGCAACCTGCAAAGGCTCATCATAAACAGGTATATTTATGCTACCGCCAAACATAAGGTGCTCAAACAAATGTGCAAAACCTGTCTTCTCCGGATTTTCATCTTTTGCGCCTACATCGTATAAAACATTTACAACTGCCATCGGTGTACTGTTATCTTCATGTACAAGTACTCTAAGCCCATTTTCCAGGGTAAATTTTTCAAACCTGATCATGTACAAATGTACGAATGCATTACATAAAAAATTTGTTATCGTATGCTGATAGGCTGCAGCGAAAAAATATAAGGGACGTCTTTTCTTTTTACAATTAATAATATTTTTTCATTTAGCTGTTGCAAAAGGATTTCATATTGTTGAATATTACCTGAAATATTTGTTCCTACAGAAATTAATTCATCGCCATTTTTTAAACCCGCTTTTTCTGCAGGAGATTTTTCGACAATATCATCAATATAAATTTTATTCTCATAATTGTAAAGGGACAAACCTGAGTAAGCATAATCAAACCTGTCAGTAAAAAAGGAATTAGGAATAAGGTGCATTTCCTGCTCAGGATAATTGAGTGTAATGTTGAACCTGCGCATGATATCGTTGCCCAATAAGCCCGCTGTGTATGGATAAGATGTTACATTTAATTCATCATTATATAAGTTAGTAGGTACGTTTCTAAATGTGTAAGGACCAATCTTTAAAGATTTTACAACTGTTAGGCGCATTGTCTTTTTGCCACCAAGGCCCTGAACCTGGGTTACAACCGGTCTTCTTCTTTTTAAAATAATGTTATTATATTCTAAAAACTGCTCTGTAATTAAAAGACATAATCCTGCACCTGTATCCAGATAAAAATTTGATACAGCTTTTTCTTTATCCCTCACACTTAAGGGCACAGCCATTAATTTTCTTAAACTTGGTTTTATAATTGTCCCTCCTCTTTCGTATTTAAAATGTCCAGGTGTATAAAATTTTATTTGTGCAGAATCAAAATTTATATCCAGAATATATCTGCTTAAAAAACTAAATCCAATAATACCATCTATTCTTTCTCCATAAGCACTGCCGAGTAAACTATAATCGTTTACATAAAAATTAAGGCTGTCCGTTATTAAATTACCGGTAATAAGTTTTCGGTTAAACGCAAAAGAAACTTTTCTAGATCCTGCTATACCGGATACCATTGTATCTGATTTCTTTAAGACGATATTTAGTTCTGCGCAGGTTGTAGAATCCAGGGATATGCCGCCACTGCCTGTATCCAAAATAAAATTCAATTCTTTATTGCTATTGTCAATTTTTGCTGCAATAACAATTACTCCTCCCGTGTAAGTTTTGAATGGTATTTTTTCCAAAAATTTTGCATTGTTTTTTATTGTTGCAGACTGTGCAAAACAGGCAGCCGCAATAAGGAATAATAATATGGTACAGATGGTTTTAATAAAGCAGGTATTCCATATTACAAGTTAATGAATGTACTTTTGTAATGCAATTTAAATATGTTGAAAATGAATATTGATGACCTGTTAAAAAAAGCAATGTCTTTTGAATTTCTTTCTGTAGAAGAAGGAGTTTTTTTGTTTGAAAACGCTGCATTGGCTGATTTGATGTTTGTTGCTAATGAGTTAAGAAAAATACAGGTGCCGCATGGCAAAGTAACCTGGCAGATAGACAGAAATGTAAATACTACAAACGTGTGTATTGCCAATTGTAAATTTTGTAATTTTTACAGAATCCCCGGTCACAAAGATGCTTATATAACAGATATAGAAACTTACAAAAGAAAAATTGAAGAGACCATTGCTTACGGGGGCGACCAGTTGTTATTACAGGGTGGTCATCATCCGGAACTCGGACTTTCTTTTTATGTAAATTTATTTAAAGAACTTAAAAGCCTTTATCCCAATATTAAATTGCACACACTCGGGCCGCCGGAAATAGCACACATTACCAAGTTGGAACAAAGTACACACAAAGAAGTTTTGATGGCTTTAAAAGAAGCCGGTATGGATAGTTTGCCCGGTGCAGGCGCAGAAATTTTGACTGATAGGGTGCGCAGATTGATCAGCAAAGGGAAATGTGGTGCACAGGAGTGGCTGGATATTATGCATGAAGCTCACGAATTAAACATTACAACATCTGCCACCATGATGTTTGGGCATGTAGAAACTTTAGAAGAAAGGTTTGATCATCTTGTAAAAATTAGAGAAGTACAAAGCCGGAAACCAAAAGATGCAAATGGATTTTTAGCGTTTATACCATGGACGTTTCAGGATGCAGACACATTACTTGCGAGAATACGTGGCGTGCACAACCTTACAACACCAGAAGAATATATAAGAATGATTGCCATGAGCCGAATTATGTTACCTAATGTAAAAAACATACAGGCAAGTTGGCTCACTGTAGGTAAACCGGTTGCACAGCTTTGCTTAAATGCAGGTGCAAATGATTTTGGCAGTATTATGATTGAAGAAAACGTAGTAAGCGCTGCAGGTGCACCTCATCGGTTTACGGCTAACAGTATACAGGATGCAATTAGAATGGCTGGTTTTGAACCACAACTTCGCAACCAGCAATATGGCTGGAGAGAAATGCCTGAAATGAAAGAGCAGGTTATAGATTATTAATAATTAACGTCATCAGGCCAAATACTATTTCAACAAAAAGTTATACATAAAAAAAGTCGCTTTTGAAAGCGACTTTTTTTTTGAATTAAAATTAAACTTGCAAAATTATTTTTTTGGCATTAGAACAGCGTCAATTACGTGTGTTACACCGTTACTTGAAACAGCATCTGCTATTGTTACATTCGCACCGTTGATCATTACTTTACCGCCTTTTACAGATACAGTCAATTCCTGACCTTGTACTGTTTTTAATTTTTGACCATCTTTAAGATCAGCTGCCTTTAAAGCACCGGGTACAACATGATATGTTAGTACACCTACAAGGTCTTTTTTCATTTCAGGCTTAAGCAAATTATCAACTGCGCCTGCAGGCAAGGCTGCGAAAGCTTCGTTAGTTGGAGCAAATACTGTAAAAGGACCTGCGCCACTTAAAGTTTCAGCAAGGCTAGCTGCTTTTACGGCAGCTACAAGTGTAGTGTGGTCTGCAGAACCTGCTGCATTTTCAACAATGTTTTTTGAAGGTACCATGTTGGCACCACCTACCATTACACCGGCCTCAGCCATTTTCGGAGGCTTTTCAGCCATTTTAGTGGTGTCAGTAGATGTTTCACTTGAAACCCCTGTTTTCTTCTCGTTGTTGCAAGATCCTAGCATTAAAACGGAGGCAGATGCTACCATTATTGCTGATAAGAATGTTTTTTTCATTTTTAATTATTTTTTAATTTGGTTGTTATTTATTAAATAATTAAGAGTAAAGGACATACGCAATAAATAGTAATAAGGATTTATAAAGAGAAAATATATTTTATGTATATGGAAATTTTTTGAATTTGCCTGATTACTAAGCTTATGTATGCACGTTCCGGAAACTTTAAAACCGTTGTTTAAAAATAAATTCCGGATTTCAACAGCAATTATTGATCGTATGAAACTTTAATAATTAATCTTAGGTATGGCAAATCTAACCTGAGCAGTATATAGATGCATTTCGTTTAACAGCTAACAATCTTAAAAATGGCGGCTACTATTCATGGGGATATCATTGGGCTTGTAATTGTGGTAATCTTGTACAATCTGTAACTAAATTTACCAAAGAAAAAATTTTTAACATACGCCCATAAAAGCACAGGCGAATGGACGATGTTTGCCGAATAATTTTGCCCTGTAACCAATGCTCCACCCAAACTTATTTTTAATAAACTCGAAGAAATTAGATTTACTCCAACCGACATTCATCACATAAAATATTAAGGCGGCAGAGAAGTTTTAAACAATTTACCTGATGGTTTTAGATGGTCTAAAAGTAAAAAAAAGAAGATGTTCTGGCGGAGTTTTCAAAGCATACAATAGCAATAATCAAAGACTTCCTTGAAACCCCACCGGTGAACCCTTTTCGCATTCATACGC
>ENA-OFCD01001519-OFCD01001519.1-metagenomes-genome-assembly--contig:-NODE-1519-length-11425-cov-6.536675_pt1 | contig 11425 bp, 9 predicted proteins | sample MGYA00153392_OFCD01 | MGnify analysis MGYA00153392 | reverse complement strand
GAAACGCACGCTGAGGGAACCTCAGCGCGATTTCGGTCGCCGCCCTCTCAAACTCTCCTGCGTAAGGTTCGATCTGTGAGATGCGAAGTGCGGCATTCACTTTATTCTGGAATTTAGTTAATCCGCGACTTTGTGGAGAAGTCGTGGAGGTGGGTGGATGAATGTAGAAAAAAATGGCAATCGCTAGCTTACTAGCGATCGCCATTTAAATTTAAACCCCGATTTCCCTTCGTAATAGTGCAAATGAGAGCAACATTACTAAAAAAAATATCTTTGAATGTTGATTGCTGATTTAACTAGCTCTAACCAACCTCATATCACAAATATAACCGGACTTGGGACACATCGACATCAGCCATATATAGCAACTACTAGGCTGATTAATACTACAGGTGTCTTATATTTATCCTTAGAGAGCATCTTCCAATACATGACGGGTACTATTCCACGTCCAGATGCCAGCGATAATCACAATCGCGCTCATCCCCCACAAGACTGGTTGCAGTCCAAATCGTTCTGTCAAGGGGCCAGTGACGACTAGGGGAATGCTCAGAGCGATATTGACAGCATTATTTTGGAAGCCAAAGACCTTGCCGCGCATCGATTCTGGGGTGCGCTCTTGAATCAAGGTTTGCATCGGTACCTGAATCAACGAAGCTCCAAATCCCAGAATTCCCGCACACAATAGCGCGATCGGTAGGTTACTCACAAATGTAAAAATAGCTAATGCTATACTCATGATGATAAATCCCACCAATGGCAGGGATTTTTGTTGGAGACGTTGCCCAAAGTGACCTAATATTCCAGCTCCGAAGACTAAGCCGATTCCGGCGGGAGCGACTAGCGAACCAAATTGTTTGAGTACCAAGCCTACTTGAGCGGTGAGTGCAACTGCCAAAATCGGTAGCGCCGCTATAGTCGAAGATAGGACAGCAATTTGCAGCATCGCATTTAGTAAGATCTTATTACTCTGCAAATACTTAAAGCCATCCTTCAGCTCGTGCCACGGGTTAATTCTGCGTGCGTGTTTGCTAGTATCGATGGTTTCTCTAATCTGAACTAATTGACCCAAACCTGCCGCCGCTAGATAAAATGATGCTACTAATATTTCCTGAGAGCCATTTTTGGCAATCTGGGTGACAGCAGTGAGGATAGTTTCGCCGATGCCAAATCCCAGAATGACCGAACCCACATTAGTCGTAGCAAACATCGCATTTGCTGTGAGGAGATTTTGTGGGGGGACAACTAGGGGGATGGCTGACTGTTCCGCAGGGGCAAATGCTTGGGTAACTACGGAGTGAGCAAAGATGATGGCAAGTAGAATCGGGAATTCCTTGGGTAAGAGCGGTAACAACAGGATTAGTCCTGCTCGGAGGATATCTGCTATTACCATGATCTTCTTTTTGGGGTAGCGATCGACAAATATTCCCGCTGCTGCCCCCACTAGAATCGCCGGAATGGTTGAAGCCACCAACAAGTAAGAGAAAGCCGAGGTCGCAAATCGATCGGGAACATGATAATCAGTTAATAAGGCACTGCCCATGACTATCAGCACTTTATCCGCAATCTGCGAGAAAACTTGCCCACCCCACAGGAATAAAAACGGACGGTTTTTGAGCAGAGCCTTGAATCCACTCGCCTCTGTAGGTGTTTTCGCAGGTAACATAGGCTGAATAGGGGAAAGGGGTAAAAGTTGACAGTTGACAGTTGACAGTTGACAGCTTGCACTGTTGGCGTTAGCCTGCCGGAGGCAATGCGTAGCCTACCGTCAGGTGGTAGCCTGCCATCGGCACAGTGTTGACAGTAAGGGTATAAATTATAGCTGTCCTAATCACCATCCGCCTAAAGGCAGGAAGTTCTAAACTCTGGCTTTTTGATAAAGGCTTCACTATAGTCTGTAGCGATTGTACCTACTAATGGGTCGAAAAATCAGACCAGATGTGACAGTCGATCGAGTGGACGGTGAATAATAGATAATAGATGGTAGCTATTAATTCATCACACCCCTGAAATGAACTCCACCATCGCCTACCTGACTACTCAACTCGATCGCGCGATCGTTGCCGCATTGGGGGAAGATTATGCTGGCACAGATCCCTTATTAGGATTATCGAGCAATCCTAAGTTTGGGGATTATCAGGCAAATATGGCGATGGGACTGAGCAAGAAATTGGGACAACAGCCTCGCCAGATCGCGCAATCGATCGTCGATAATCTAGATGTAGCCGCAGTGTGTGAAGTTCCCCAAATTGCTGGCCCAGGATTCATTAATTTTACTGTCAAACCTAGCTATCTGGCTACTCAACTCCAAGCAATTCAACGAGATAGCCGCTTGGGTGTGCCTGTGGCTGACATACCCCAACGCGTCATCGTAGATTTTTCCAGTCCGAATATCGCCAAAGAAATGCACGTCGGACACTTGCGATCGACTATTCTGGGAGATTGTATCGCACGGGTATTAGAATTTCGCGGTCATGATGTGCTCAGACTCAATCACGTCGGCGATTGGGGGACTCAATTTGGGATGTTGATTCTCTACTTACGGGAAGCCTATCCCGAAGCTCTAACGACTGCTGACGCGCTCGATTTAGGTGATTTGGTCGTGTTATATAAGAAAGCCAAACAACGCTTCGATGAAGATGCCGAATTTCAAGCAGCAGCTAGAAAAGAAGTAGTCAAATTACAGGCAAAAGATCCCGACACGATGAAAGCCTGGAACCTATTATGCGACCAATCACGGCGCGAGTTTCAGGTAATTTATGACAGATTGAATGTCCAACTTACCGAACGTGGCGAATCATTTTACAATCCCTATTTAGCCACCGTAGTTGATGACTTACGCGCAACTGGATTACTAGTCGAAAGCGATGGCGCACAGTGCGTTTTCCTCGAAGGATATACCAATCGAGACGGCGATCCTTTACCGCTCATCGTCCAAAAAACCGACGGTGGTTATAACTATGCCACTACCGATTTAGCCGCCGTCAGATATCGGATTGGGACCGATCGAGCAGACAGAATTATTTACATCACGGATACCGGACAATCAGATCACTTCGCCCAAGTGTTTCAAGTCGCTAAATTAGCAAATTGGATACCCGAAAATGTTGAAATTATTCACGTTCCTTTCGGTTTAGTATTAGGGGAAGATGGTAAAAAAATCAAGACTCGATCGGGTGAAGCGATTAAATTAAAAGATTTACTCGATGAAGCGATCGAACGATTTAGCAACGATCTAAAATTACGATTAGCAGCAGACGAACGCCAAGAAACTGACGAGTTTATCGCTAATAGTGCCGAAGTTGTTGGATTGAGTGCGGTTAAATATGCCGATTTGAGCCAAAATCGTACGAGTAATTATGTCTTTAGTTTTGATAAGATGCTGGCACTTCAAGGGAATACAGCTCCCTATATGATGTATGCCTATGTGCGAGTACAAGGTATCAGTCGTAAAGGTGGTATCGATTTCAACAATCTTGGCGATCGTGCCCAGATTATGCTTAATGAAGAATTAGAACTTACTCTCGCCAAACACCTTTTACAATTAGGCACGGTTATTAACGAAGTCGAGCGAGATTTATTACCAAATCGGTTGTGTCAATACTTATTTGAACTCAGTCAAAAATTCAATCAATTCTATGATAAGCATTCAGTTTTACAAGTAGAAGAACCTCTGCGGACTTCACGATTAGTCTTATGCGATTTAACTGCTAAAACGTTAAAATTAGGATTGGATTTACTCGGTATTCCAGTAATAGAACGGATGTAATTGCGATCGATCCCGATTGCCGCGCGATTTCAATCGTTGACAATTCTGAGATCGATCGAAATGTTAAGATGGTAAATATACTCTTGCAGGAGGTATCAGGATGACAGTTGCGATCCAAAAAATGACTCTAGAAGAATTCCTTGCGTATGATGATGGCACGGATAAATTATATGAACTAGAAAATGGAGAACTAATTGACATGGCATCTGAGAGCGAAATCAATCGTCGGATTGCAGGGTTTCTGTTTGCCTATTTTCTCCAATTTGGTATTCCAGCTTATCGGTTAACGATGAAGACAGAAGTAGCCGTCAGTGGAGCGCGGGTATCAGTGCGGGTACCAGATTTGTTGGTATTATCTGAAGAATTAGCTACGGAAATGGATGGGGCGAGTCGATCGATCGTATTAATGGATATGCCGCCACCATTATTAGTAGTAGAAGTTGTCAGCCCTAGCCAAGAAAAGCGAGATTATCGTTACAAGCGGAGTGAATACGCAGCCAGAGGTATTGCCGAATATTGGATCGTCGATCCGATCGCGCGACAAGTGACGATATTAGAATGGGTGGAAGGTTTGTATGAGGAGAAGGTTTATCAGGGAGATAATCAGATCGAGTCAACCTTATTCGAGAATCTAGATCTGAGTGTCGATCGAGTATTACAGGCACGTTAGTTACGATCGACATGCTAAGATTCGAGCAGATCGATTCTCTTTCACAGAGGCTACTTGTGGTGAGCGTAGTCGAACTACGCCAACGAGTCCGCCAGGAATTGCGGATTACAAACTATCGATAGTCACCGTGCGGCGAGTTTCTGCCGAGATTTTGGCAGCGTCAGCGACACGGAGAGTTGCCAGACTAGCCGCAGGAGTGACATAATTTGGTTTGCCATCGATGAGATGATCGAGGACGAGTTCCAGATCTCTAGCAAATAAACCTTTCCGCGCACCGAGATCCAGTGGGGTAGAAGTTCCATCTTGAATAAATACCCCTTCATCACCATCAAATATTAGTGCGCCCTTGTCGCCATGTACCTCAAACTTGCGGGAGTTTTGCCATAAGCCTTCACCCTTGCCATAGACGACTTCGCCGATCGCGTTGGTATTTTTGAAGCGTAGTTGTGCCGTACACAGACAAGTTTTGTAATAATCGCCCACGCCACCCCAGTATTGATTGTGGCAATTGACACTCTCGATCGAGCCAAACAAGTCAGTGAAGCGATGGAGCCGAGAAAGTGCCGCAATCAGGGGAAATCCGAACTCAGAGCGATGAAAAGTCCATTTTTCAGTAATCGGGCGTTGACAGACGATCGTGCTGTAGCGGGCGTAATGCACCTCACCCAGACGATCCAACCATTCGCGCATCGTCTGGTGGAGTCCGCCCAAGAGTTCGATATGTTCGACATGGAGGAGGACTTTTTTTGCCACAGCTAGTTGAACGATTTCGGTAGCTGCTCGAACATCGAGGGCGAGTGGATACTCGACGATTGTATGCTTACCTGCCTCGATCGCAGCACGGACGATCTCACTGTGGTGGATATTGATTGTCGCCACAATTACGAGATCTATATCGGGCATTTGCACCAATGTCTGCCAATCAGCTACTGCTAATACATCGAAGCTCTGGGCAAATTCTGCCGTGCGTTCGGGATTGCGCCCTGCGACGGCTACTAGCTGGGTGCGGCTTTCGGTAGCGAGACTTTGGGCGCGGACTTTGGCGGCAAATCCGGTGCCCACGATGCCAACGCGGATCGGGAGATTAATTTCTCCATAACTAGTGAGTTTGGACATAAGATTTTTTAATATTATAAAGCGATTGAATTAACCACCAAACTGAATGCCAGAAAATATTATAACCGCTACTCTAGCCTCTATTTAGTCCAATCGCCAATAGCTACTTAACGAAGCTAACCGTTGATAAATATAGACTACAGGAGATTGACGATCGAGCGGTTGCCGCAGAGGTATAAGTAATTAGGATGAATCCCCGCGATTTGATTACGAATACCATTCGACTTTAGCGGAACTTATGGATACAGATGGTGAGGTTTTCCCTTAGTATTCAAATAGAGATGAAAAAAACCGCGCTTGGTAGGACAATCCGATCGAGCGTAGTTACTCACAAATCTAGGCTGGCAGATTGTCTGACTATAGACAAATACGTCCGCATCTGTCATTATTTAAGCGAAATAGAGAGGAATCAATCTGACATGGCAACCTATAAAGTTACTTTAATCAACGAAGCCGAAAATCTCAATAAAGTTATTGAGGTTGCTGATGACACCTACATTTTAGACGCAGCCGAGGAGCAAGGGATCGACCTTCCTTATTCTTGCCGTGCGGGTGCTTGTTCGACTTGTGCAGGTAAAATCACTGCTGGAGAAATCGATCAATCCGATCAATCTTTCTTAGACGACGATCAAATCGAAGCAGGCTACGTCCTGACTTGTGTTGCTTATCCTAAGTCTGATTGCACCATCATCACTCACCAAGAAGAACAACTCTACTAAATTGCCAGGAGAAATCGATCCGATCGCTCTCTCTTAAACGACAATCGAATCGAAGCAGGCTATGCCCTGACTTGTGTTGCTTATCGTAAGTCCGAGCGCACTACCATCACTCATCAAGAACAACTCTACTAAACTCCCGATGTCGATCGAGAGTTAATAGTTTAGGAGCGTGGAATTAGTCTAATTCCGCGCTCCGATCTTTTTTTGTGGCGATCGATCGCCATCGTTCCCAAAAGCCTCTTTTGTTAACTGCCAACTATAGATGCCAACGTCTCAACCATTGTAACGATTGCCCTTGCCGCCAACAGTGAATAGTAAAATAGGATTAGTTTAGATATCCCTGCATCTACAGGGTAAACTGAAACCCCAAACTTGCCCGTGATGTGTGGACTTTTTGCCTACGTATGGCAAGCCGCTGTCTTGAAAAGGTGCTTTACTTGGGGTTTCCCTAAGTAAAGCACCTTTTCGCTATCAACTATCAACTATCAACTATCAACTAATTAACCTTGCACCTCACTCCCTCTTCATGTCCGACAACACCGCCGACTTAACTGGTATTCGCACGAGCCATCAAATTCGCAACGCTGATTATCGCGCTCTCGATCGTACCAAGCTCTCGCCGATGTACCAACACTACGTCGAGGTAAAAGAGCAATATCCTCACGCCCTGCTGTTGTATCGTTGTGGGGACTTCTTTGAAACCTTTTTTCAGGATGCAATTACGATCGCTCGCGAACTCGAACTAGTCTTGACAAGCAAAGAAGGGGGCAAAGAAATCGGACGGGTACCGATGACGGGAGTACCGCACCATGCAGTCGATCGCTATTGTGCCATCCTAGTCGAAAAAGGTTACGCGATCGCCATGTGCGACCAAATGGAAACCGCCGCCGAAGCTGCCGAATCGGGGGGTGGTTTAGTCCGGCGCGAAGTCGTCCGCGTCCTCACTCCAGGCACGATTCAGGAAGAAGAAATGCTCCAATCGCGACGGAATAACTTCCTCGCGGCGATCGTCCTTGTCGGCGATAATTGGGGGCTAGCCTATACAGATATCTCCACAGGCGAATTTCTCACTACCCAAAGTACCGATCTAGAAGTCCTCACCCAGGAACTAATGCGGCTCCAACCGCCCGAAATCCTCATCCCTATCGCCGCTCCAGATCTCAACCGTCTCCTCCGCCCTGGCGAAACCTCCGACTTACTCCCCACCAGTCTGCCCAATTGCTTCTGCTATGCCATGCGCCCCCTGGCACCATTTACCCTCCCAGAAGCCAAACAGCGGCTGTTGGATACCTTCAAAATGCGATCGCTAGAATCTTTGGGGTGTACGCCGTTTCCGCTGGCTGTACGGGCGGCTGGTGGCTTATTAGAATATCTCGAAGCCACCCAAAAAAGTAACCCCGTCGCCCTCCAACCGCTGCGGACTTACTCCCTCGGCGATTATCTCGTCTTGGATCATCAATCCCGCCGCAACCTCGAAATCACCCAAACCGTTCGCGACGGCAACTTTCAAGGTTCCCTATTATGGGCACTCGATCGCACCTGCACCGCAATGGGTGGACGCGCACTCCGCCGCTGGATCTTGCAACCCCTATTAGATATTCACAGCATTAATAAACGCCAAAACACGATCCAAGAACTCGTCGAAAACACCTTCCTGCGCCAAGATCTCCAGCAACTACTCAAACAGATCTACGACATCGAACGTCTGACTGGAAAAGCCGGATCGGGACGTGCGAGTGCGCGCGATTTAGTCGCCCTCGCCGACTCCTTTCTCAAACTTCCCGAACTATCAGCCATTGCTCGTCAGGGCAAATCGCCGTTTTTAAAAACCCTCCACAATGTCCCCCCAGAACTCGAAGCCTTGGGACAAGACATCGCTGCCCACCTCGTCGAACATCCCCCGATCCACCTCAAAGAAGGTGGGATAATTCGCCCTGGCATCAACGCCCAACTCGATGAAATGCGCCTCAGTGCCAGTGGAGATCTTCAGTGGATTGCCAACTTAGAAGCGATCGAACGCGAACGTACGGGTATCGCCAATCTCAAAGTCGGCTTCAACAAAACCTTCGGCTACTATATCAGTATCTCCCGCCTCAAAGCCGACCAAGTACCCACCGACTACATCCGCAAACAAACCCTCACCAACGAAGAACGCTACATCACCCCCGAACTCAAAGAACGGGAAGTCCGCATCCTCACCGCCCAAGAAGATCTCAACCGGATCGAACACGAAATCTTCGTCGAACTCCGCACGATCGTCGCCACCCACACCGAGCAAATCCGCACTGTAGCCCGCAGTATCTCCGCGATCGATGTCCTCTGTGGTTTAGCCGAAATCGCCGTGACTCAGGGCTATTGTCGCCCCAACATGGTATCGAGTCGCGAAATCCAGATTACCGACGGTCGCCATCCAGTGGTCGAAAAAGCCCTTTTAGCTGGATTTTTCGTCCCCAATTCCACCCAATTAGGACAAGCCGAACACATTACCCCCAGTGTCGAATCACCCGATCTGATCGTATTGACGGGGCCAAATGCCAGCGGTAAAAGTTGTTATTTACGACAATTAGGCTTAATCCAAATCATGGCGCAAATCGGCAGTTTTATCCCCGCCACCGCCGCCATATTAGGGATTTGCGATCGGATATTTACCCGCGTCGGCGCAGTAGACGATCTCGCCACCGGACAATCAACCTTCATGGTAGAAATGAATGAAACCGCAAATATCCTCAATCATGCCACAGCTAATTCCCTCGTTTTATTAGACGAAATTGGACGGGGAACGGCTACGTTTGATGGTTTATCGATCGCCTGGGCAGTCGCCGAATATCTCGCCACCGAAATCGGTTCGCGCACGATTTTCGCCACCCACTATCACGAACTAAACGAACTCGCATCCATCCTCCCAAACGTGGCAAATTACCAAGTCACCGTCAAAGAACTCCCCGATCAAATCATCTTCCTCCATCAAGTCCAACCAGGCGGCGCAAGTAAATCATACGGGATTGAAGCGGGACGATTAGCAGGTCTACCCCCGACAGTAATCAGTCGCGCTCGTCAAGTCATGTCGCAAATCGAAGAGCATAGTAAAATCGCCTTGGGATTAAGAGAATCGATGTCATAATCGCGATCGAATACTGCAAACCAACTAACCTAATTCAAATATATGACCACACTAAAACAAGTACTAGAAGCTGCTCTAGATTTACTTCATGAAGAACAAGAAGCTTTAGTAATAGCAATCCAATCGCACAAATCTGAAATCCGCAGAACTGAGTTAGTAGAGTATGCAACACAAGCAGCATTAGATGTGCGATCTGGTAGGTTGAAACCGAAGTCAGCAACTGAAATCATGAGTCAATTAGACGACGATATCTCACGTTGTTTTCCAATCTGCAACTAGATATGTTTCTCCAGGTATAGTTCTGTATCTCAAGTCAAATATAAAAATGATATTTCATGAGCGATCTTTTATTTGAGATGCTGATACCCAGAAGACCTGTATCACACCAGGCAAAGAATCGGCAGAACTTACAAGATTGGAAAGATTATGTTTACGGTCGGGCAAGAATTGACTGGATTGGTGGAACTCCAATTGCTACTCAGGGTCTACGGTTGATGTTAGTTTATTTATGTAATGATTTCCCCGCCGATATCGATAATATAATTAAACCAATCCAAGATGCGCTGGTCGGTGTTGTTTATGCAGATGATTCACTTATTTCTGATGTTGATAGTCATCGAAGATTTCTCTCAGACGCAATCGACGTAACAAATTTACCGCCACTGCTAGTTGAAGGTGTTACATTAGGAGAAGAATGTATTTACATACGTGTTAGTTGGGCAGAAAACTTAGAGATATATATATGAACAATGTAACTCAGTCTTTGTACGAACAAAAAATTCAGTCTACTGTTCAGGAATTAATAGATAATGGATACAAAGTATCGATCGAACCATCTAGCTCGGACTTACCATTCGAGTTAGGTGGTTATCACCCAGATTTAATTGCAACTAAAGGTGACGAAGGGATAATTCTAGAAGTAAAGACTACTTCAAATCGTTTGTCCGTCGATCGATTTCAAGCGATAGCAGAACAAATCGCTACCCATAATGGATGGCGATTTCTATTAATAACTCTTGATGATACAAGTGAAAGTATTTTACCTTCCGGCGAAAAAGATCTTCCATCTTGGGAAGAATTAAAAACTCGTTTATCTAATCTAGACACTCTGATTCAAGCTTCATTATTTGAACCATCAATTCTATTTTCTTCAAGCATTCTTGAGGCTGTACTTCGGAAAAGAGCCATAAATCAGAATCTCCCAATTTGGAGATTGCCTGAGAAGAACTTACTAAATTATATTTTTTCAAGTGGAGAAATTTCGATGTCTGATTTCGACATCTTTAAAAGCTGTTTAGATCTCAGAAACAAAGTAGCTCATGGATTAGCCACATCAATCGATCCTAATCTATTAAGCTCTGCCATTGCATCAATCAAAAAATTAGTTGCACAATGGAGTATGTAAGAGAAGCTGTAAAGTAATTGATGTTTGTACTTTGCTCGATCGAACATGGGATGGCTAACTAATGAATTTCAGCATAATTGTTACAATAGAGGGCTGCTGCACTGGCTCTGAAAGTCAGGTTTCAGGTGTTATCAGTTTGATAAATAACTATAACGACCTACTTATACCCAGATGAGTAATAACAGAGAAAGATTCAATCCGATCTATATTAATTGTCACTTTAATGCAGTTTGAGTGGGATGAAGCAAAAAATCTTGAGAATATCCGCAAGCATCAAATTGACTCCGCTGATATCTCGGCAATGTTTGAAGAAGATATGCTAATCGAGCTAGATGACCGCCTTGATTACGGCGAAGATCGATCGATGGGAATTGGGTTTCTCGGTCTTGGTGTCGCGGTAGTTGTCTGGACAGAGCGACAAGGGGATATAATCCGAATAATTTTAGCACGAAGAGCAAATCGTCATGAACATATCTGCATAACAGATAATTCGATCGGTTGTAAATTTGCGATCGGTATTAGAGCTAATAGGGTGGGCACTGCCAACCACAAACGTTTCAGCCGAACGCAGACTGATATTCACATAAAAGGAAAAATATTGTCGCCTGACTCACTCATAGTTCGA
>ENA-OFCD01001518-OFCD01001518.1-metagenomes-genome-assembly--contig:-NODE-1518-length-11427-cov-3.788252_pt1 | contig 11427 bp, 6 predicted proteins | sample MGYA00153392_OFCD01 | MGnify analysis MGYA00153392 | reverse complement strand
CGATGCGGCGCGCGTGCGGCATGCGCGCGCGCGCGGTGACCGGCCCTTCCCCCGCGCGCGCGCTTCGATTACTACTCCGCGTGCGCATGCCAAGGGCCCATAGCTCAATCGGTCAGAGTTCCCGGCTCATAACCGGGCCGTTCCTGGTTCGAACCCAGGTGGGCCCACGAACACGCCGTGCGGTGCGAAACCGCGCCTGCGTCTACGTCGTTCACCGCGGCACCCACTCTGGCGTGATGCCCAGATCTGGGAGACACGTCGCTTCGCAAGGAGAGTCACGTTGACAGTTGTCGAGCAGATCCAGACCCTCGAAGAGCTCGCCCAAATAGACGCCGAGCTCAAGGTCATGGCGGAAGAGTTGGCGCGAGAAAACAGCTCCCTCGAGTTGCGCAAGACGAGCCTCCAAAAGCTCGAAGAGAAGCTGAAGATCGACCGCGCGCAGCTCGCGTCGATCGAGAAGCAGAAGAACGACAACATCACCGAAGTGCGCACGATGATGCAGCAGATCGAGCACTCGCGAGACAAGATGAATCGCTCGCGCACCGAGCGTGAGACGAACGCCGTTCAGCGCGAGCTCGAAGAGCTCCGCAAGCTGATGCGCGATCGCGAAGACGAGGTCGGCAAGCTGACGACCGACGCGGAGAACGTCAAGCGCGTGATCGAAACCACGGAGACCGAAGCGAAGGCCATCGCGTCCGAGCTCGGCGACACCGAAGGCGCGATCACGAGCAAGCTCGGCGTGCTCGACAAAGCGCACACGGCGAAGGCCAAGACGCGCGCCGAACTCGCAAAGAAAGTGCAGCCCATCTCGCTCAAGCGCTATGACGCGGTTCGCGGCAAGCGCGGTAGCGGTCTCGCCTCGACGACGGACGGGACGTGCAAGGCGTGCAACATGCGCCTTCCGCCGCAGCTCTACCATCGCCTCCGCCGTGAGGCGCTGATCGAGCAGTGCCCATCCTGCAATCGGCTCATCTATTTCGTCGCGCCGCCGGCATTGGCAACAGAAGCGAAGGGTTGATCGGGGGATCGAGTGAAGAGCTGCCGGACGTGCCAGAGGACGTACCCCGACGACGCGGGCTTTTGCGCTGCAGACGGCACCGCGCTGTTCAACACGAGCATGGTGCCGCTCGCCACGTCGGACGACGCGCGCATCGGCCTGAAGCTCTGTGACCGCTACGAGATCCGGCGCGTCGTCGCGGACGGCGGCATGGGTCGCGTCTACGAAGGCATCGATCGCCAGAGCAACACGCGCATCGCCGTGAAGGTCCTTCACGACGACATCGCGAAGGACGAGGTCGCGCTCGCACGCTTCAAGCGCGAATACGAAATCTCGAGCTCGCTTCCGCACGATCACATCGTCCACGTCCTGGATTTCCAGCGTGACGAGGTCAACAAGGTCTGGCTGCTCGTGATGGAGTTCTTGGACGGCGAAGAGCTTCGCCTCGTCGTGAAGCGCGACAAGTTCCTTCCGCCGGAGCGCGTGATTCGCATGCTGTCGCAGGTCGCGATCGGCCTCGACGCGGCGCACGCCAAGCAGTTCGTCCACCGGGACCTCAAGCCCGACAACCTCTTCTTGTGCGGCACGCACAGCGGAGACACGGTCAAGATCCTCGATTTCGGGTCGGTGAAGGACAAGAACAAAGACGCCAAGAAGCTCACCGTCATGGGGACGACCATCGGGTCGCCCTTCTACATGGCGCCCGAGCAAGCGCAGGGCCTCGAGACGCTCGACGCGCGCGCAGACGTCTTCGCGCTCGCGGCCATCACCTACGAGTGCCTCTGCGGGCGGGTCCCCTTCACCGGTACGAACGGCCCGTCCATCCTGCTCGCGATCCTCACGAAGGATCCCGATCCCCCGACGATCCTCGGCAAGCCCTCGCCGTTCGGTATCCCGCCACGGCTCGACGAGGTGATGGAAGAGGCGCTGGTCAAGAACCCCAACATCCGCACCCCGAGCGTTGGCGTGCTCGCGGACGCCGTCGGGCACGCGTACGGCCTCCCAGGAGATCACCGCGCGTGGGCAACGACCTCCCAGGCGCAGCTGAAGGTGCAGGTCGACGAAGCGCGCGCAGGCTCGATGCAAGCGCGGTCCGCGCCGATCGCCGCGCGCGATCCCTTCGCGGCGCAAGCGGGCGATCCGTTCGCGTCGTCGCAGGAGCCCTCCACGGGACGCGCCATGGATCAAGCCTTCGAGAACACCCGCGTGCAAGAGTACTCGGGCGTAGGCCTGCCTCAGAGCAGTAGCTTCCCGATCTGGCTGATCGCCGTGATCGTCGGCGGGGTCTTCATCGTTGGCGCAGGGATCGCAGCGTTCGCGCTCACTCGCTAATCGCGGTAACGATCAGAGAGCGAGCCGCACGGGCGAAAGACTCGGGATGCGCAGGTACGTGGCACCCGTGGGCGCGAGAGGCGCGACCACATAGCCGCCTGGCAAGTGATCGTAACGGAAGTAGTGGCCCTCTTGGCTCACGCCGTCGTACGTCACGGAGATCGTCTCACCGACGAGAGCGTCGTTTTGGATCACCTCGCGCGCCGAGACGGGCACTCCGTTCGCGTCGACCGAGATGCGTGTAAAGTGCATGGGCACCGTGGTGCGCGCTTGAATGTGCGTGTTCACGTAGCTCATTCGCGTCGCGAACGCCTTGTACGTGTAGTCGCTGACCCACTCCGGCGGGCAGTAGCTCATGAGATCAGCGGCGTAGTCTGGGACGAGCGACTGATCACTGAGCCGATAGCCTTGCACGCCGTCCGTCCCATCCGAGTACGGGAACTTCGGGTCGACGTTGGCTGGCCCTCCACACGGTGAGTGCCATCGTCCCATCGTGTGCCCGACCTCGTGCGCGACGGTCTCTTCTGTCGTGATGCCGCCGAAGCCGATGACCGCAGTGCCGCGCTGATCAGCGTCTGCGGCCCCCGCAACGGGCGCGAGGCCGAGGATGCACCCCTGATTGCAGTACGCGCCGAACGACTGCCGCGGCACGAACATGCCGATGTAATAGACCTCGCTCGTCGGCGCGTCTTTGCTGCGCTGATCGAGGATGCCTTGCAGCACTGTGTCCCATCCGTTGCCGCCGGGGTCGATGGCGCTCGGCCACGGCATCGGCGCACCGACGTCGATCGTCACGTCGCGCGCGGGGTAGAGATCCATCATCTCCTGGCGAATCCCCGCGAGTGTGTTCGCGTCCGTGTTCGGGACTCTACGCGAGCCGTCGAAATCGTACCTCACCGGCACGATGTGAAGCGCGATCGTGCCTGGGCTCGTGTCGACGCGGAGCGTGTCGTTGGAGCCGTCCGCTGGGTATCGAATCGCCGCCATCGCGTCCCCGAGGGGCGCGAGATTCGGATCACGCACGACCAGCGAGTACGAGACGATCTCCTTGCCTGCGAACGTGTCGGCCGCGAGCGGAAAGGCGAACGTGCTTTCGATCACGTCGGCGTCGGAGGTCCGCGCGACCCAGATCGTCTGCGTGAGCACCTTCTCGCCGCTGGCCTGCACGAGGTGCAGCTCCGCGTCGAGCTTGTGGGACTTCCAACGGGACGCCTTCGACACGTTGACGAACGCACGCACGATCCCGGCCCGGCGCGCGACTATCGGCGCGTTGTATGCGGCGACGGCTACGCCCGCCTGCATCAGATCGATCTTCACGCCTTGGTAGATTGCGAGCTCGCTCAGCGAGATCTGATCGCCGAGAGCGGTGGGCGCGGCACTCTTCGCGTCCGCACCCGCATCATAGGTGACCACGGCCGGATTGCTGGAGCACGCGAGCGCGACGCAAACCCAAAGACCGAGACTACGTACCGACACTGGAGGATGGTCCCACGAGGGGAACGCGCGCTCAACCCTTTCGCTCACGCCGCTTTTGCGCCAAACGTTCTGCAGCGCTGATCTTGTTCGCGGACGGCTGAGGTGAGCCGGGCTTTGGCTGAGGCGGTGCGATGGGAGGGGTGCCCACGATCGGTCGTTGACCCATCAAGGGTGGCGGCGCGGCGTCGAGCACCGACGGACCCGCGTCAGCTCGAGAGCGAGAGGCCTTGCGCGCGAGCAGGCCCTCGTTCGTCTTCGTGCGGGCCTCGGCGCGCTTGCGTTCGTGCGCCTCTGCGAACGCTAGGTTGGCGCGCTTCTCCGACTCCGTGTGACGGACGCGGCTGCCTGCAACGCTGAACAGCTTGGTCAAGAACTCCGGCATGCCGAGCCTGCGCGCGCCGACGCCCATCAACATCGCGATCGCGGCGACCAGCACGAGCGGCGCGCCCAGCGGCGTATACGCGAACCGTCGCGCGGCGCGATCGTCATAGATACCCGCGAGTGTGTCGCGCACTTTGCCGCCAGTCATCGACGCGATGCGCGAGAGGAGCACGCGATCGGTCCCCGTCGGACGTAGCTCTTCGCCCGCGGAGAGTACGCTGCCCGTCGTCCCGACGGCCTCGCCGCTCATCTCGTCTTTGGCGGTAGCCACGTACGTCCCGGGTCGTGAGAGCGGCACGTTCGCCGCGTAGCGACCCGCGCCGACCGCCTCGAGCTGCACGTCGCGACCGAAGCCGTCGGGTCCTGCGACGTGGACGGTCAAGCGACGGAACGTCTGCGCGCGACCGTCATCGCCGACCACGTCTGCGCGGACGTGGAGCTCGCCGCCCGATGCGTCGCTCTCGAGCCTCACGCGGGGATCGTCGCTCTTCCGAGCCGTGTCGCGTCCGACCTGTCCCATCATCTTCACGCCGCCGGGCCATTTGAGCCAAGCCAAGCCCCAACGATCCTTGAAGTCGCTCGTGAAGGCCGCAGATCGTCCGATGCCGACGGCCCACGTCGTGAGGATCGGATCATTGTCCGGGCCGCCGAGCGCGACCTGCGCGCGAGGCTTCGGTTGGGTGACCACGTAGCCGTGGAGCACGGGCGCGGCGGAGAAGTCGATCCCGCGCGTGGCAGCAGACGGATCACCCAAGCTGATCTTGAAGTCCTGCTCCTTGATGGAGCTCTTCGACGCCAAGATGGTCTCTTGAGAGAAGACGCTCGGGAGCTTCGTCGCGTCTTCGATGAGATAAAAGCGTCCGCTGCCGAGCTTGCTGAGCACCTCGAGCTCGGGCGAATCGCTCCCTCGGCCGAGTGAGATGACGCTCGTCGTGATCCCTTTTGCCGCCGCGTTGGTAACGAGCACTCGGCAGCCCGCGATCTGCTCGGCGTCCGCGCCGTCCGCAAACAACAGGACGTGCTTGAGATTGACGGTCTCCTTCTCGAGCGCGGCGTAGGCTTCGCGCAGCGCGAGGTCCGTGTAGATGCCGCCGCCGCCCACTGCGACAGCCCTGATTTTGGCGCTGATCGCAGCCGCGTCGTTGACGGGGCCGAGCGGTATCGTCCACGCAGCGATCGTATCGACGTGCTCGACACCGAGGCGATCGCCAGGCCCGAGCAGCGTCGCGCTGCGGGCGGCGGCCTCATTGGCGAGGGCGAGCTTCGTCTGCCCACCCACCATCATGCCCATCGAGCCCGAGTAATCGATCGCGATGACCTCGGCGAGTGAGGCGCGGCGCTTCTCCTCCTTGAGGTCGAAGTTCACGGGCGACACATCTTCAATCGGAGTGCGCGCGTAGCCGCCTGGCCCCATGGAGCGATCTCCGCCCATCAGCAAGAGGCCGCCGCCAAGGTCGCGCGTGTAGCTCGCCATCGCATCGATTTGCGTAGTCGTGAGATCGCTCGCACGCACGTCGCTCAACACGACGAGATCGAAGCCTGCGAGCCCGCCGATGTCGTCGGGGACGCCCGAGGTGCTGCGCTCGACGGTCTTGAAGCCGCTGGCCTCGAGCGCCTTCGCGAGCGGTTGCCCGGAGCCTTTGTCGCCCTCGAGGATGAGCGCGAGCGACGGGCCACGCACCTTCACGAACGTAGATCCCGCGTTGTCCTCCGGCGATCCGTCTGCGTTCGGATCCATCGCCGTGACCTCGACGTCGTAGCGATGCAGTCCTGGCTCGTTCGCGATCTCGCGAAGGCGAAGCACGTCCTCACCGGCCGAAACGTGCACTTTAGCCGTATGGATCAGCTCGCCGTCTCGCTTGACGCGGACCTCGACCTCGGTGGGCGTAGTGCTGGAAGTGACGACACGAAAGTCCAGGGGCTCGCCCTCGTCGGCGTGGCTCGGCGCGCGAACCGACACGATGCGCACGTCGGGGAACGTCTTCTGGTCGAGCGGCACGACGTCGATGGGCACGTCCGCGGCGACCGACGCAGCGGCAGCGCTGAGCGCGTCTCCCCGCGTCTGCACGCCGTCGCTCACGAGCACGAGGCGGGCGGCGGTGTCGCTCGGGAGTTCTGCGAGCGCGCGGCGAATCGCGGCCTCGATGTCGGTGCCGTCGCGGCCGACCTCGATGCGCTGAGGGGGCGGCAGATCGCTCTTCGGTCGTGGCGGGTCCTCCGTTGCGGCCTCCGCGCCGAAGACGATGGTCCCCGTGCGATCATCGTCGTGCATGCCCTTCTCGGCGAGCTTCTGCTCGGCCTGCCTGCGCGTCTCGGCGCCGGGAACGAGATCGATCGAGCGGCTGCGATCGATCATGACGAGGATGGTCATCCGGTCGAGCGGACTGCCGAGCTCGGGCTCCGCCACAGCGAGCGCGGCCGCGACCGTAGCGAGTGAGGAGAAGAACACGACGAGCCCCTTGCGCCACTTCGTCATGCGCGCGGGCAGCAGCGAGAAGCGCCACGCGAGCACCAGCGCGAGCACGGCCGGCAAGAGGAGCGCGATGGGGCGGTTGAAGCGGACGTACGTCTCGCGGATCAACTGCGCATGGACGAAGCCTTGGTACGTGAGGGGGAGCACCGCGAGGATCGCGAGCACAACCGTTCCGACCCCGAGCTTCTTCTTTCGCTTCAAACGAACGACGAGCGCGACAGTCACGATGGACGTGACGAGCGCGAGCGCGAGGTAGGCGAGTCGAGGCAGCGGCGGCATCAGGTCGCTCGCTCCGCTTTGGGTTTGGGAGCAGGCGATTGCCGCGTCAGCCAAAAAAGATCGATCGCGATGAGCAGCGTCGCCAAGAGCGCGAGCCAAAGCCCCCACTCGTGATGCGCGTCAGCGAGCCGCGAGGCGCTCGTGGACGAGCCTGCCGTGGCATCCACGGTCACAGGTCTCGGCGTGATGTCGCTCTCTTTCTCGCTCGTGAGGTTGGCCGCGACGAGCACGCTACCCACGTGAGGAGTGGTCCACTTCGCGTGATAGAGGCCTGCCCGCTCGACCGGAGGAACGATCGCGAAGCCGCCCTTGCAGTCGACGTCGTGCTCGGGCATGCCTGGGCCGTCGACGGTGATCTTGGTGACGTCTGCCGGCAGGGCGATGCGGAGAGGGTCGCCCGTGCGCACGGGACCCACGGCCCCCTGCGATCTGTGAAGGCGCGCGCCCTCGACGACATTTCTAATGAAGAGAACGAACGAAGCCTTGAGCGGCCAGTCGCTCTCGCCAACATCGAAGCCGACGACCGTGGCTGCGCGCCCAGGTACCGAGGCGTCGCCGATGATGGTCACCGTACCCGCACGCGCTAGAGAGGCGCCGGCGCCCTGGGCTGCGAGCGGGTTCGCCTTCGTGAGGTGCACGCCGTCCAGCGTCAAGAAACGGAAGCGCGTATCGCCCGCCTCCCACGACGTGAGCTGTGGCTGCTCCACGGACTTGCCGACGTCGATGCCGAGGCAGTTGCCTTCGGGCGGCGCGACGATCAGCACGTCACGGCCGGGGATCGATTCCGGACACGCGCCCTCCACGACGACGAGCGCCTCAGGGTCGATGTTCACGGTCGCGAGCTGCGCGAGGTTGAGCTTCTGGAGATCGACGTCCCCGTCTGCATCGAGCGCCCGCATGATCCACGAGTAGTCGACCTTTGACGCGATCGTGACGGGCATCTTGTGGCCCTCGGGCACGCGCGCGTAAGCCTTGTCGTCGATGACGAGCGCATCGGGCGGCGAGAGCTCGACGGTCATCCCCTTGCCGTAGTCGATCGCGTCCGGTGAGAACGTGAGCACGACGGGTGACTTATCATGCGCAGGGATCAGCATGCGGCGCGACGTCTTGGGGTCTTTGTGACCGTCGATCGAGAGCGTCACGTACGCGTCGCGCGGGGTCGCCGCGTAGTTCTGCAGCATGACGAACACCTGCGCCTGCTCTCGATGCGTGGCGGGATCGTTGCCGCTGCGGACGTCGATGCGGACGATGCCAGCGTTGTCTCTCGCGTCGCCGACCGTGATGACCTGAGTCGGGATGCCCGCTGCGGCGACCGGTCCCCCGTGCGCGAGCGCGCCGTCCGTGATGACGACGATGCGGCGTTTGCCGCCCACCGCGCGCAAGCGATCCGCGCCGAGCGCGACGGCGATCCCGAGGTCCCCCTCGACGTCGCGCACCGCGACTTGAGCGAGCGCGCCCTTCAGTTTGCGAACGTCGCGATCGAGCGGCGAGACCACCTTCGGCTCGCGTGAGCTCTCGATGACGATAGCGTCTGCGCCGGGCGCGAGCGCGTCGAGCACGTCGTTCGCGGCCGTGAGGGCCTCGGCCATGCGCGTCGTGTCTTTTCCGTCCGCGCCTCTTGCGAGCGTTCCCATCGACGCGCTCGTGTCGATGATGATCGCGACGTGATCTCCGTCGATGCGCCCGCCGCGCAGCGCAGGACGCGTGAGCGCTGCCGTGAGCGCGAGCAGGGCCAGGATCTGCAGGAGCAACGACAGCTCGGGGATCAGCTTCTTGAACGGGCTCTTTGCGAGCAGATCGCGTCGCGCCTCGGCCCATAGCCAAGTAGACGGCACCTTGATGCGCTGCCGCTTGATCTTGAGGATGTAGAAGATGACGAGCGGCACGAAGCCGGTCAGCAGCCACAGTCCCTTCGGGTTGAGGAGCTCGACGGATCCCATCAATCGATCTTCCTGGCGACGAAGCGGCGGATCGCCGAAAGGATCGGCTCGTCGTTGGGTACGCGCACATACGTCGCGCGGTTGCGCTTGGCGATCGCGCGGAGACCTAAGAGCAACTTGTTGAGGCGCGCGAGGTACGCCTCGATCGCGGCCGCGTCCATCGTGACCTCGACGATCACCCCAGTCTCTGCGTCCTCCAGCGCGAAGTCGCCGTCGTAGCGTGGCTCGATCTCCTCGCGCGCGAGCACCTGCACCATCGCGACGTCATGACCCGCAGCGGCCGCGCGGCTGACGGCGGCGTCGAACGGACCGGAGTCCATGAAGTCCGAGAGGATCACGAGCATGCCGGGACGAGGAGAGCGCATGACCGTCTGCTCGATCGCGCGCGCGAGATCGGTGCCGCCGTTGGGGGTGATGCGATCGAGCTCCCGCAAGAGCTTGGGGAGCGTGGCGCGGCCTCGCGTCGGCTCGGAGACGTGGCTAAGGCCGTTGCCCGCGGCGAGCACTTGCGTTCGCTCGGATCCTGCGAGCGCCATGTAGCCGATCGCCGCGGCGAGCTTCTTCGCGACCTCCAGCTTCGTCGGCTCGCCCATGTCGAGCGAGAGGCTCGCGTCGACGACGAGTCGCACGACAACGTCCTCCTCCGAGCGAAACAGCTTGAACATCGGCTCGCCCGTGCGCGCGAACGCGAGCCAATCGATGCGGCGAAGATCATCTCCTGGATAGTACGGTCGGTGCTCTTGGAATTCTGCGTTGCCACCACGCTTACGCGCGAGGTGATCACCGCCGGAGCCCGAGCGTGCGCGCACTTCCATGCGGCGTCGCAGGGCTTCCAGCTCGCGAGCGAAGGTGGCGTCGAGGAGCATTTCAGACGGCGGGCTCGGGTCCTTCGCCAGTTGGCGGTTCGGCTTCGGTCTTCGGGACCACGGTCTCGGGAGGCGGGTCCGCCGCGATGATGGGAGCCGCGGTTGCTGCGTTGGCGGCGGCTTGCAGGGCCTGCGCGTGAGAGATCATGGCCGCGCGCAGAGCGTCATCCTCCGCTTGCAACGCGGCTTCCGTCTGCGCGACCATCCCTCGCTGCTCGGCGACGAGACGAGAGCAGCGGCCTGCCGTGGCGGCGATGAGGCCGAGCCCGATCACGCCCCAGAGCAGCGCGCACGCGAGGCCTGCGGGGATGACGGGCACCGCTTCGGGCGAGCCCTTGTCGAGCCAGCTCACCATGAACCCGCTGTAGAACGGGCTCGGCGCGCCCATGAGGAACCAGTCGTCCTCGTGGTTGCTGACGAAGCCGCCGATCGCAACGACGACCCACGGGCCCGCGCTGATCAAGAAGATGATCGCGAGCGCGATCAGTCGCGCGACCCACGGTGTCGAGCCACGCGAGCGAAGCCAGCTGACGAGGCCTACGGTGAATACGAAGAACATCGACGCATACGCGCCGTAGACGAACACCTGCGCGAGGTGATCTCCGCGCGTGGAACCCGGATATCCGAGCGGCGGAGGCATCGGTGCGATCTCGATCGCGGCCATGCAGAAGGCGGTGATCGCGACCAAGCCGAAGAAGCCAAACACCGCGACGAGCGTCGAGGTCTTCGCGAGGCCCGGACCGAAGAAGCGCCGAAGCAACCCGGCCTTCTCACGCACCCAGTGGACCTCCACGCGACGCGACGGGCCTGCGGTGTCGAACGCGAACAACAGCGCGCAGAACGCCGCGTAGAACGAGAAGGCGGAGATACCGAGGATCGACCACCCCACGCGCTCACCATCGTCTTGGGAGAGGATGGGCCCGATCGCGCATGCGGCCGCGATGAGTGGCGTGCAGAGGGCGAACCAGCGCTTGAGGCCGGTCGCGCGGTCGTCGGTCTCGCCCGTGAGGTTGCTCGTCGTGATCTCGTAGAGGAACCACGCGGGCACGAGCATCAAGAGGAGCGGGATCACGAAGAGCACGAGGATGTACTCGAGCCCGAACGGCGCTCGTGTGTACGCCAACGGCAGCCAGATCGGCATGCCCTCGGGCACGTCGCTCCACTGTTTGTGAACCGCGATCGAGGCGCCGACTCCGAACCAGCCGTAGAGAGCAGGACCGATGACGATCGCGAGGATCAGCGTCACCACGATAGCTCCGCGTAGTCCGGACATCAGCGAAGAGAGCGCGAGGCCGAACGCGACGGCGAGAGCCGCGACTACGAACAGGAATGCGAACGCGACGACGACCTCGAGTGCCGTGACTCCACCGAACAAGAAGGGCAGGGCGCCCACCGGCGCGAGCACGACGATGTAGAGCGCGATCGACGTGTAGGCCGCCATGAACTTGCCGCGCGCGATGTCCTTGGCGTGCAAGCCCGTGAGCTGGATGGCCTCCCACGTCTTGCCCTCGCGCTCGGACGCGATGCTGTTGGCGGCGATCGCGGGACCGACGATGATCACGACCAAGTACGCGATCGAGAAGAAGCCCTGAAACATGCCGGATCCGAGCGATGCGGGGCTCGCGTTCTCCGCCGATGCGACGCCGCCGATCGAGCACATCAAGAGCGAGATCGTGAGTGAGA
>ENA-OFCD01001517-OFCD01001517.1-metagenomes-genome-assembly--contig:-NODE-1517-length-11440-cov-4.183487_pt1 | contig 11440 bp, 7 predicted proteins | sample MGYA00153392_OFCD01 | MGnify analysis MGYA00153392 | reverse complement strand
GGGCTCGATCCACTCGGCGATGTCCCAAGAGAGAGCCGCGTGTCCTGTCTCTTCGTGGGCGATCGTACGCATGGCTTTCACGACGCGCGGGTCCGTCGCGTGTCGGTGTTGGTGCATCGCGACCAGCGCGCCGAAGGTCTCACGCACGCATCCTTCGACTGCATTCTCGAGCGCGACTTCAAAGAGCGTTCGCACGGGCAACTCGCCCACGCGCGGTGCGTCGGGCTCGGCGTCGTAGGCTCGTGAAATCTCGGCGGTCACCTGCGCGTGCCGAACCTCTTCGCGTCGCGATCGCTCGCATGCGCGGACTAGCTCCAGAGGCGCACCATGCGTCTCCAGCTCACGCCCCAGTCGCTCGAATGCGAACACGCTCGCCGCTTCGAGATGCGAGACCGTCGCGAAGAACGCGCCCACTTCGTTCTCGGTGCGGCCGCGTGATCGCTCCAGCCCCTCGGGCCTGCGACCGATGGAACAATTCGAGTCGCCTCGCTGGATGACGCTGCTCTCACGCACGGCAACCACGCCGGGCACGCTCACGAAAACGCGATTTTCGCTGATGTCTCCGCCGCAAGTATTTCCGCTGTTGGCGATTACCTCGAAACCACCGGGGACCGGGCCGCCCGTGCTCGCGCCGCACTGCACCGTGAGGTCTCCGGGTTGCTCGGCCACGAGCATCGCCGCGTCGTGAACGTCATCGACCGGAGCGAGGAAGGTGCGCAGATCGTCGAACGACGTGACCGTCCCGACCGTGTCGCCGCGCGTGAACACGAGGTGGTGTTGTCCGGGGATCTGGCCCCTGCCGGCGTTCCATCCCACGGCGCTCTTGGTCGAACTGAGCGTCGCGTTGCACTTCATGCGCTCGGTCGCAGTCGCGCAGGGGGTGCCCGTCTTCGAGATGACATCCTCAGCCGAGCCGCGCAGCTCGATGTAGTCGACCGGTTGACCCGGCGTGACGCCTGCCAACGGGTCATACTTGCCAGTGCCGTTGCAGACGTCATCGTGGAGCTGCGATCGATCGACCCCGCTCGCGCAAGCCGCGACGGGGACGAGAGCAAGCGCCGCGGTGAAGAGCTTCTGGAGGCGAGTGATTGTGCGCATAGGGGCTTTTCCAAACGTTGCGAGAGTCACACCAACGCCAAATCCCACACTGTCGAGGTATTCAGTCGGAGGATCCCTGACGACGCGATCATAGCCGAGACCCGTGTGAACGTAGAGATTGGGACGCCAGGAGCGGGAAATAGCGTTCGAGGCCGCCGAAAGCGGGCCAGCTGCTTTGCCTCGAAGTTGAGCGGCGAGCCGTGACAGTGCCGGTAGGGAATGTTATGTCGCGGCGCATGAAATATCTTCTTCCGTCGCTCGCTAGCGTAGTCCTCGTTGCCGCGTGCTCCAGCAGCGCCGGCCCAGACAATTCGAAGATCGGCAACCCCGACGCAAGCTCGGACGCGAAGCTGGATACGCCGGACGGTCCCACCGCGAAGCCCGTCGACCCGAAGTCGATCTGCGACGCCTATGTGGCCGCGAAGTGCTCGGGCACGCCCGCAGGTTTCGCCGCGAGCTGCCCGGGTCTGTTCAACACCGCGCAGACGCGCGGCTGCAAGCCCGCTTGGATCCAAGGGTTGAGTGACTTCGTCGCGATGCCCGGGGCCGTTCAGTGCGAGCCGATCCTCCACACCCCCACTGTGCTCGCATCGCCTTCCGTCACCCAAGAGGCAGCCCTCGGTGAAGCGTGTACCGGCGCCGTCAACAACTCGCGTTGCTATGGTGTGTCCTGCAACAATTCGCTCGACTGCAGCGCCGGCTTCCACTGTAACTCGGCGACGACGCGGTGCTTCGAGGCCACCACCCCCGCGCTCTCGTGCGCCGGACTGCCATGCGCCGAGGCGCTCGACTGCCCAGGAAAATGCAACTCTGCGCTCGGTGCGTGCACGAAGTAAGCGCGCTTTCCCGGTGGACCGCATGGGCCATTCCAGAATACCACTCACTATTTGTTTTCTGGCATTGTCGTGCGGCCGCCCGCCCACCAACGAGCCCGACGCACTCGTCGCACAATGCAGGGACACCTTTCGCCGACCTACTGACGGTCTCATTCGCCAGTGTGTGACGGGCCGTCTCATGTTCGAGCAGGCGCCATCCTTTTCCCGGAAACTCGCCCGTGCGTGCTCGTTTTACGGGGTGGAGGCGCCAGCCGATATGGGCACGACGTTAATGCTCAGTCAGGAAGCGTGAATCGGAATGTGGCGCCTTTGGTTTGGTCGGCGTCTACCCATATTCGGCCGTGATGAGCGGTGACGATCTGTTTGCAAATATGTAGGCCCAATCCGAGACCTCGGCGCGAATCATTGTCGACTTGTGAGAAGCGCTCGAAGAGGGTTGCCATCGCCACGGCGGCGATCCCGGGGCCCGAATCGCAGACGGCGAACTCGACGCCATCGGCCTGCTTCACCACGCTCAGCACGACGGTGCCGTGTCGAGGCGTGAACTTCATGGCATTGCCGAGTAAGTTGGTCAGTACTTGTGTCAGACGATCGCGGTCGAACCTCGCTTTGACTATTTCGGTTGGGGCCTCGACTAGAAACGTAATCTCGCGTTGCGCGAAGAGGCGCACGTGGGATCGAAGCAGCGCGCTGAGGAACTCGCCGACGTCGTGCTGAAGAGGGCGGACGCTGAACGTCCCCGACTCGAAGCGAGCCACGTCGAGCAAGTCCATCAGCAGCCTGCCCATGTGTGACGACGAGCGCGAGATGTCTCTGGCAGCGTCGCGTATGGACGACTCGTTGCTGTCTTCCGCGATCATCTGCGCGTTGAGCGCGATCATACCCAACGGACTACGGAGGTCGTGGGTCACCATGGGGAGGACGCTCCATCGTCGCGCGCGATCGGCGTCTTCGAGAGCGTCCGTGTCGAGGCTGGCCGCGTCGGCCTCGCGTCTTGTCGTGTCCATCAACGAGTCCGCGCGCGCGCGCTCGCGTCCGAGGAGCCCATCGGTGGCGTTGCGCTCGGCGTGCTTGCCCGCATCGTTCACGCGCCGCTCGGCTATGATCGAGCGATCGGCAGAGGGTGAGCGCTCCTCTGCCAACGTGCGGTCCGCGCTGGTTCGGAGCTCTGCGAGAGCGTCGTCCGCGAAGACTCTATCGCGCAGAATGAGCTCGTCGAGCAACCGCCGAGCGGTGAGCGTCTTGGACTCCGTGAGACCGCTCGCGGGCTCGGCGTTGGGACTGTTCTGCGTCTTCGCAGCTGGCTGCTTCGGATCTGCCGCGCCTTTCGGTGGCTTGCTGGACGAGCCCGTTCTCCTTCGCTCGTACTCTTTGCTCATGCTCGCGCAGATTGCATGACGCACGCCACTTTCCGTCCTTCCGTGGAGCCATCGATCGAGCACTTGGACGCGTAGTCGCTTGCAACATTGCCCCATTGCACAGGATCGTCACGTCCACTAGAGCACCGCGGCGTGATCGCCTCAGCTATCTATCTATGTTTGGGCGCTCAGGCGGTCACGGCGTCGGTTTCACGATGGGGTTGCTATCCAGGTTGACCGCACAGATTCGCGCTAGAGCTCGTCCGTTCAGAGTCGCGTTCGTGCTCAGCGTGATCGCTTGATCGGCCATCATCGTGCCTTGAAACTCGGTGGTCGTCCCCAGTGTCGCGAAGCTACCAATCTGCCAGTAGACGTTGGCCGCCTTGGCGCCGTTGGTGAGGACGACCTTGCGACCCGAGGTGGTGGTGAAGGTAGTGGCGATCTGGAAGATGAAGACTGCATCCGCATCGCCCTTGGCATCGAGTGTGAGATCTCCCGACGAGATCGCCAACGTAGAGGTAGACTTGTAGAGGCCCGGAGTCAGCGTCTTGCCGCCGATGTTTCCGGCGATCGAAATCGGGCACAGGACGCGTGCTGCTGCATCGTTGTATGCGATCGTGAGAGCTGCCATTCCGGCGGCTGATGTCGAGTCTGCGGTGTGTTTGGTTCCGACGAGCGTTCCGGGCGGGAAGCCCGTGACGGCTGCCCGGGCTCACTCCCAGATCTCCGGTGACCGAAGTCGGACCCGTGTTGGTGACCGTGGAACCGGCCAAAACCGCAAAGTCGGACACGGCGCCGAGTGAGACGCTCGACTGGCTGCACGCTCCAGTGGTGAAGCTAAACGTGTAGTTGGTCGCGAGCGACATCCCTCCTAACGACTTGGCGCCCGTCGTGACGGTGACCGGATAGGGTGTGCTCAGTACAAGCACGGCGGCCGAGACCAGCGTTACGGTGTTGGTCGGGTTGTCGACAGAGACAGTGCATGTGAGCGGCGTCGCGCCCTGCATTAGCGTAAAGTTGCCTGGCGTGATGGTAGTGCCGTCCATCGCCTGGTTGAAGGTGACGCTGGGCTTTCTATTGACCGACACCTCGGACGCGCCATTGACCGGTAGGTTGAAGAGGACCTTCAGCGCGGCGCTGGCGTCAGCATTCGCATCCAGAGGAGCATCCGGAGGCGCATCGAATCCACTGTTTCCGTCATTGCTCGCGTCGCCGCCGCCCTTCGCATCAGACGCCGTATCGGTCGCCGCATCGGAAGCGAGGTCGTTCGCACTGTCGCCGCAAGCCGCCGCGCACACCAAGAACAACACGCCATATTCTAGGTGACTCATAAGGCATTCTCCATCTTCGACATGCGGAAACGAGAAGGAAGTGCCCACGGACTTGGACTTCCGACGCTCACATAACGTGTGTTGGATGAGCAAAACTAGCCCTCCCTACCGATAGTGCCCACACGTTGCAGGGTTCGCGGACGCGTGGCCACCGGCAATCGCTCTATTCTGCAGCTCGAGTACGCCGACAGCGCTCCGACCAAATGGACGTACGCTGCCCATGCCGATTTGCCCATGGGAGAGATCAAGCGCACGTTCCATTGCGCAGGCCGGGATGGGCGCATGGCGGCGAACCATGAGCCTGTGCGCGCCATGTTTCCGTCGTTGTTCTACTCGCCGCAGCAAGTGGCTCGGAAACGCTCGCGTGTGGCGATTCCGGAGTCCAAGACGGTTCGACGGATGCAGGCACCGACGCAGCCGACGGCCGCGCGAACGCGGATGGACGTGTCGAGGTGCTCGACGCGCCGTCCGAAGCCGGTGGCAAATGCAACAACACATTGCATTTGCAAAGGCGCAAGGAAAGCCAGTCGCTGTATGTGAAGCGGCAATGGGTGGGAAAGCCGATGGATCACAAGGGGTCTTCGATGATGGAGAGTTCCCCAGCTGGCTCGCGGGCTTCGGCGTCAAGTGATCCAAGCGCCAGAACTTCTCTGACACCGAGGGCGCGCGCATGTAGGCTTTGGTGATGCGCGCACAAGGGCTGGTCATCGGGTCGCTGGTTTTCTCTCTCTGCTCTGTCGCCTACGCGGGCGGCGGACCGCTGAATGTCGTCGTGCTCTACAACGGCGACATTCCCGAAGCGACCGCCGTGGCCAAGCACTACGGGCTGGCGCGCTCACTGCCGCCCGGACATTTGTGCGCCGTCACCGGGGTCAAAGCTACCGACACGACGATCGACGTCCCGACGTTCAAGTCAAAAATCCAAGCGCCACTCGATGTCTGCATCTCGGCGCTGCCACATCCCGATCTCGTCGACTATGTCGTCATCGTTCGTGGCCTACCTTACAACGTGGCGCTGCCGACCTACGGCGCAAGCTTGCAAGCCTTGGTTCAAGTTCGTCATGCGACCAAGATCAGTGACAAGTCGGAGATGGCTGGGATGGGGCAACCCGGCTCGGGCACCGCAACCGTTGCAAATCCGCTCCACGCGAGTGCGATCCAGGACTACTCCGCCGACTCGACGATCGATAACCCATACAAGGCTTGGTACAGCGACGCGAACTCGATCACGCGCGCCAACCCACCGCCCGCGTTTCACTCTGCGAGCGCTGCGATGGGTGGCGGCTATGACCTCATGAACAACTCGCTCACGTTCATCAACAACGTCTACGACTGGTCGAAGAGCAATCTGGTGGTCGTCACCTCGCTGGACGGCTTCGACTACAAAGATGCCAACGACTTGATCGACCGCGGAGTCGCGAGCGACGGCACCTTTCCGAAAGCGGAAATCATGTGCATGCAGGGGGAGGACAGCGCCCGCGCCGCTCGCGATCCAGAGTGCGAGTTCACGACGCGCATGCTCACCAGCGCCGGCTTCAATGGCAAATGGGAGACTCCGTTCAATGGAACGTTGTCGGGCCATACGGTTGCCGCATATTTCACCGGTTCGTCGGACAGCGTGAAGAACGCGATCGCGGGCAACACCTTCGTGCCAGGCGCCATCACGGACAACCTGACCTCGTACGGGGCGGCGATCTCGAACTTTGCGTGTTCGGCGGACGGCACCAAGTGCCCCGAGTCAGAGGCGCAGACCTCCTGTGCTCGCTTCGTGCGCGCGGGAGCGACGGGCACCCACGGGACCGTTGCGGAGCCCCTCAACAACGTGTTTCCGAATGCGGGCTCGATGTTGCTCTACACGTTCGGCTATTCGCTGGGAGAGAGCTACTTCTTGAGCGAACGCTTTCTATATTGGCAAAATATCACTCTCGGCGATCCGTTGGCGACTCCGTACGCAAAGCGCCCGACAGTGAGCTTCGACGGCTCGCCCACGACGCATCCACACAACCAACCCATCGTGGTGCACGCAAGTCATCCGGCGGGTATCGCGTCGATCCAGCTCTTCAAGGCAGGAAAGCGCGTCGCTCAAGGCACGACGGATACGCTCTCCTACACGCCAACCGAGAACGTCGGAGATGCACTAGAACTTCTTGCAGTGGCCGTTGCGACGGACGCGCCGGTCCAGCGGATGGGCTGGAAGAATCCGAACCAAAAGCCGCACGCAGAAGTGCAAGGTTGGACCGCGGCCACGGTGAAGCTCACGCCAGATGTCATCGCAAGCGAGCCGACCGATCAGCCGGACGGTGGAGTTCCCCCAGCCGCTCAACCGGTAGGGGCCGATGCGGGCTGCTCGTGTGTGGAGGCACCGCTCGGTACGGGCAACTTCGCGTGGCTCGGAGCGCTTCCTCTCGCGGCGTTCATCTGGCGGCGACGGCGTGACCGACTTCGCCGCTCATGACGTCAGTCGGCGCACTCTCGTCCTCCAAATGCACACCCTCTTTTGCAAAAATGAGGAACATCACGGGGACCAGAAACAAGGACAGCACTGTCGAGGAAGTGAGCCCTCCGACCACCGCGAGCGCAAGTGGCTGGTTGGCTTCTGATCCGTGCTCGAGACCCAGCGCAGTAGGCATGAGGCCGATGATGGTCGCCACGCTGGTCATTGCAATGGGGATGACGCGAGCGCGAGCTGCCGCAAGAATGGCAGGGACCTTTTTTGCGCCCTCACCCAGGCGGCGATTGGCGTCGTCTACCAGAAGGATGCCGTTAGAGACCGCGATGCCGATCACCATCAGCACTCCCATGAGCGCAGTAATCGAGAGTCCCTGACCTGCCGCCATTAGCGCGAGCACGATGCCCACGAGTGCAACTGGGATCGTGAAAAGCATGATGAACGGTAGGCGCAGTGACTTGAACTGCGAGGCCATGATCATGAAGACCACCATCACCGCAAGACCGAGTGCGGGCCCGAGGCCCGAGAACGTATCGCGCATGAGCGCTACCTGGCCCACGAAGCTGAAGTCGACGTTGCGCATTCGAGGATCTTCGCGCAGCTTCTTTTCGAGCTCCGCCGACGCGCTGCCGATGTCGCGATCTTCGGTTTGCATCAGGATGTGAGCCGCCCGCTGGAGTTGATTGCGCTCCACCGCGACCGGACCTGTCGATCGCCTTACATTCGCGTAGGCACCCAGAGTCACTGGCTTGCCGTCATCACTGATACGCACCGGAATCTGCGAGAGCGCGTTCGGATCCGCGACGAACTTGCGGTCGTAATACGTGACCACGTAGTAGGACTGCCCGTTGTTGGGATCGATCCAAACGCTAGGCGTGTTGATGTTGCCGAGTGTTGCGTCCAAAGTCGTTTGCGCCGCGGATCGCGCCGTCACTCCTACAAGCCCAGCTTCTTCTCGTTGGGTGTCGACGCGCACCTCTGGATAGTCTGTCTCCAGCGTGATGCGCACGTCACGAATCCCAGGCACCGTCCGGGCAACATCTGCGACGGCACGCGCCTGCTCATGGAGCTGATCGAGGTTCTGCCCCCGCACCTCCACGACCAACGGTGCGATGTACCCGTTCGAGAAGACGCTCGCGACTAGACCTCCCGGCATCTGAAGAAACTCGACACCAGGGTAGCGCGCCGCGAGGATCTGGCGGAGCTTGTTCGCAGTCTCGCCTTGAGAGTGTTCTCGCCTCTCTGGGTCCGACAGCGCCACTCGAATGAAACCCATGTGTGGGCCGTTGTTCGGACTGGTCATCGCGCTGCGGGCGTTGTTGGGTGAGCCGACGTTGGTGAGTACTAGATCCACGTCACCCGGCGGTAGCCCCTCCCGAATGGTCTTCGCCATTTCGGCCAGCGACTTCGACGACTCCTCGAGTGACGTTCCTGGTGCGAACCGCACGTAGACGCGCTCCATCGACTCGTCGATTTCGGGAAAGAACGTGCTCGGCAGTCGATTGGCCGCCCAAAGTGCGCCAGCGGTGAGCGCCACACACGCGAGGATGATGGTGCGGCGAAAGGGCAAAATAGTCCCCAGCGCGCGGGAGTAGCCGTCGGCAAGACGATCCACCATCGCCTCGACGGACTTACCCAGCCTCCCATGCTCCGTATGTCCCAAGAAGTAACGGCATGCCACTGGTGTGACCGCCAGGCTCACGAAATACGAGGCAATCATCGCGACTGCGACAGTGAGCGCAAGCGGAGCGAAAAGTTTCTTCCCGAGACCTGCAATGAGTAGGACTGGAAGTAGCACTGCCATGGTCGTCAAAGTGGATGCGAGCACAGGAAGTGCGACCACATTCGCCCCCTTGAGGGCGGCGTCTCTCGGTGAGAGGCCTGCTCGACGCTGCCGATGTATCGACTCCAGCACGACGACTGCGTTGTCCACCAATCGGCTCATCGCAAGTGTGAGCCCGCCAAGTGTGATGGCGTTGAGCGTTTGCCCCGTGGCGTAGAGCACGATGAGAGTGATCGCGAAGGAGAGCGGGATAGCGACCGACACGATGAGTGTGCCGCGAATGCTCTGAAGAAACAGCAGGATCACGAGGGCAATCAGCACCAGCGCCTGCACGATCTCCTTCTTGAGACCGTGATAGCTGGTTCGCACGAAGGTGGACTGATCGAAGACCGCCTTCACCTCGACCCCGCTCGGCAAATTCTTGACGCTCGCCACGGAGGCCTTCACTGCATCGACGATGTCCAGCGTGCTGGCGCCTGGGGCCCGCAGCACATTGAGGTATACGGCGTCATGGCCGTCCACGGACACCGATTGTGTCTCCGGACTTCCACCGTCCTCGACCCTTGCGACATCACGTATCAGGACGGCGCGGCCATTCTTGCGCTTGATGACGGCGTCGCCGATCGTTTGAAGACGCTCGGGAACTGCGTTCGTATAGACATTGGAGTCGAACGTCGGCGAAATGAAGACGCCGGAGGGTAGGAGCGCGTTCGCCTGGGCGACCGCCGCAGAGATGTCGCTGCTGGTGACTCCGCGAGCCTGGGCAGCCGTGGCATCCACCACGATGTTGATTTGCCGCTGACGACCTCCGTTGATGGAGGCGCTGGCGACTCCTTGAATGCCTTCGAGCGTCGGTTCGATGTTGTTGAGCGCAAAGTCATAGAGCTGCGGACCGGTCAGCCCACCGCCAGACACCGCGACCTGAACCACCGGAGCGTTCGAGGGGTCGTACTGCAGTACGAATGGGGGAAGTACCCCGAGCGACTTGGGGACTGCCGACATTGCAAACGCAGTCTGCTGCTGAACCAAAGTCTGCGCCGCATTGAGATCAGTGCCCCACTTCAACCAGACATATACGATGCTCAGGTTGTTGCGCGACGTGCTCTCCACGTGGTCGACACCAGGAGTTGCACTGACGTACTTTTCGATGCGCCAAGTGAGCGTCTTTTCGACGTCCTTGGGTCCTAGTCCAGGTGCAAGAGTGCCAATCACGAGCACCGGAGGAGTCAACTCCGGAAAAGTGTCGACACTCATGCGAGGCGTCGTAACCCCGCTAAAAACAAGGAGGCCGATGCAGATCATCAGGACCGCGATCGGGTTGCGCAGCGCGAGACTTGTCATGGCGTTGCGCCTTTTTCGTCCGCCTTGGCCGGGGACGGCGGTTGCACTTCGAGTGTGGCTTTGACGGCATCGCCGTCGCTGAGCAGGCCGCGCCCCTGAACGACGACCTCGGATTCGGCCTTCAGCGAAGGGTCGACATATAGTTTCCCGTCCCGCTCCCCGAGGAGCTGCACCGTGCGTGAGTGAGCGATGCCATCTTCCACGACGAACACATTCACCTTCGTGCCGCGGACAGTCCCCGCGCGAAAGGGGACCTCCGTAGTCGCGGCCGGTTGACCCACATTGATGCGCATCTCGACCGTCGTTCCGACCGGCAGTCGGCGGTCCGGATCGGCGACGTCAATCTCGAACTGAACTGTCCGCGTGGCCGCGTCTGCTCGAGGGGTGCGTCGTGTGATCGTGGCCTCCAGGTCTTCGCCGGTTGCGACGAGGTGCACCGATACCTTGGTGCTGGGGGTGACGACATCGAAGTCCCTTTCCGGCGCCTCGCCTACGAGCCGAACGATGCTGCGATCGATGATCGATGCGACGGCGACTCCAGGTCGCAAGAACGCGCCTGGGTCAATCGTGCGGGTCGCGACTTCGCCGTCGAATGGGGCGCGCAGGACGCAATCGTTCACCGCGAGTGAGTTCTTCGCGAGCGCCGCCCTCTGCGCATCGAGCTGAGCCTGTGCGCCAGTGCTTTGCGCGAGCTTCTGCTCGGCCTCGTTGGGTGACACGAACCCGCCATCTAGCAGCACTTGCACACGCGCTGATTCGTCTGCCAGGGCTCGCTGCCGGGCTTCCACACCGCGCGCCTCGGCCACCACCATCTGACTGCCTGCGTTGGTGTTACGACAATCGAGCGTGGCAATGACATCGCCGCGTTTGACGACCGAGCCGGGCCTGACCAGGACCGTGTCCACATAGGCAGCGACGAGCTGCGGACCCACCGACGCTTCGAGCCATGGCTCGATGGCGCCCACATACGTGCGCGATGATCGAAACGCTACGGACTGAACCTTGACGACAGAGACTCCGGTTGGCATCGCAGAGAGCGGGACCTTGTTCGTACGCGACTCGGAGCGCATGACCATGATGCCACCCATCCCGAGGCAGGCGAGCACCGCGAGGCCCGTTAGTATAGGTACCCACCGACGGGCGGGCGCAGTCGGCACGCCGGTCAACGGCGGGGCTTCGTTGGGTGAGCTGTTGTCGTTCACGTCATAGTCCTTCCGCAAGGGCCAATTGGGATGTGGGTCTGA
>ENA-OFCD01001516-OFCD01001516.1-metagenomes-genome-assembly--contig:-NODE-1516-length-11443-cov-2.930804_pt1 | contig 11443 bp, 10 predicted proteins | sample MGYA00153392_OFCD01 | MGnify analysis MGYA00153392 | reverse complement strand
GTCGCGATAGTTGATGGCGAGGCTGAATTTGAGGACTCGATTGATCGACCCTAAAATATATTTCGACGGGCAGAGGCGTATTTCAGTCTTGACCTACTCTAAGATGAGGGCTGCGATCAGATTTTAAGGTTTCAAATTCATACATGAATTTTCGGCAGATGCGATCGACCAACCAAGGCCCCTTTCCCAGTTACCCGATCCATCGATTCCTAGACCACCCGAAAAATTCACAGCATAAGTTAGTCTGTGAAACGAAATGTTTCACAGACTATTCCCATCTTGGGAAATCTTAAATTTTCAAACGAAAGTTGATGTTCGATTCCTTCTATAGCGATAGCATAGCTGTTCTAGCCGCTGCTTGGCAGATTCTGTAAGGTTCGTTGGAACCATTTCTGCGGTTAACGTGAAAGAAGCCTAGGAGGAGGACAATGTAGAACATGTTAGTCCAGCGATGCTAATCCAAATCATAATGTCGAGAAGGTCTCCAGTCGGTCGGTGGGGAATGGAAAATTACCATTGCGTTGCCGTGATGTAGTGGCTTAAGTATCATTAGAAAATACATATTTAATATACTGCAAGACAATAAATTCATCTAAACCTTGCTAGAGAAAGATGTTTCCAGTCTGATGGTCAGTGAGTAGGAACGTGTGAGGACTGGATTTAAATAGACTGTTTGCATAATCTAGCGATAGTCCATAGAAGGGGATTTGATGCCGTCTTTCAAGACTAATTTCTGATCGGCATTCAGTTGATAATCTAATCCAACGTAGTGAGTTCGATCGTAGAGCAATTGATGAATATACCGATCGAGTTCTACTTCATCAGGAATTTTTTTTCGATAAAAATCTTTGATGTCCTTTTCGATTTGAAGGGCCTTTAGTCGATCGTGAACCTTTTTTCCATCACCTGCGAAATAAGCATCGACGGCTTCTGAATCCGTTAAGAATTTCTGAATAATGGATGAGGGAATTCCACCGATGGTCAGCTGGTTTGAGTAGAGTAAATAGATAGAGAGAGAGAGCATTAGTAATACGGTACCGATCAATGTAACCGTGACCATACGATGACGCCGGGATGCTCTTTGTTTCGGTTCGCCAGAAAACTTTTTTTTATGTCTTAGAAACACTGGATAGAACCCTCATGATTGAGAATAAAGAGTTAATAGGCACCCGATTTACTGAAAATCACCAAAATCGTTTTGAGTAAAATCTTTAAGTCGAGCCAGATTGACCACCGTTCGATGTATTCAACATCGAGTCTGAGGACATCATCAAAGTTAAGGATATTCGATCGACCTGAAACTTGCCAGAGTCCTGTGATACCTGGAAGGACTTCATGGCGAACGTGGTGGTGGGCTTCAAATTTTTCAACGTCTCGGATGGGGAGGGGGCGGGGTCCAATAAAGCTCATTTCACCAAATAGAATATTTAGGATTTGGGGTAGTTCGTCGAAGCTATATCGACGGAGAAATTTTCCGAGTCGGGTGATTCGGGGATCATCTTTAATCTTGAATAAGATACCATCTTGGTTCTCATTCTGAGACTCTAGTGCTTGTTGCAAGGCTTCTGCATTCGTCACCATTGTCCGAAATTTCCAAACTTGAAAGGGTTTGCCATGGAGTCCAATGCGAAGTTGGCGATAAAAGATGGTCCCAGGGTTATCGAGGAAGATCAGAATCGAGAGGATTAGGTAGAGGGGCGATAGGACAATCAAGAAAATAATGGCAAAACAAAAGTCAAGCCATCGCTTCAGCCAAAAATTAATTCCTGTGATGCTGGGGACATTAAGTTTGAAACAGGGGATATTGTTAATGTAGGATAGTTCTACTTCTCGGAAGACGGGGCTGAGATCTTCTGGAAGAAGATAGATGGTAATTCCAGCGTGTTGGAGCTTCCAGTAGATGTACATGGGGTCTTGGAGAGAGTCAGTGTGGATATAAAGCTCTGAGACTCTTAAGATCTTAAGCCGATGGATGGTTTCTTCGATGCAATCTGGAGAAAGGGATTGGATATTATCCCAACCATGAAGTTTGTAGTGGGGGCAACTTTTGACTAAGCTGATGATTTTGTTTGAGTGTCTTTGGTCGGTGATAATGAACATAGGGTGTAGAAGATATCCCCAGGCATTAATCTTATAAATAGTCAGATTAGAGAGATATCGTCCTAAGCTAACTAGAAGAAAGCTGGAAAACCAGAAGGAAATGAAAGTCGATCGAGAAATGAGTTCATTAGGAAGGTAGAGAAAGGCAACTAATAAAAGGATTAAGCTGGATAGAGAAACTGATTTTAATATATTGGGGTAGTTGCGGCGGTTGTTTCCGGATTTATAGAGTCCATTAATCCAGAAGAAACTGAGATGAACTGCAATGATTAAAAGAATAATGTCGGAATTGTGTCTGAAGCTCCAAGTTGGATTCCAGGTTGAGCTTAATGCTTCAGAGATATATCGGGCAGAAATTAATGCTAGCGTGTCTAGTCCCATCAAATATAGGCTTCTAACGAATTGAATGAAGAAACTCTTATTAAGGCGTAGTCTTCTTGAAGAGCGGATGTCAAATCGTAGCTCATCTTGAGATATGATTTGCTTTGGATTGGATATATTTTGCATGGTGGTGAATGATTTTCTGGATGATCACGAACTCGGAAATCTTAAGTAGTGCTGAAAATTAACTGAAATTTTCAGTTAGTCTAAGAAATTTTCTTAGTTGTAGTCTGCGATATACCCTAGCTCTTATTTCGAGAGTTCTTGTTTTTAGGAGATAGACTAGACCGAAGGCTATCCTTTAAAAACCACTGTACTAAAAACCACGGCTCAATCAAATATCGTTGCCATAGTCTTTTAGGTTCTGCAATAAGCCGAAAAAGCCACTCTATTCCAAGTTTTCCAGCCCATCGAGGAGGTGTAGGAACAACTCCAGCGACATAATCGATCGCTGCTCCAGTTGGAAGAATTACATTAGCCGTGATGCTGTCTAAGTTATCTAGAATCCATTGTTCTTGTCGAGGCATACTCATTCCGACCATTAGGATTTTTGGATTGTAAGCTCGTATCATGGCTAGGATTTCCTGATTTTCTGGACTAGATGGTTCGGGATTAAAGTAGCCATGAGTTGTTGCAATTTCTAAGGTGGGAAATTGTTGTCTCAATACGTCTGCACCGAGTTCTGAGATACCAGGTTTACCGCCTAAATAAAAGATTCGCCAATTATGCTTAGCTGCTTGAGCAATAAGGTGGGGAGTCCAATCGACGTAGGTAACACGATGTTCCCTCTGAAGAGGCATTTTAAATAGTTTTCCTAATAAGACTAATATCATTCCATCCACATGCGTGTAATCTACTTTCTGATAAAAGCGTTGCATCCTCATGTCTTTGTGGAATAAGTAAACACTGTGAAGATTGTGATTTGCAATAATCCAGCGTTGTTTTGATTTAATAGCTTTTTCAATTAATGTGTTGAGGTTTTCTATTGTTAAGGCATTGACTTTAATTCCTAAAAATTTATACTCTTTATCTTGATTGATGCTTTCTGATGGAAGATTAGTATTTGTAATCATTATGAAATTCCTATGGCTGTGAGAGTGACTTTTAGAATACTTTTGGAACGTAAAACCCCTGAGTAGAACTATGACTATATAGTTCTACTCAGGGGTTTGGATGGTTTTCTATGGAGCGATCGTTCTCTACGCTAGTGCTTTTCGCTCGCTCGCTGAACTTGACGTTTTAGGACGGTGGCGACTTGGTCTGCCATTGCCATCCAGGAGTGATTGTGTTGGATCAATTGATGGGCAGCGTTGGTTAAAGGCTGATAGCGATCGGAGTTTAGGCAGGCGGTCGTAATGGTATCGGCGATATCTTGGGCGGTGTCTTGAGTGACTAGGGCATAAGGTTGAAAGGATTCTAAACCTCTCAAGCCTTCTGACGTTGAGATGACGAGTTTTTTGCAAGCAAAGTAGTCAAGGGCTTTATTTCGTGCACCTCCGGCAACTGCGACTTTTGGAAAAGGGAGTAAGCCAATATCGATGTGGGCTAGATGGGCTAGAAATGCAGCCCGAGTGGGGAGGAATCCGGTAAAGGTGACATTTGAGGGAATTGTTTTGGCTGATGAAGTTGAATCACGACCAATGATCACAAAATGAATGGGTTGTTTTCCTTCTAGTTGTTGTGCGACTTCTAATGTCATCTCAACGGACATGTCGTTGCTTGGAAATTCGTAGTCTGAGGCTTTTGGTGCAATCACTGCGACGATTTTGTGAGGGCGGAGCGAGGTAAATGGGTCGGGGTAGGAGGCTTGGGAGAGTGCGATTAAGTCTTCAGTGACACCGTTGCCGATACTATGAAGGGGTGATGGACTGAAGGGATAAATCTTGGGAATTAAGTCTACAGTAGCTTGACCAGCGGAAATGATCGGGTGTTTTGAATAAATTAGGCTGCCTTGAGCGAGGTAGGTTTTGGCGATATGTCGGAGTTGCCAAAGTTTGTTGGGAGCGGAAGGGAATTGAGTCCAGTATTCAAATGCGGAAAGGGTATGAAAATCGAAGGTAAGGGGAATTTTGCGGTGAGCGGGATTAGATGCTGTGAGGGCGGCAAAAGAAGGCAGGGTCTCTTGGGCGTAGATGATATCTGGTCGAAAGTCTTCAATACAATATTGAAGTGCTTTGCGATAAGGTTTTAAGCCACGTTGTCCAATGGAGACGGCTTTGGTATAGTCAACTGCTGAGCAATCTAAGCCGAGTTGGCAGACTTCAAACTGTCGAGTAAGATACATTCCTAGATAAAATGGTCGGGTGAATGGTCCAAAGGGTTGACGAGAGTCGAGGGTGGAGGCAATAAGCAATCGCATAATAATTTGATAGAGATCACGGCAAGTTTAGGAACGGTCTTGGGGAACTTCTGCTGAGAAGGTCGGAGACGCACTGAGATTGCGGTATCCAATGACAGCACGGATATAGGGTAAAAACCAGTAGAGAAACCAAAGTCTGCCGGAGTGTCGTTTGGTAAATGTCGTCCAAGGTCGAATAGGAAAGCCTTTGATTTGGGTTGCTTTTTTAAGGCGTTTAAAGAGAGGCAGTTTTGTATCTGCCCAGCTTCCGGAGATAGTGTTTTGGGCACAGGTGGCGAGGTATCCTGGTGCAATCCAATTGGTACAACCTAATTTTTTGGCGCGCAAGCCATAATCGAGATCACCTAGAGTATGGATGAAGCATGAATCGATATTACCGACTTTTTGGGCGACAGTTTGGGGAATCAGTATACAGTTTCCGAAGAATGTGTCGCAGGGCTGGAGTTCTTCGGTGGGTTCGACGGATTCAAATTTGTTTGAGTACCAGGATTTAGTTCGGATAGCACCGCCATAGGTCGATTTTCCAGTGATGGGGTCTCGGGTCGAGCCAACGATGATCGCATCGGGGGTTCCTTGTTCAATTAGCTGTTGATGAAGCGTAAGGAGGGTTTCTAAGGCAGTGGGTTGGAGGTAGGTGTCGTCATTGAGCCAGAGGTAGTAGTCGTGGCCGGTTTGGAGGGCGGTGGCGAAGGCGAGGCGCATGCCACCGACCCAGAAGAGGTTACCGTTGCCGGGTAAGACGTTGACGTGGGGATGCTGGGCGCGCACGGCGGCTGTGGTGCCATCGGTGCTGCCGTCATCGACTAGGTAGACGGTGGAGGAGAGGGTTTGTTGGGTGAGGTTGGTGAGGCAGGTGAGGGTGATGTCACGGCGGTTGTGACAGGTCATTAAAACGGCGATCGTTGAGTCAGTTAAATTAGGCATCGCTAGCTTGGGTAATAATTTTAGATTAAAAGGGTTAGATTAATCACTAACGACAGGTTCAGTTTTGCCAGCAATCTTCTCAATAAACTGGATAATTTGCGGAGCCTGAGACTCAAAAGCATAAGATCGATGGACTTTTTCCATGTTCTGCCGCAGCGTAGCCAGCTTTTGTTGATCGTGGAGTGATGCGACAAGATCATCCACATTGCGGAACGTAAAACCGAAGGGACGCTCTTGCCACAGGTCGTGTACAAATTGACTCGTTTCAGTCACAGCTAGAGGACTAGTTGCTGTTAAAGCGCAAGCAAATCTTGTACTTAACCCGTTAGAGACCCATCGCCGTAATGTGCCACAGCATTCGTTGTACATAACGAGATGAGCATCAAATTGAGATAGATACTCTGCAAAACGTCCCTCATAGATATCTTGATTGGAAAAATCAGGGTAGTGATGTAAATTGGGCAGCCCTTTTGTATCCGCTTTAGGTGAGACAAAGATATGCACCCCCCGGTTTGAGAGGTGTTTGAAGAACCTGCCGAGGGCATCACGTCGTCCATCCAGTGAAAAAGAACTCCATAACTTTGAAGCTCTGCCGGTGTAGACAATATGGGGAGAATAGTCAATTCTGTTAAGTTGCGGAATAGTGAGAGGGCTATTTGGTTTAGCATAAGCAGCGTCTAAAAAGGGATCGACCATCACGAGATAGGGTTTACCTTGTGCGGCTGGGATCTTTTGACAGAAGGATGTCTGCATCGTGTCTGAATAGAATATCCAGCCATCAATATTGGAAGCTGATTTTCGGTATCGCTGATGCATCCGAAATTCAGTCAGGATAGTAGTTGCATTAGGGAATGTACAAGCAGATTGAATAATCTTGGCTTTGGGAAATATTTGACGAACCTGCTCTAAGGGCTTGAGGATGAGTGCCCCTTCCCAGGAGAATAACAGGTCAGGTGCCCCCCCTAAACTTTCGACAATTGCTTGAGCGGTGAGATCTGGTAACGCTGCCTGCATTTGGAAGATCGGGATATCACCGGCGGCAAATCCCCAATTTTGCAGGGCTTCTGGGGTCAGGAATTGTTGACCCCAGACTAATAGGGTAACTTCATAGCCGAGGGATTTCAGCCCATAGACCCAATTTCTACAGGTAGGATTGTACGCGAAGGCCAGGATCAGAATTTTTAGACGGTTCATAATTTAAATTTCGGTTTTCCATTGATAAAAAACTTTCAGGAGATCTTTTATTTTCTTGAAGTTTTTTGTATATCCTTGCCAACGTAACTGCTGTGGCTTCTGCTGCGCAGCTAATTTTTCACATAACCATTTATACTGACTGGAATTGCGATCGACTACTGGGGCTGCCTATGCCAGAGTGAATGAAGCTTTAAAAAATACTCAACTAGATGATTTAAATTAGTAAATTCTGAACTTTGGACTGGTCGATGCAATTATTTTGGTCGCAGCAATTAAAGTAGCTAGGCTTACTAAAATCACCCATCCTTGCGGCCAAAAAACATTAGAAATATATGCCCAAATACAATAGGCCAATACAGAGCAAAATAAGGCTCTGCCAAATGTACTTAATTCTGTATTAGGTAACTGCGATAGACGAAATGATTCAATGAGCAATACGATAATAAATAGGATATAGGCTAATAGACCGAGAGCACCCCAACTAACAAAAGCCCAGATGTATCCACTGTGAGCAGAAAGGCCTAAACCTAACCCGTCAAAAAATCCTAATTACTCCCAGCCTCTCGATCCAAAACCGAAAATTGGTGAGTATTTCTCAGTATATTCTATTGCGGGTGTCCAAACTTCAGTGAGTCGCCAAGCATAACTATCGCCTTTACCTCCTGTGTTGGATGCAAAGGCTTTGTCTATAAAAGTAGCGATAAAAGGAACTGATAGGAGTAGGGGCGTGGCACCCATTAGCAAAAGTCTAACCAAACCTTTCAAGGAGAGTTTCGAGTAGAATAGAACTAAGATGACTGGTAATGTAAAAAGTAGTGTTGTGCGAGTGCCATTATAGAGTAGAAGAAAGGGGAAAAAGGAAAATAAGACAAATTTGAAGATGATTTTCTTGTTTCCTTCCACCTGCTCTAGAAAAACTAGAGCAATGGGAAATAAAGTCATCAATCCATTTGCATCTTCATTGGCGCTACCAAACAATCCAGAATTTTGAACGCGATCTTCAGCGGCACCATACCCCGCAAGAACAGTCGATAGACTGATTCCTGAACTAATCATAATAATAGGATACGTAGCCACGCCAATTAGGAATATAATGAGTAAAACGTTTGATATATATTTTTTGTATTGAAGTGCTGAAGTTGGATTTAGAGATAACAATGAACAGAGATAGGTACCAAACCAAGCCGTAAATTTAATCGACCCAGTGATATGCGTTTCGATTGCATCTTTGGGTATTGCGAATAACTGCAAGAGATTAATGAAAAATAGGAGAAGTATAGGTAACCCCAGCCAGATTAATTTTTTAAGACGTATTAATTTAATTTTTGGGGTTAGTGCAAAGATAATTAATATTAATATTGGAAGTGTTATAAATCGGAAAATTCGTAAAATACGATCAAAAGAGGCATCCAGCAAATAAATTCCGAAAATTAAATAGAAGCAAAGTAAAACAATAAGAATCTGGGAGATTTTGATTTTCATGGGTAGTTGGCAACATTTAGACTAATAAGGTGATTACACTGTAGTGTGGAATTGAATAGCTCATCAGAGGAATAGAGTTGATGTGTTACCTTAGTCAGCATAAGATTTTTAATCCATTTTACCCATTTAAGACTTGGGTAAATACCTGATGATAATGACTCGCCAAAATACTAAGTGCATATTCTTTAACTGCTTTGGCTCTGGCATGTTCAGCCAGTTTTTGATATCTTTCCTGATCGGACAGAATCCAGATAATGCCATCAATTAAATCTTTGATATTAAAAGCTTGGGCTAGGTACCCATTGTGCTGATGCTCAATCATGTCAGGGAACCCACCAATATGAAATGCAATACAGGGAGTGCCGCAGGCGATGGATTCCATAACCGTATTGGGTAAGTTATCCTGCACCGAAGGAGCCACGAAGATGTCAACAGCGGAGTACAGCAGCGCTAAGGAATAATCATCTCCTAAACTACCCAAATAGTGAGTCTTTAAGCCCAAATTCGGTGGATGAGATGGTTGTGATTGCCCAAACACGACTAGTTCTAGTTGATCTCCCCATTCCGATTGACTGATTTCTTGCAGAGCGGGTTGGAGGAAATGAAACCCCTTTCTCTTATCCATGATGCCACCGAGGGATCCGGAAAGCAGCAAATATTTATCTTGTGGCAACTTTAGAATATCTCTGGCAACATGCCGATCGATCGGACGATAAACGCTCGTATCAATCCCATTGGGAATACATTTAATACGACAGTCCTTAAACAAAGAACTCTTACGGGCACAGTCAGCTAACCATTGACTGGGAGTGACGATAGTGAGATTCAGCTTCTGCCATGCTTTGCGTTTACGTTGCCAAATTCGCCGTGACAGATCGGATTGGCGGCTACTAGCAAGTTGTGGACAGTGGCCACAGGATTGGGTATAGCGATCGCACTCCTGGCTATAGTGACAGCCGCCGGTAAAGGCCCACATGTCGTGCAGCGTCCAGACAATGGGTTTAGCCAGGGCAGCCAGGGACTCGATTTGGAGATAGCCATTATTGACCCAATGCAAATTCACGACATCGGGATTGAGTTGCTTAATTTGGGCGATGGTGCGATCGGGTAACCATTGGGGAGAAAATGCTCCCGGTTCGCGTTGCGGATATCGCTTAAGGGGCAGTTGGTCTAGGGTTAACCGCAACCCCACACTGGCTTTATGGATGCCCGAAGTTGCTCGGACACCCACTACGGCAGCATCACCGCCACACTTTTCTTGCACCAACATTTGGGCCGGGACTTGGTTTTGCCGCAGCCCTTGCAACAACCGATTGGTGGCGCGGGCAGCTCCCCCTTCCAGATCGGATGTGCTAACGAGGAGGATATTCATGATTGTTCATATGAAGGAGCAGGGGATGGCTTGGCACGCGGGGCATTGCTCCGCAGCGTCAAGGCGGTTAATTGTGCGGAGGTATTTTGCTGGAATTCCGGCCCAGACTTCATTAGCTGGGATCGATTTGGTTACGACGCTACCCGCACCGACGACAGCATTACGACCAATGGTGCAACCGGGTAAAACCGTCACTCCTGCACCGATCCACACATTTTCGTCAATAAAAACTCCTGTTTTGGTGGTGTCCCAGGGTGCATCTCGGTAAAGCCCTTGAGTAGAAAGGGTGTGGCCTGAGGCGATGAGTGAGACTTGCTGCGCTATCAGGCAATCGTGGCCAATGTGGATTTCGCCTCCAGAGGCACGAATATTGGCATGGGAACCAATCACTACGCGATCGCCAATGACTAGCCTGCCAAAAATGTTGCTGTTGGGTAAGCGTCGTTCAACAACAATTTCAGAGAATGAACCAATGTTGACTTGAGAACCCAATTGAATACTTTCGACATCACTAAACATCCAGTGGATGGGAGAGATAAAGGTTGAATCGGGGTGATGGATCTGGATGTGCAGATTAGCCACCCAATTGCTGAGGGGAGATTTGAATGACCAGTAAACTGCCCTTAGATATTTCATTTGCTTAAGCATAATTTCTCCCACTCAAAATCAAGGGTATGAGCGTAGGCTGATATTTTTTCAGGTTCTAGATTAGAGCTATCACATCCTATCTCATCCCAAACGATATCCATCATCCGCCAAAGATCGCTAAGTTCCATTGGAGAATGCTGCGAAAAAGCCAGGAGTCGTTGAATTTCCTGATTCTCATTTTGTGTTAGGTCGTTTATGCCTAGTTGCATATGTTACTTGGCCTCCAAAATATACTTGATAGAACACAAGAGATATAATTTCTAGATAGAGATTATTTATTGGCGTCAATAATTTAATGCGTCAGCCACACTAAAAGAGCTTAGCCTTTTAGTCCGTACGTAATCTTGGCGAGGTAAACAGGTAAGGAAACCTAGCTTTCTGGGACAAATTTTGAAGTAAAATTGGTCCATAACCCAAGATGAATCAAAGAATTATCAATTTTAAATACCTTCATTAAAATAATTCGCGCCGCAGCAGCCATAATAATATGAGCTAGAAAAATATGAAGAGAAAGAAGTCCATACCTTTGAATCTCAGAAGCTAATTTAAGACGCTCAAGGACTGTACTTAAAGAAATAGTCCCGATGATTCCTAAGGATGCGGTTACCAGTCGCCCAAAATAATTTAACTGTAGACCCAAAACAACTAAAACTGATAGCGAAATAAAACTTGCCAGACTAAATTTAATCAAAGCTTCTGTTGATAGCTTAGATAAGCGATTTAATAAGACATCTCTACCCAAAAATCCAATACCAAAAAAGACCATATTTGCGCAGGTACTTTGAACAAGAGAATTTACATGCGAATCTGTTGGCAAATAAAACTTTAAACAAAAAACTATAAGCGTAAGCAAAAATATTCCTATTAGTGGCACTCTCATCTTATAAAGCGTAATAAAGATAAGCAGCATTATGAATAGAGCATAAAGAAACCAAAACTGCATAATAGGCTGATAGATTATTTTCCAAATATCCGCCCATTTT
>ENA-OFCD01001512-OFCD01001512.1-metagenomes-genome-assembly--contig:-NODE-1512-length-11464-cov-6.591463_pt1 | contig 11464 bp, 8 predicted proteins | sample MGYA00153392_OFCD01 | MGnify analysis MGYA00153392 | reverse complement strand
CCGAACTAATATCTCCAGGTACGATTACCTGTTGTCCTCTCAATGTCGGATAACCTGTAATCGTCGCACTATTCGTCTCAGGATCGACATCTATCTGCGCCCCAAACGCACGTAACATCCGCTCGGAGTGATCCCGCGATAGTGCAGGTTCTGTCACCGTCGTGCGCCCATAAGTCATCAATCCAGCGAGTAAAATTGCCGACTTCACCTGAGCTGAGGCGATCGGGGAATGATAGTGGATCGGTGCTAATGCTTGTCCGCGCACGGCTAGGGGTGCGAGGGAATTGTGCTTGCGTCCCCAGATCTGCGCTCCCATCTCCACCAGGGGTGTGACGACTCGCGACATCGGACGCGATCGCAACGAGTCATCGCCAGTGACGGTAAAAAATCGATCGGGATGAGCCGCCAATATCCCCAACATCAATCGCATCGTAGTTCCCGAATTGCCCGCATCGAGGATATTTACAGGTTCCTGAATCTGTCCCAAGCCAATCCCTTTGACTGTTACCAGATCGGTATTTAGCTCCGAAATCTCTGCTCCCATTGCGGTAAAACAAGCCGCCGTACTGCGGGGATCTTCACCTAGCAATAATCCCTCAATTGTCGTCTCACCTTCGGCTAAGGCTCCCAGCATCAAAGCACGATGCGAAATCGATTTGTCCCCAGGAATCTGCAATGTTCCTTGCAGGGATATTCCCGCAGGGGGAGGGGTAACGGTGAGGCTCTGATGACGATCGAGGGGTTGGAGGTCAATCATGACGAGTTTGGCAGATAGTTTAGATGTTTATTGTACGAGCGAACTCGCATGACAAATCAATACCACAAAATGTGGGTAAGAGCAATTCATCGCTTGCTCCTACCCACATTCGATTTACGATGAGGATTAAATCAAACTCGATCGAGCCGGATATCTTAGTACAGCCGAACACATCCGGCAAAGTTTGCTATTTGCCAACTTTAACAGTGACGCTCTGCTTTTGACCGATTTTCCCTAGGGGTTTGGGCGGTTGTAAATCGTGCGAGATGACTAATCCACCAGCATTATTGGTATTGATAGTTACTTGCTTTTTCGCAACCCAGTTAAGTTTCGTCCCAGCTTTGAGATTACCTGTGAATTTGGTAGTACCATCGATGCCAATTTGTGCCCAAGTCGGACTTTTGACAGAGATATTTACGGGAATATCTCGCAATTGACTCGGTTGATGTGCCATTGCGGGCTTAACGACGGCAGGGATCGCTGTCTGATGCGGTTTGGTGGCGATCTCCATCGGTGCAGATGGCGGTCTGATGGCATGATTGAGTAAACCAGAAGTCACCGCAGTTGTTCCCAAGATTGCTACTGCATAGCCTAAATAGAGATGGAGTGGATCGATCTGAATTGGCGCGTGGAAGGTTGTTGCCTGTAGTCTGGTAGTCGGCTCAAAGGTTGCAGTTTTTGGTTCCCAATTGGGCACTTGTTGGGAAATGGTCGTGCCATCCAAGCCTAAGCTATCTCCATAACGTTTCACCATCCCCTTGACATAGACAGGTTCGGGTAGCATTTCAATATGACCTTCTTCGATCGCTTGTACCAATCGAGGCTGAATCCTTGTTCTAGCAGCGATATCATCGATCGACAACTGATGTTGTTCTCTCAATTGGCGCAACTTGCCACCAATTTGTTCTAAGATTTCACTTGGGGTTGGGGGGACGATCTGGAGGGGATCGGGTTCGCTCGCGACTGGTGTTTTTGGTCGGAAATACTCCAGGGGAGATGCCGCAGTAAACATTGACAGTTTAGGAAATTTGAGAGCGGTAAGATGCTTGAGCGGTGCCAGTAGAGTCACGGTCGCTGATTGTGGGGTAGTGGTAGGGATGACGGGGGGTTTTTTAAATCTGGGCTTTGGGTTGGGTGGGAGCCGCTCTGAGCAATACAGATGCGGCTTCTACCCGATCCCCAGATTGGAGGCTTTGAAGTTCTACTAATTGCAAATGACGGTGAGCACCACTCGATAACGATTGGCTTTGTCTCTGGTGTTGAGATGTTCCGTCAATGCTAATGTTGCCAATTCTGGTACGATGAAGCTGCAAGACTGGATAGCCTAGTTGAGCTGCAACCTTTCTAATCTGTCTATTCCGACCCTCTGTGAGAATAATTTCGAGCAAGGTGCGATCGACTCGATCTTCGATCTTCACCACCCGAGCAGGCAATGTGTATTGCCCCTCCAAGTCGATCCCACTCCGCCAAGCAGCCAGTGCTGTGGTTGAGGGCTGACCTTGAACCCATACCTGGTAGGTCTTACTAATACTGTGGCGCGGGTGAGTCAACCGAAATGTCAAATCGCCATCATTGGTGAGTAACAACGCTCCACTAGAATCAATATCTAATCTACCGACTGGATGAATTCCTTCATATTCTCGCAATTGAGGCGGTAATAGTTCCAACACTGTCGGACGACCTTGTGGGTCAAAACAGGTTGATACTACACCAACTGGTTTATTCAGTAAAAGGTACACAGGCTCTGGTCGGCTCTGCATTGCGATTAGTGTACCATCAACTTCTATGCGATCGGTAGTCGGTTCGGCTGTTTGTCCTAATATTGCTACTTCCCCATTTACCCGCACTCGTCCAGCCAAAATTAGCTGCTCCGCACGCCGACGGGAAGCAATTCCCCATTGAGATAAAATTTTCTGGAGCCTAGCATTCATAATTGACAGTTGACAGTTGACAGTTGACAGCTAGCCATAGGCTGGGCAATGACCCCCAGCTAGATTTCAGGCAATCTTCACAATAAATATTTTAATTATCCCGATCGATTATTTGCGCCTTACTCTAGTATTCACTCACAATTGGCGACTATTTACATGTACACTCTTTTTCAGAAATATTACACGGATAGATGAGAATTGACAAATCAAACTAGAGGAATTGTGGGTTCGGTACTAGCTCCTGCTTGTCGGGTCTGGTTACGATCGCAAGTATCGCAGGTAGATTCCCTCCAAGTGGATATTCAGGGCGGAAGTCGGCAAATTTTGGGGGGGACGATTCCACGGGTGGCGGTGGTTGCTGTCGGGGCAATTTATCAAGGACTCTCACTCGGATCGATCGATTTAGTTGCAGATAATATTCGGATTAATCTGCCACAAGTTGTCAAAGGTCAACCCGTACGGCTGCTAGAACCGATTGCTGTCATGGCTGAGGTCGAGTTTAGAGAAACCGATTTACAAGCTTCTCTAGCTGCACCACTGCTATCCCAAGCGATTACCGATCTTCTTACCCAGATTTTAGCTACACCGCACCAAAATCAATGGCTCATTGACTGGCATCAGGTGCGGATTGCTCCACATACGTTAATTTTACAAGGAAATTTGACGCTCGACGGGCAGACGGTACCGATCGAGATCTCGATGGGGATCGCGGTTCGCGATGGGCATATTCTCGACCTCGATCCCCTGACTATTACCTGCTCGATCGATCTCCCTGGTAGTAAAATTAATAGCTATCAAATCGATCTCGGCAATGATGTCAATATCACCCAACTCCAACTCGCCACTGGTAAGTTGCGCTGTCAGGGACGCATTCAAGTCAATCCCTAATTAGGGGTTGTGAGTGAATGGTGAATAGTAGATCGATCGGAGTGGGATGGGAGTATAGAACCCATTTAAAATCTTTGTCAGGAGGAATCGACCGCCGCTTAGGCGGCACACAAGCTTCGATAAATACTAGTGAAACATATACCTAAACTAACTTGTAGTCAAGCAACTCCCAACTACAATCTAGCATGAAGTGAATGCCGCACTACGCAACTCACACGCCATCCATCTGAAGGGCGAGTTTGAGGGGCGGCGGCTCGCGCTCCTCGGCTCTGCCGAGGGTTTAGCGAGACAAGACAGCGTTCCGCCTCTGGCACGGTGGGTCTGGGGGTCGGAACCCCCAGATCCGGGTTCTGTCCACACTAGGAAAACCCGAAACCCAAAAATTCTCGTCGTCTGCCGATTAGCTTCCCACTAGATCTCAAATGGATTCTATAATTGGGAACATCCTTCGCGGCTATCATCTGTCACCTCGTTAGATTGCCTGTGTCCTGCTATCGCCCACCTTTTCGCCGTCTACTGACAATCAAATACCTCGCAATTCCCACAACCGAGCGGAGGGATTGAATTCGATCGAGAGTGAGTAATTGTTGTTGATAGATCTGGCGGAGTCGCAGCATTTGAATCCGGCTTGCAGCAATCGATCTGGGCGCATCGCTCAATAGTAAATTACAGTCACTCTCCCATCGATCGCACCATGTGCCCAGTCCAATGATTTGCTTGCGTAAGCGCACGATCCATCCGGTGATGACTAAAACGACAATCGCGAGCGCACAATTACAGCAGCTAACAACAATGACTAAATCCATAATCCCCAGCAGATCGGGTAAGATTACCAGCGATTTTCCCTCGGTGAAGATAGCCGCCAACAATAAAATGACACTTTCTCAATTTACCGTAAAAAAAGCTTAAAAAGATACTTGCCAAGTTAAGAATCATGGTGGTATGATAGACAAAGTGTAGAAAGCACTCAAACATAATCCTCGGTAGCTCAGTGGTAGAGCGATCGACTGTTAATCGATTGGTCGCAAGTTCGAGCCTTGCCCGGGGAGTAAGCCATATTTAAAGTAATCGTACATAGAAATACCGATCTAAGAGATCGGTATTTTTGTAAGCGCGAGTAGATATTTAACACCTGGAAACAATCTGTCAATTTAGTAGTCAATAATTACTGCATCGACCAGCGATCGGTAATTACAAGTATAGATCGTCGATTTTTAGGGTAATCTGTTGTAGAAATCGAAAAAAATCTGAAATGGATCGACAGGATTGCCAAGACCAAACCATTCTCAAAATCATCTCATGTACAAATCTTTAATTATCCCGATTGCCATCTTAGGACTGAGTATCCCGCTCATATCGATCGCACCGCTCCCAGCTCAGGCTCTACCCAAAGCCAAAATTGTCGAAAAACTTCAGAAAGTACCAGTTTTTACGATTACCAATGGAACGGGTAATTTTTTGCAACAGAGCGTTACGGCTAATGGGAAAACTCGATTGATTACTCCAGTATATATGGAGTTAAAAGATGCAGCATCTTTTTTGAAGAAATTGAAAAAAGACCAGCCAAAACAGAGTAAGGTGGCTCAAATCACGGTTGTACCGCTGAGTGAGATTTACAAGCTCCAAATGGAAGCCCAAAAGAAATCAAATAACATGAGCTTTGTCTTTTTTCCAGCGGAGCAACAACTCAAAAATGCCAACCTACTAGCGAAGCCTTATCAAGCTAATGCTTTTTACCCAGTACCGTTATTTATGATTGCAATTAAACAGCAGGATAAGTATGTGACGGTTCAGGAAAATAATTTGACTCCATTATTTATGGGTAAAGAACAAGCTCAACAATGGTTGGATAAAGTCAAGAAAAAAGATCCTAAATTAGCAGCTAAAGCCGAAATCAAAGTTAACTATCTTCATGTTGTACTTAAAGATTTTCAGAGCCAAAATTATCCAGCGCAACAGCAACTAGTGCTAGTCCCATCGACTGAGAGTGTGGAGAGCATCCGCAAATTACAAGCGGCTCAACCAAAGCCTAGCTCGACACCTGCAACTACCGCACCCAAAAAATAAGTAATTTTGGAGTTAATTACTACTAGAGAACTATGGGAGTGGCGCATCTGGGCGGTAAGTATTGCCACTGATGATATTAGCGATCGTGAGGTTGATTGGTTGCTACAATCGGTTGCTAATGTGGACAGGCTCACACTGCGCCTAGAATCGATGGCGAATGCAAAGGGAACGAGAACCGAAAATGGCAGATCGATCGAGATTTCGATATCACTCGATCGATTGACAGCATTATGGCTCGATCGAGTACAGGAGCGCAAGCCAGTTCAGTATTTAATTGGGACAACATTCTGGCGAGATTTCGAGCTAGTGGTTTCACCTGCGGTACTGATTCCGCGTCCCGAAACCGAATCGATTATCGATATTGCGCTGGCTGCAACTGACAGCATTCAACAGCAGGGAATTTGGGTGGATTTAGGGACTGGTAGTGGGGCAATTGCGATCGCGATCGCGAGAACTTTACCTGCGGCACGAATTTATGCAGTAGACTCTAGTTCTGCGGCACTAGAAATCGCTCAAATTAATGCCACTCAATTAAAGGTACTCGATCGAATTAACTTTAGCCACGGCAGTTGGTGGTCATCACTAACACATCTCCAGGGTAAGGTAACAGTAATGCTTTCTAACCCACCATATATCCCTTCCCAAGAGGTGCTGCTGCTCCAACCTGAGGTAGCCAAGCACGAGCCACATCTTGCCTTAGACGGCGGTTTGGATGGCTTGGATGCGATTCGGGTTTTAGTCGATACAGCACCTGAATACCTTCAAGCCGGAGGAATCTGGTTAATTGAAATGATGGCAGGTCAAGGTGCCGCTGTTGTAGCTCTATTAGAGCAGCAGGGGAGTTATGATGATATTGAAATTATTAACGATCTGGCGGGACTCGATCGATTTGTATTAGCAAGAATGTGTTGATAAGCCCATCAGCACTTTTCGCTAAACGACAAGACAGGGCACCCCTACACAATTAACCTGTAGCAGGGTGGATTAGTTGTCACCAAAGAATTCTCTTCAGTCCACTTCAGTGGACTTTTGCCGTTAGCCCGCACTTCAGTCGCGGGTGGTTGACGACGAAGCACAAGGATTCTAGATTTTATTTCCTGACAACTAATCCACCCTGCTACACAATTAACCTGTAGGGGTGCCCTTTATGGGTACCCTCCATCGATGCGGGGTAAGCACGAGGCATTACCCCTACAAAAATTATTGTTGCGTTTCATACCTCAATTCAGCAACGTGCTAAATTCAATATGCTAAAGTTTCCAGCGTTTCACGAAGATAGCGTTGCACGCGCTCGTCGAGATTGAGATCTGCTTGTTCTGGAGCAGATAGTTGTGATGCCCAGTGCTGAAACCCCGAACTAGCAGAGATCGCTTGTTTGAGGCTAGTCCAAACCGAGGTATCGTTGGCGGGAGCAGGTGAGGAGATACTCATTGGAATATGCCAAGAAATGAATGATTTTGGTGTGGCAAGAAGTTTTAGGACAGCTTTTGTCACAATCTTAATCATAACTTAATTTTCAAGACTGTCCAGTTGTCTAGTATACAGAAGATGCCAACACTCTGACGGCTAGAAGTGTCCTGTCGATCGTTTAGTCCGCTATTTTTACCATCCACTACCCACTATCCTATCGATCTAATTCGATCCTGGAAAGGGAGTAATTGCTAGATTTTATAAACATTGATGGTAAACAGTTTCAGCCCAAGGCATCTAAGTTATAATGGCTAGCTACGTATATTTAATTGTCAATCAGCAGCAAAAATATTGTTGAGCACACATTCATAACTGTAAATCGGTATCGTACTTACCCAATTGTAAGTGTCGATCGGAATTATTATTTACTGGTGTCAGAGCCTAAAGAGGAAAAAAGCTGTGAGTGGAAACGAATCTCGGAGTCAAGCAATTTATCAAATTACCAACAGAGAGCCAATGCCCCCTAAGGCTTCTAAGCGGTTGGAAGAGCTGTGGGCGTGTGATGTCTTCACCTTGAGCAAGATGCAGGAAAGTCTGCCCAAGGATGTATTTAAATCTGTCAAGAAGACAATTCAAACTGGTGAGCCATTGAATATCGCCGTTGCTGACTCTGTAGCAGTCGCGATGAAAGATTGGGCTACTTCTAAAGGCGCACTTTATTATGCCCACGTATTCTATCCGCTGACCAATGCCACTGCTGAAAAGCATGATGGTTTTGTCTCTGTGCAAAGCGATGGCTCCGTCATCTCTGAGTTTGCAGGTAAACTGCTCGTCCAAGGCGAACCCGACGGTTCTTCTTTCCCCAATGGTGGCATCCGCTCCACCTTTGAAGCGCGGGGCTACACTGCATGGGATGTTACCAGTCCAGCTTTCATCATGGAAACTGACAATGGTGCCACACTGTGCATTCCCACAGCGTTTGTATCTTGGACTGGAGAAGCACTGGACAAGAAAACGCCCCTACTGCGTTCCAATGCGGCAATGAGTAAGGCGGCTATTCGAGTCCTCAAGATTTTGGGCAACACTAGCGTCGCTCCTGTCAACTCTAGTTGTGGTGCAGAGCAAGAATACTTCCTAGTAGATTCCAACTTTGCTAATAGCCGTCCCGACTTGCTGCTGGCAGGTCGCACCCTGTTTGGCAAACCACCTGCAAAGGGTCAACAATTTGACGACCACTACTTTGGCGCAATTCCAGAGCGGGTTCAAGTCTATATGCAGGATGTAGAAGAAAGACTCTACAAACTCGGCATCCCTGCCAAAACCCGCCACAATGAAGTGGCTCCAGGTCAATTTGAAATCGCTCCCTTCTTTGAAGCAGCAAACGTGGCAACCGACCACCAACAACTGCTGATGACGATTCTGAAAATTACTGCCAAAAAACATGGCTTCATGTGTCTGCTCCATGAAAAACCTTTTGCCGGAATTAATGGTTCTGGGAAACACGTCAACTGGTCGGTTGGGAATGCTACCCAAGGCAACTTATTAGATCCAGGCGATACTCCTCACTCCAATGCCCAGTTCCTGGTCTTCTGTGGTGCGGTAATTCGCGGCGTTCATAAGTATGGGCCACTATTGCGGGCAGTTGTCGCCACAGCGAGTAACGACCACCGTTTGGGTGCGAATGAAGCTCCTCCAGCAATCATCTCTGTTTACTTGGGTTCGCAATTAGAAGACGTATTCGAGCAAATCAAACAGGGAGATCTGAAGGGATCGACAGCGCGGGGGATGATGAATATTGGTGTAGATACCTTGCCAATACTACCGAAAGATGCTGGCGATCGCAACCGCACTTCACCTTTTGCCTTTACTGGCAATCGCTTTGAGTTTCGGGCAGTCGGTTCGGGACAGTCGGTAGCTGGGCCATTAGTGGCAATGAATACGATCCTGGCAGATTCGCTCACCTGGATGGCTGATAAATTAGAAGGTGAAATCGCCAACGGCACCGAACTAAATGCCGCGATTCAGACAGTGCTCAAAGAAGTCATCGATACTCATGGTGCAGTGGTATTCAATGGCAACGGGTATTCAGAAGAATGGCACAAAATGGCAGTCGAAGAGCGCGGTTTACGCAACCTGCGGACGACAGCAGATGCCCTACCCGTGCTGACTGAAGAGGCGATCGTACATCTGTTCGATAGTCTGGGGATTCTGTCTCCAGTCGAATTAGCCAGTCGGTATGAAACCTACGCAGAACACTATATTCTGTCGATCGAAGTTGAAGCTAAACTGGTAATCAGTATGGCTAAAACTATGATCTATCCAGCCGCAACCCGTTATCTGACAGACTTGGCAACTACTATTGCTGGACTCAAAGAAATCGGGGTTGATTTCGATGCTGAAAGTGTTCAGAAGGTCGCTGAATTAACTAAATCGATGATGGATTTAGTAAGCAAGTTAGCTTCGGCATTAAGCAACCATGATTTTGATTCGACTGAAGCACATATGCAATATTTAGTCACAACTGTTCGTCCGTTGATGGATGAGGTTCGCAAATATGCAGATGGACTCGAAAGCGAAGTCGCAGACGATTTATGGCCATTGCCTACTTATCAAGAAATGTTGTTTATCAAATAACATTCAAACAGTTGACAGTTGACAGTTGACAGTTGACAGCTTGCAAAGACCGTTCTAAACGAACGGTCTTTTTTTGGATTCAATCGAGAAGTAGGGGAATTCATGAATTGCCCCTACTTCTCGATAATAGCGAGCCTAAATCAGCTCCCTATTATCAAATACTGGTGCGTTACGGCTGGAGCCTAACACACCCTACATCAACCTAGCTTTTCATTTAGGATTGCTATATATCAACTATCAACTATCAACTATCAACTATCAACTATCAATTAATTTAATCATCTTCAACATTTAAAAAGTCAGGACGAACAGCTTGATTATTCGATAATAAGTCCTTAATTTTCGTCCATTCTTTGGATTCGATCGAATCAATGATACTGTCCAATCGATCGCGATATTGATACAACGATCGCAATAAAGCATCCCGATTATATTCTGCCATCATCATCCCCATCTCAGGATTACCGCCACCCACCCGACTGGTATCCCTAAATCCAGTACTGGCGAACTTTTTGGCATAATCCAGAATTTGAGGATCGGCTTCATCTAGACAAGCACCAATCAAACTAGCACTCACGATCATCGGTAAATGCGAAATCCAAGCCACCGCGAGATCGTGTTGAGCAGGGGTAGCATAATGAATCATGCAATCAAGCGATCGCACCAACCGATCCACTCTCTCTAGAGCTACAGGCGAAGTTTCGGGGATGGGGGTCAAAACATAAGGTCGATCGGCAAATAGCCCCTTCTCAAAGGCAGCAATCCCACTCTGGGAGTTCCCAGCCATCGGGTGTCCACCCACAAAATTTGCCCATAATCCGGTGGCTCGATCGACGATCGCAGCTTTGACAGATCCGGCATCGGTAACGATCGTCTCTGGCTGGAGATGGGGAACTAGTAACTCGACTGTCGGGACAATTGCCGCGATGGGCGTACAGATAAAGACGATCTCAGTATCTTTGAGGCTAGCCAAATCGCCACTGGCTCGATCGCAAATCCCCTCGCGTTCGGCAAGATCGCAAGTAGCTTGCTGACGAGCGATCCCAATTACCTGATGTCCCAGTTGGCGAAAATCCCACCCTAACGATGCGCCGATTAATCCTATCCCTACGATCCCGATCTTCACAGTTGGCTGTTTTTGATTATTTGTTATATTGTGCCATGCGATCGGGTAGTGAAATTTATTTGCCTGGGTTCGATCGATCGCCTCTGCCGACCAAACTCGTGCGGTTGGGGTGGTAGCGATTAATTATAGTGGCACGACGATTACTAGTTTATCTAGTGCGATCGCAGTTGGCAAAACTTCGGCGGCGGGAACAGCCAGTATTAATGGTGCTGAAACTGCTGCTTCGGCAATTGGTGGAGCGGGTGTGTTGAGAGTAACTAATCCCAATAGCACTAGTGTTACCTATGAGATCGATGCTGAATCAGCCGTCAGTCTTGGCACTACGCCAACAGCTACGCCGAGATCGCAACAGATAAGGCTCGACAATACTGATGGGACTAGATCTGTTACTGTGCTGATTCCCTAACTTATTAGAACTTGAGAAAATCGAATTAATCAGTTAGCGATCGTCAAACAACCTTCGCAACTTTGATGCAATCGACTGTTAATATCGATCGATCCAATTGGTTGTGAGATTGCTAGATTATCTATAAGTAAACATCTTTATCTACCTAATTTAATTACCAATCGAATCAATTGGGGTAACTTGCTCAAAATTTCAACGCGCGATTGATATGCTAAAACTTTGGGTGAATTCTGCAAATTTAATAT
>ENA-OFCD01001511-OFCD01001511.1-metagenomes-genome-assembly--contig:-NODE-1511-length-11465-cov-3.968186_pt1 | contig 11465 bp, 8 predicted proteins | sample MGYA00153392_OFCD01 | MGnify analysis MGYA00153392 | reverse complement strand
TCATCATCGACCGCGCGGGCGTCCGGGCCCGGCGCACCAGCTTCACGCTGGCGCACGAGCTCGGGCGGCCGATCATCTCGACCACCGCGGCCAAGCCGGGCGAAGAGGTCTTCGTCGATCCCGACGAGCTCGACTCGGCGTTCAAAGGGCTCGCGCTCGTGCTCGACACCGGGGGCGGGGGGCTCGTGCCGACGACGGTGGTGGACCTCTCCTCCGGCACCCCGACGATCGTGCGTGAAGGCGCCGGCCCAGTCGACGTTCTCTGAGCGGAGCGCGGCGGGGAACGCGCCCGCGCGCTACGCCGCGTTCGAGCGGGTGTTCTTCCAGCAGGTCACGCGGTCGCGGCCGCCGCGCTTGCTCGCGTAGAGCGCCTCGTCGGCCGCCTTGAAGAGCGTCTCCCAGTCCTTGCCCGAGCCGGGGAACGTCGCGACTCCGAGCGAGCAGGTCACCGACAACGGGCCCTTCTCGGTGTGGAACGTCGTCTTGGCGAGCTCTTCGCGGATGCGCTCGGCCAGCAACATCGCGCCCTTCTCGTCGGTCTGCTCGCAGAGCACGACGAACTCTTCTCCGCCGAAGCGCGCGACCATGTCGGTGGTGCGCTTCTGGCGCTTCAGGATCTCGCCCAGCCCCTTGATGACGACGTCGCCGACGTCATGCCCGAACGTGTCGTTTACCTTCTTGAAGAAATCGATATCGGCGATGAGGAGGCTCATTTTACGGTCGAATCGCGCCGCGGCCTCGATCTTCTTCTTGGCCTCGTCGAGCATCGCGCGCTTGTTGAAGAGCCCCGTGAGCCCGTCCGTCGTGGCCATGGTCTCGAGCTTGTGGACCATCCGCGCGTTCGCGAGGGAGACCGCGAGGTGGCTCGCGAGGACCTCTAGTGTGGGTCTCACACTATCTCCGAAGGCGTGGCGACGCTTCGCGCCGAGAATGAGCGTCCCGAGGGGACGACCGTGGAGCACGAGCGGCAGCACCAAGAGGCTCGGCAGCTTCGGCCACGGGTAGTGTCGCGTGAGCACCACTTGGCGCGCGGCGTCGTACTCGCCCTTGTAGGGAAGGGGGAACTTGTTCTGCACGACCATCGAGACGAGGCCGCCGTTGTGTTGGAACTTCGCGCCGACGAGGTCGTCGACCGCACCCTCACCGCTGGTGGCGGCGACGACCTGGTGCGTGCGCGTGGTCTCGTCGAAGAGCGTGACGGCAGCGAGATCGAAGCTCGCGATCTCTCGCGCGGCTCGGACAGCGGCGTCGAGGACGTCCTTCTCGCTCAGCGCGGCGCCGAGCGCTTGAGCGGCGCGGTACAGCTTGCCCTGCTCCACCTTGGCGCGCTCGAGCTGAACGAACACACGCTCGTTCTGGATCGCGCGCACGCAAAAACGCGCGGCTTGCGTGGCGAGCTCTTCCTCGTGTGGCGTGAACGCTTCGCTCGTCGTGCGATCGAGCGCGAGGATTCCGCGGAGCTGACCGTCCTCCACCGCGGGGATCGCCAGCAGCGAGCGCGCGGGCGATGGTCCGTCGTAGTAGGGCACCTTCATCGAGGCGCGCAGGTTCGATAGGCTCACGCGCTCTTTGTTCATGGCTACCGCCGCGAGCACGCCGTCACCCACGGGGAACGGAGCGTCGCGGATCGAGTCGCTCTCGGTGGAGAGCTCGCTGATGCGCAGGTGCGTGCCCTGAGTGTTCTGCCAGAGCATCACCGCCGTGTGCAGTCCGAGCGTGCGGCGCAAGAGATCGAGCGCGTAGTGGACGGCCTTTTGGATCTCGAGAGCACTCGAGCGCTCCAAGCGATCCTCGCTCTTGCCGTCGCCGCTTCCGAGTAGGCGGTAGCTCCGCGCGTCCTCTTGAATCTTCGCGAGCTCTGCGTCGAGGCGCTTACGCGACGCGTGACGAATGCGCGCGACCTCCGCACGAACCACGACCGCGCTCGCGAGCGCAAAGGCAGCTAAAAACAAAGTTCGCGCAAGCATGCTCTCGTTCGCGGGGGCTCGCAGCGCCAGCGTCCGGAGCGAAGCCTCGAGCGTCACCACGTAGAGCGCCGTCTGCGCTATGGCCAGCGGACGGGCGACGGCCGCGATGAGCGCCATCAAGAGGTACAGCGATGGTGCCCACGGTCCGTCTAGACCGCCACCGAACCGGAGGAGCACGACGATGAGGACGAAGGCCGCCAAGAGTCCCATGTCGCGCGCCACGTAGGTCGCCTGGTTTTTCTTCACCTTCTGCGCGATACGAACGACGAGCAGCGCACACGCGATGGCACCCGCGATCGTCTGCTCGAACTCGTGCCCATGAGCGCCGGCTACGAGCACCAAATGGGCGCCGAGACCGAGGGCCACCAGCGCACCAAGCGCACTGCGCCCGACCTTGCGGAGACCAAGCGTCGCGCGGACGAGAAGATCCATGCTCTCGCATGTTCGGTATCAGCCGCGTGCGAGGCCGGCCAAGTTCCCGGATGCGTAGTACAACGTTCGCGTGACTCCCGCTCCCGCGCCGCGAAAAGTCGAGCCTCCCGTCGCCGAATCAGACGCCTCGCCGAAGACTCCGATGCTGCCGCTCACCACGATCCTCATCGCGTTGAACGTTGCGGTCTTCGTCGGTCAGATGTGGAGGGAGGGCTGGGGCGGGTTCGCGAACATGTCATCGCACACGCTCCTGGAGTTTGGCGCCAACTTCTCGCACGCGACTCGCTACGAGGATCGCATCGAGACCCTCCTCACGTCGTGCTTCGTCCACGGCTCGTTGCTGCACATCGGCTTCAACATGGTCGCGCTTCGACAGGTGGGCACGTTCGTCGAGCGCGCTGCAGGCGCTGCACGCATGTTGCCGCTGTTTCTCATCTCCGGAGTGGTTGGCAGCTCGCTCAGCATGTTCACCAGTCTGTTGGGAGCCGTCCCCGCGCTAAGCGTTGGCGCAAGCGGAGCGGTTTGCGGGCTCATTGGTGCGGCCTTGGTGCTTGGCTATCGAATCGAGGGCAAAAAAAGCCCGATCATGAGAGCGATGGCCGGGTGGCTCGCGACCCTGTTCTTCATCGGCTTCACAGTGACCGTCGCTTTGCGCAAGTTCCACCACATGGGCGGGCTCGACAACTCCGCGCACTTCGGCGGCACGGTGTCTGGCGCGGTCATCGCTGCGCTATGGCGTCGAGGCGTGACGACGCCGACGTCCACCAAACTTAGTGTGTTCGGCCTCTGCGCTGCGATCATGGTGGCCTGCGCCCTGCGGGTGTTCATCACGGACACGCACCCGACGCAGTACCCGTTCGCGACGATGTACGCGGACGAGCGCCTTGCCGACGCTGCCAAGGCTCTCGATGACGGGAAGTGCGCGCGCGCGGGCGCAGCGATTCGATCGCTCGAGAACATGCACATCGCGCCGCCCGAGGTTCTCCTCGCCGAACAGAACTATCACTCGATGTGCCGCTGAGCGGTCGCGACTGTGAACGTGAAGAACCGGCTAGCCCCAAGTTGAGAGCAAGACTGAGTGGTTCTGCGCCAGGACCGCGTCCAAACCCCTCGGATTGTCAGCATGCTTACAAAATGGGAGGTTTGCCCGAGTGTCGGGCGGCCCCCCTCGGATTGTCAGCATGCTTACAAAACGGCAGGATGGCGGAGGCAAACTCGGATCCCCCCGCTGACGTTGCCGCGAGGCCGGAAACCCTCGCGTCGAGCGACCGCTAAGGCTTGGTCGCAACCGCGGCGTACGTTGCGCCAGCAGTGCCGCTCACGGCGACGGGTCCCGTGAACGTACCGGCCGCGAAGTGCACGAGCTCGACGCCGCCGCTGAGCTTCGCGTACGCAACGAGCGCCTCGTCACCGCAGACGCCCGCGTAGACTGACGGGGTCGACGCGATCGTGGGTTTGCCCGCGAGCACGGGAGATGGCGTGGTCCACACGGGGATCTTCTTCGGATCGTAAACGCTAAAGTACGGCACCTTGTCGTTCGAGCCGCGGAACACGAGCAGGGCGCGACCTTGTCCGATTGACGCCACTGCCACGGCGTCGTTCGTGAACGCGTTTGCATCTAGGAGCGTCGGGTTGGTGTCCCAAGTGCCGCCGGTGCGCACGGTGCTCATGATCTTGAAGTCGCTCTTGCGCATGTAGACTGCAAGTAAATCGCTGCCAGAGAGCGTGATGATGGTGGGCATAATGCCGTTCTCGGCGGCCATGTTCGCTTGTTGGTGGGCCTTGGCCCAAGACGCGTTCGCCCACGTTTGATCGTAGATGAGGTTGTCGGAGCCCGCTTGCAGCGCGACGAGATCCGCGCCCGCACCCGCGACGCTTGGGGCCTTCGCGCCGAAGCTCTGGTTGCTGCCCGCGCCGCCGACGGGGTCGTCGCTGGAGTCCCATGCGCTCGCGACGTACTTGCGATGCTCGTACTTGAACGCGGCGTCTTGGTAGAGCACGTGCGACACGCTGCCGAGCGTCGCGAGCGCAGGCGCATCGATCGTCATGGCGTTCGGGATCGCCGCCGTGTCCGCCCAGCTGCCGTTGAACACCGTCGCGATCAGCGGGCAACTGTTGCCGCTGCACCCGCTGCCCGAGCGCAACGTAGCGACGAAGCCCGTGCCGTTCGGCGCGATCGCGATTCGATCCCCTGCGCTTCCCGCGACCGTCGCGACCGTGATCGCATTGCCGCCCATCGCGCTGCCTCCCCACAAGAGCGACGCGTTGCCTGCGAGCAGCACCGTGGTCGCGTTGCACGATGGCGCGTCCGTCGCGACGTCTTGCGTGGCCTGATCCGAAATCGCGTCCGGGGGAACGAACGTGTCCGGCAGAGCGCTCGTGTCGGCGCCCGCATCGGGCTTCACGTTCGGACCATGGCTCACGGGCGTGTCGTCCGCAGAGCACGCGACGAGCAAGCAAGCGAACCAGGGAAATTTTTGTTTCACGCGCGTCATCATACCTCGACAGTGTTTCGAAGCGGCTGACGGGAGAGAACGAGGCGTTTGGGTCGCGCGTTTGCCGCGGCGTGCTACTTCTCGCCGATGTCTCAAGAAAAGGGAAGCTGTGGCTCGCATCACCTAATCGTGAACACGGATGGCGTGCGCCTCGCCAGGTGTCCGTGCGGCGCGTTCCACGTCACTCTCGTGCAGTCCGGCGTGACGCTACAGCTCAACGCGGATCGCCTTGCGGAGCTGGGTCGCGCGATCGGCATCGCTCTCCCGCCCGCGCCGTCCACCGGCATTCGCATCCCGATCACCGGCTCAACGCCGATCAATTGAGCCGCTTGGAGCTGACTCGGCCTGGTCAATCGCACGCGAGCCGAGTTAGCCTCGCTGCTTCTTCGACACGACTGCCAATACGCTCGCCACGGTCTACGAGACGCAGGAGACGAAGGATTTCAAGGCGTACTTTCGAGGCCTCGCTTCTTACGTGAAGATGGTGCAGCCGGCGCTCGGCGCGAAGTGGGTCACAGAGGTGAAGACGCGGTTCGCAAAGCCTTAAGGTTTCTCGGCGTTCAAGATCGAGATCGCGTCGAGGTCGAACCCGTTCGTCGTCGTCCTCTTGCTCGGCTCGGTGGGGCAGTCTTGCCAACCGATGTCGTGGACCCGCACGAATTTGGCGTGTTTCAGCCCCAAATCTGCGAGATCGAAGGCGTCGCCTCCGCAGGCCGGATAGTCGAGCGGCGAAATGTTGCTCGTCGACGATGACAGCACGGGGTGGATTCCCGCGCACGTCGGCGCCCACGGAGCCTTGGTCGTAGTGCATGACCATGTCGACCACGCGATGCCGTCTTCGCTGACCGAGATCTCGCCGGGCTCGCCGTAGACGTTGTTGGGATTGCCTGCGATGTAGAACGCGTTCTCGAACACGACGAAATCGGGACCGGGTCCGTCCACGATCGCGTTGGGCTCGAAGCCGAGGACGATCGTGCCGAGACGCCCTAGCGACACGACGTCCGTCCCGCCCTGCGACGTGCCACCGCCCTCGGGCGGACCGAGCACGACGTCCGGCAGCTTCTCTGCGCCGAAGCCCGCGCACTCGCCCGGCGCGAAAGAGACGACCCGCGTGACGAAGCGATCGGCGCGCACAGTCCCGCCATCGGGGAGCGGATACAGGCCGGCGTCCGTACGCACGGGAACGCTCGTGTCACCAAGTACGTCGGCGTCTCCCCTGAAGAAGCCAGCGTCCAACTGCCGCGCGTCGCCCGTGGACGATGCGCATGCGCACAGCGGCGCGAGCGCGAAAAACGAAAACCACCGCATTGAAGACGCTCACTTGCCGCGTAGCTCGCGCGGCGTTTGGGAGGCGCCGGCTGCGTGCGTGCATTATGCATGCATTGAGCGAGCGCATCGAAGGGCGGCGTTCTGGCTTCCGGAATGTCCGGTTACAGCAGCGGCACTGCGTCGGATTCACACCGACTTCCCCGCATCTTCGACGCCGTTTCGCTATCACCAGGTGGCGCGTTGCGCAACGACCGCGGTCAGATGCTGCCGCTGCTCAGTGGGCCGCCCGGCGTCTTCGGCGTAATTTCGGTGCGCACGCGCTCGTTGCGACCGAGGCGCTCGACGACGTCGAGGCGCTTGACCGTCTCGGCGCGGAACGCGGAGAGCTCGCGCGCGATCTGCTCGATCCCGACCTCGTTCTTCAGGTTCACGCGGAAGTCAGTCTCGGCCTGCGCGCGGTCCTTCATCGTCTGGCGGTTCTGGCTCATGACGATGAGCGGACCTTGCAAGGCGACCAAGATCGCGAGCAGCAGGTTGAACGCTTGAAACGGATACGCGTCGAACTGCGTCGCTTGCGGCAGCACGACGTTGATTCCGGACCAGACCGCCGTCAGGCCGAGCAGGAAGAGGATGAACGCCCAGCTTCCGTTCAGTTCGGCGACTTTGTCGGCGAGGCGTTGACCCCACGTGAGGTTCTCCTCGATCTCTTTGACGACGTCCTTCGCGGCGCGCTGGCTGAGCATCGCGTTGGTTTCGCGCAGACGCTCCGCCATTTCGCTCAAGATCGCGAGCGCCGCGTTCTTGCTCTTCGCCAGGTGCTCGCCGAGTTCGTCGCGCGTGAGCTCCAACAGCACCGTGTCGACCGTGGCCTCGACGCTCGCCGAGCGCGGCTTGTCGTCGAACAGCGAGAGCTCTCCGAAGTACTCTCCGGTGCGCACGTCCTTCAGGGTGACGCGCGGCGTGTCCTTGTCTGGTGGCGGCAAGAAGATCTGCACGGCGCCCGACAGGACGATGTACATCGCGGACCCTTTGTCGCCTTTGGCGAACACGATCTCGCCTGCCTTGAAGGGTCGCTCGTTGAGGCGCTTGCCGAGAGCCTCGCGATCTTCGTCCGAAAGGCTGTCGAACAGCGGGATTTGCGAGAGCAGGTCTGCCTGGAGCATTGGCGGCATCGTCGCTTGCCTCTCGGCGGACCGCAAGCGCTTCGGATCGTGATGCGTGGTAGGCTTGCCGCGTGCAATCGGGTTCTGCCGAGAACCGACAACAGCCCGCGAAGGTCTGCCCGTCGTGCGGCGTCAGCTTCGCGTCGGACGGGCTATTTTGTCCGAACGACGGAACGCCGCTGACGAACGCAGCGAGCGCGCAGAAGGCGCAACAAGCGCCAGACGGCTACGTGGGCAGAACGATCCTCGATCACATCGAGCTGCGACAGCTCGCGGGCGTCGGCGCGATGGGGCGCGTGTACCGCGCCTTCCAGAAGGGCGTCGACCGCGACGTCGCCGTCAAGATTCTCCATCGCGAGCTCTCCGCGAACGAGCAGCTCGTCTCCCGGTTTCACCGCGAGGCGAAGGTCGCCTCTCGCCTGCAGCACCCGAACGTCGTGCACGTGCACCTCGCGGGGCAGCTCCCAGACGGCTCGCTCTACATCGCGATGGAGTACCTCGACGGCATGTCGCTCCAGAGCGCACTAGCCGCGGCGGACGGCGCGATGGATCTTCCGCGAACGCTCCACATCGCGCTGCAGATTTGCGACGCGGCAGGAGAGGCGCACGCGCAGGGAATCGTGCACCGCGATCTGAAGCCCGAGAACGTGATGCTCGTGCGACGCGGCGCCGATCCGGACTTCGTGAAGGTGCTGGATTTCGGCATCGCGCGGCTCAACTGGGGTGAGCAATCGATGGCGACGGCCGCGGGCCTGATCTTCGGCACGGCGCGCTACATCTCGCCGGAGGGCGCGCAAGGCGAGCAAGTGGGCCCGGCGGGCGACGTGTACGGCATCGCGACGCTGCTCTTCCAGATGTTGTCGGGGCGCACGCCGTTCGAGGGCGACCAAGCCGTCGCGCTCTTGGTGCAGCAGATCCACGACGCGCCGCCGCAGCTCAGGTCGATCGCGCGCGCCTCGTATGTGCCCGAGCCGATCGCGAACGTGATCATGAGGAACCTCGCCAAGGATCCGATGGCACGCGAGTCGGACGCGCGAGCGTTGGGGCGTGCGCTCCTCGACGCAGCGAAAGCGGCGGGGCTCTCCGGCGACGAGCTCGTGGCCCGGCCAATGCTGCTCGGATCGCGGCCGAGTGGCTCGGTTCAGCTCGCGCCGATGCAGCGCACCAAGCAGCTCGAGCTCACACCCGAAATCGCCGCGCGACTCTCGGAGGCGGTGCCGACCACCAAGCCTACGGCGATGCCCACGACGACGCAGCCGCTCGCGCGTACGCCCATGGAAACGCCAACGCCAGCTCCGGCACGCCCTTCGGGTGTGGACATCACGCTCGACGACGTCGTGCCTCCGAGGCTCGCGCCCACGCCGTCGGCGGCCAGAACGCAAATGTCGGCGCCCCTCGCCATCGCGCTCCCGCCGACGCCAGTGGAGCAGAGCGAGCCGCCGCGCATCGCAGCGCCAAGCTCGTATCCGTCTCAGCCTGCCCCGATCGACGCGGCAGACGAGTCGCCGCCTCCGCAACAAGCGCGTCGTGCACGCTCGCGCGCGGTGTTCATCTTCGTCGCGTGCTTCTTCGTCGGCGTGGTGGGCTCCGCGACCATCGCCTACAAGCTGGGGCTCGTCGGTCAGGCGGCCGACGCCAACTCGCTCGATCACGCCGTCGATCGCGCCAACGAGGCCTTGCGCAAGCAGCAGTGGGACGCTCCGGCGGACGACAACGTCCTCGAGATCACGACGCTCGGCCTACAGAAATGGCCGAACGACCCGCGCCTCTTGGACGTGCGCGCGCGCGCGACCGACGAGCTCGTCAAGGCAGCGCTCGGCGAGAAGTACTCGAACCACCGCGACAAGGCGGCCGATCTCGCGAAGCTCGCACACGAGCTCGACCCGCAAGACACGACGGCCACGCAGCTGATGAACGAGCTCGTGGGCAACGCCTCGGTGGACGCGGGACCGACGAGGGACGCAGGCACCAACGCACACCCCACCTCGTTTCAGCAAAGCATAGCGCCTGCGATGCCACGCGCGTCGCTCGACGTCACGACGCAAAAACCTCACGTCGGACAACCGATCGACGTCGTCGCGCACGCGTTCGCCTCCACCGGAGGGGCACCGAAGACCGCGACCAGCGATCCCGAACTCCTCGTCACGGGTCCTGGGCTCGCGGCGAACACTCACTTGCCGATGACGATCGACTCTGCGGGCGCGATGCACGCGACCCTCACGCTCTTCGATCCAGGCAAGTTCGACGTCACGTTCAGCGCGCGGGTCGACGGTGTGCTCGTCAAGTCGACGCGCGTGCTCGTCGTCTCCACGACGGCCGTCGAGACACAGCAAACCGTCGACGGGGGAAAATGGATGTGATGTATCGCGTCGGGATCGTCGTAGGCATCGTCACGTCCGCCAGCGTCGCAGGCGCAGACGAGCAGGCCGCCTACGACCGCTTGCTCGCAAAGCCACACACCGTCGCGATGCTTCAAGCCGGCATCATCGGTCTACCCACCGCGCCGATCTCATCGTCGCAGCGCGGCGGCAGCACGTTCCTCGGCTCGATCGGAAAGGGCGACGCGACCATCGAGACCGGCCTCGATGTCATGTTTCGCATGCAGAAAGACTGGGCGTTCGGCGCAGGAATCCTCTTCGGTCCTCGCCCCACCTCCGACACGCAATACGGCGGAACCTCGGGCCTCCCGCGCACGCACTCGCGCAGCTATTGGTATTGGGGAGTGGAGGGCCGCTGGATCCCGCTCCACTATCGCTGGCTCGAAGGGTGGGTCGGCGTGCACGCGGGCGAGGTAATCGTCGGCGACCGCTTCAACACCGACGTCGGCCAACCCCAGCCCGGGATCTTGGGGAGTCGTCAGGTGACGATTCGCAGTGAGGGTTTCGCGACCGGATTGCAGGCAGGCGCCGATTGGCTGCTAAATGATCACTTCGTGTTTGGTGTCATTGGCCGAGGTGATTTGTGGGTGCTCCCTAGTGAGCAGTCTTGTTCTTCCATTGGCGACTGCGCGACTTTGTCGGGTGCAGTGATGGCGTTCGAGATTGGACTTACTGTCGGGTATCGAATTCCACTTTGAGTGACCCGCTGCGCGGGACTTGGTGGCACACCTGCTCGGCTTTGGGGTTGTGGCTCGGCGACGCGCAGTACTTTTGCTCATGCCCGCGGACACTAAAGTCCCGATGGGGTGCTTCAATCGCAGGTTGCGAGAGGGTCCGCGGTCCTGATCAAAAGCACCGCGCGCTCGCCGGTCTTTTCGTCGCAGGTGGCTTTGGGGAAAATGAGGTCGTGGCGAGTTTGGGAGCGTAGAATGAACTCATGACCGATGAGGTGGTCGTTGTTCCTTATGAGTTGGATTGGCCTGCTCGGTTCGAGAGTGCTCGTGCTCGGGTGAGCTTGGTGTTGGGGGAGCGGGCTCTTGGGATTGAGCATATTGGGTCCACTTCGGTGCCGGGGTTGTCTGCGAAGCCTGTGATTGATTTGTTGGTGGGGACGAAGACGTTGGCGGAGGCGGAGGTGTGTGTGCCGCTGTTGGTCGCGGATGGGTGGGATTTCCCCGCGGATGTGAACGCGACGATCGTGGGACGTCGATTTCTTCGGAAGTTGGAGAGCGGAGCGCGGACTCACCACTTGCATGTGGTGGTGCACGGGGCCGAGCTATGGACTGAGTACTTGGAGTTTCGAGACAAGCTCAGAAGACACCCAGACATCGCTCGTGAGTACGAGGAGCTCAAGCGGGAGCTCGCAGAGAAGTATCGAGATCAGAGAGACCTCTACACGTCCTCGAAGACTGACTTCGTCGCGCGCGTCCTTGGTCTGCCACCGGACACCGTGCGCGCTCGCCCGCTGCTTCGACTGTTGGCCGGCACATGCTTTTGGCCGGCACATGTGTCCCGGGGGACTCACGATCATCAGGACGATGTCCTGCAGAACGGAAATCTGCCGCCGGCTCGGGAAATCCGCTGACTTCACGATGGCGCGGGCACAGGAAATCCCCTGAATTCGCGAAGGCGAAGATGCGGGAATCGATTCTTCCTATCAACCGCAGGTTGGGCCGTGTTCTGCAGGACTTTGACCTGATGAACGTGAACGTTCTGGGGGAGCACCGTTTCTTCGGCGCTTCGGTTCTGCAGGACATCCTC
>ENA-OFCD01001509-OFCD01001509.1-metagenomes-genome-assembly--contig:-NODE-1509-length-11474-cov-3.270076_pt1 | contig 11474 bp, 7 predicted proteins | sample MGYA00153392_OFCD01 | MGnify analysis MGYA00153392 | reverse complement strand
ATCGTTTGCCCGCCAGCGCCTTGACGGCGTCGTTGTCCCAGGGATCATCAGGATTTGCATATTGGGTATTGAGAACATGGCCGCGATAGCCGGGATTACGCTCCAGCACAATTTTTGAGCGGCGCACCCATTCCTTCAAAATATAGGGCCCGGTGCCAACCGGATGTGCCAGGGTATCAGCGGCATAGGTTTCAATCACCTCACGCGCGACCGGCACTACAATCGGCATGGCGAAGAAATATAAAAAATTGTAATCCGGCGCGCGCAGCTTGAACGAGATCGTATATTTATCGAGTACCTGAATGCCTTCGATGGGTTTGTCGTAGTCGTATTTATTGCTCGCTTTCGCGGCCTCGACAAACTCATCAAAGCCCACAATCTTCTCTTCGAACAGCCATGAATACGGGCTGCGGTTGACCGGATCGCGGAAGCGCTTGATGGCGTATTCCATATCCTTGGCCACCAGCTCGCGCCGCTTGCCTTTGAAGGCGGGATCATCAGCAAAGAAAATCCCCGGCTTGAGATGGAATGTAAAGCGGGTGCCGCCCTCCTCGCCTTCCGGCACTTTATCAACCACCTGCGGAACCAGTTTGACCGGCAGCGCCAGCCAATCATAGGTCAGCAGCGAATCAAAAAAATTCTCGCAGATGCCGACTGAATAGCGGTCTTCGATACGCTGTGGATCAAAGCCGGTTTCGGCCGCGCGGAAAGCGATCTTGAGGACTTTTTTCTCGGCCGCGATCGCAACATGCTGTGCCAATGTTGTGGTCAAAAACAATGCAATGGTGACTTTCGCCATCACCGCAATATTCAGTTTTTGCAAAATCACGCGATGCATATTTCCCAATTTCTCATCTTAGTTCCGGGTTAAGACATGTAAATATATTTTTACAAACTCTAGCATTGGAGGGGTTTTCAGAGCATTTATGGCTGGAAAGACCCGCTCTTGCTGGTGTTTGGTACTATTTTAATAACCTGCTTTCGCTTTTATATCAAGATCAATATCAATGAATTTATAGGTGTCGTGCATGATTTGATGTTTGCGAAAACCTAACACCCACGGTTGGTTAAAGGTGTCGAAGGTGCGATGAGTATTGAGCTTCCAGGGTGCGTAAGCTGCAATCAGTTTGGCCATCTGCTGATAAATTTTAGTGCGTTCCAGGCCGGCGGGGATGGCGGCGGCCGCTTCATAGAGCTTATCAAATGCGGGCAAACTAAAATTGCCATCGTTGGATGATCCCGAATTAGGCCCGTATAGCAACTGCAAAAAATTTTCGCCATCGGGATAGTCGGCACCCCAGGACAAAAACCATGTTTGTAGTTGCCCCAGCTTGGATTTTTTTCTAAGGTCGGGCCATTTTTCAATCAAGGTATCCATACGAATACCAATCGCATCCATATTTTTTTTCCACAATTCAACGAATAATTTATCGAGCTGGGTTGGGGTCGCGGCGAACACGAATATCAGCGGCTTGCCATCGGGCATTTCACGATAGCCGTCACCATCGCGATCGATATAGCCGTAAGTATCAAGCAGCGCTTTAGCGCGCGCCGGATCATAAGTTTTGCCCATGGTGAAGTCGGGGTCATAACCCAGAATGCCGGGTGGGATCGGCGACTCAGCCTTGATGGCGTTGCCATTACGGATAATATTAATTTCGGCATCGGTATCGTAGCCTAGCGAAATCGCGCGGCGCAATGCCACCTTATCCGGTGTGTAGCCGCCCACAATCGGGTCTTTCATGTTGAAGTACATATAGGTCACGACCGCTTCCACCTCATGGGTTGCGGTCATGCCGAGCTTGGCTAAATTCGGCGCAATTTTACCGCCTGGCACCGCCATGCTGTTGAACTCATACGGCAGTTTTACCGTGTCCAGTTCACCGCTTAAAAACGCCAGCCAGCGCGGCTGCGATTCTTCGATGATCGAGATTTCAACCCGGTCAAGCTGCGGCAAGCGCTTGCCCTTCATTTGTGCGGCCAGCTTTTGAGAAATAGGATCGTCGCCCGGATCGGCGTCGTAGAACTCCTCGCGAAAATTCGGGTTTTTCTCCAGCACAATTTTGGAAGAGCGCCGCCATTCTTTGAGCAAAAACGCGCCGGTTCCTACCGGATGTGCACCGATCTGATCACCATATTTTTCGACCACCTCACGCGCCATGGCGCCGGTGTTTGCCATCGCCAAAATATAGATGAAATTAAAATCAGGTTTGGTCAAGGTAATGCGCAGCGTATACGCATCCAACACCGCCATACCGGCCACTTTGGCATCGTAATCAAACCTGCCGCTGATTTTGGCCGTTGCCGCCACCGCATCGAGGCCGACGATTTTGTCGGCGAGCAGCCAGGAGTTGGGCGATTTAAGTTGGGGATCGAGCAGGCGCATCCAGGAATACACATAGTCCTGCGCGGTAAGCTCGCGCCGCTTGCCGTTGAACGCCGAATCGTCTGCAAACATAATGCCCGGCTTTAATTTGAGGGTGTAAACCCGGCCGCCCTCGGTAATCACCGGCATCGCTATCAGCGTCTGCGGCTTGAGCCGCGCGGGCCGCGCCAGCATATCGTAGGTGAGCGGGGATTCGAGAATCTCTTCAATGACGGTGTTGGAATAAAAATCTGAAACCTTGGCGGGATCGAATTCGGTTTCCGCTATCAGAAAAACGCTGCGAAAAACCTTTTTCGGTGCTTCTGCTGCCAAGGTAGCTGACGCGGTGCAGGCAAAAGCTATGGCATAAAGTAAGACCGCGCCAAAAACCCGCGCGCTCAATTTTTTGCCTCAAACTCTTTTCGTTTGGCGAGATCAATATCCACATATTTCCACCAGCTTTGACTCTGCACCAGTGGTCGGCGAAACCCCTTTACATACGGAAACCACAAATCGGTGGAGATGCGATGAATGTTGATTTTCCAAGGTGCGTAGGCCACCATCAGCTTGGCCATTTTCTGGTAAAGCAAGGTGCGCTCGGGACTATCCGCCATCACTTCGGCGGCCTCATAGGCGTCGTCATATTCCTTGAGTTTGAAGTTCGCGCGATTACCTTTGAAGCCCTCATTGGGGCCATATAGTGATTGCAACCAGGTTTCAGCGTCGGGTGTAGTGGCCGAGCCGCCTAACGACCACATCATCAGTTTGCCCGCGTCTGCAGCCTTTAATAAATCGGGCCATTTGGCTTTATTGAATTCAATGCGCAGGCCAATATCGTCCATAGAGCGCTTCCACACTTCATCAATCTGCTTATCGCGATCAGTCGGGGTTGAGTTGCTTTTCAATATCAGTGGCGTGCCATTTGGCAATGTACGCCAGCCATCGGTGCCACGGTTATAGCCGAACATATCAAGCAGCGCATTCGCCTTGGCGGGGCTATATTCATTAGCGCTGGTTTTAAAATTTGCATCGTAGCCCGCCACGCCCGGTGAATAGGGGGTGTGGGCTGGCACCGCCTGAAATTTTCGCACCACTCGAATCTCATCATCGGTTTGGTAGCCAAGCGAAATCGCTCGTCGCAACGCGATTTTTTCAGGCATATAACCGCCTACCACCGCATCTTTCATATTGAAGAACGTATAAACGAGATCGAGGTTCGGCACCTGTGCGAATTGGATTTCTTGCTTGGCCAGATTAGGCGCAATCTTATTGCCAGGCACGGCCACGGTGGAAAATTCTTCGGGCAGGCGCCACAACAAATCCTGGCCGCCGCCCAGAAAAGAAATCCAGCGCGGCTGCATTTCTTCAATAACGCTGACTTCAATCCGATAGATCATCGGCATGCGCTTGCCCTTGTTCATTTTCAGAACCGCTTCTGCTTCCTTGTCGCCGGGCGCAGGCTCGCCATCAAAATATTCTTCACGAAAATTTGGGTTGGGTTCAAATACCATTTTGGATGAACGTTTCCACGCCACCAATTGATAGGGCCCGGAGCCGACCGGATGCGAAACAATATCCTTCCCGTAAAACTCAACGACCTCGCGCGCCATCGCACAACTGGCGCGGCAGTCGGTCAGCACATAAATAAAAATCGGCTTTGATTTAACCAGCTTGATCTGGAAGGTGTACCGGTCCAGGGTGCGCAGACCTTCGATCTCGCGGTCGTAATTAAACTTGCCACTTTTGCGTGCGGCGGCAATGGCTTCATCAACGCCAACTACATTACCTTCGAATTCCGAAATCAGCGGAGCCGAATTAGCCGGATCGAGTACGCGCTTGATGGAGTAGACATAATCTTCTGCAGTCAGCTCACGTTTTTTGCCTTTGAAAACTTCATGCGGCGCAAAGTAAATGCCGGGCTTGACATGAAACGTAAAGGTCTTAAAGTCGCTCGAAATATCCGGCAACGCGGTGAGCGTGTTGGCTTTTACCTTGAGCGGCCTCGCTAAATAATCGTAATGCAGTGGCGAATCAAAAATAGCGTTATGGGCCATCGTGGAATAAACATCACTGACGCGGTGCGGGTCCATCCCGGTCTCGGAGATCTCGAAAGCGTAGCGCAGCACTTTATTTTTATCGGGTGAATACGCGGCGGGGGTTACCGCTGCTGTGGCATTTGCTTGAGCATTACCAATACCCAAAAATGAAACGAATACCACCGCGGTTGCCACCGCGGTTGCCATCGTGGTTGCCGCAGCAGTGGCCACCGCAGTTGTCACTACGGCTGCCATCGTTGAGTGCATCATCAAAGCCAAAAGCCGTACGGTCAAACGCATATAAAATTTTCCCGCCCTAAAATTTGTCTACTTGCCATCGCCTGACACCGCAAAAACGCGCTAACTATAGCGGAAAAATAGTCCGACTGCCGCAATCAACGATGCTTGTTTTCAAGTATCTATAACCACCGTCACGGCCAGCAAAAAAGCGATTAAAAAATAATTAAAGTGCCCGTCTGGCTTGCCGTTTCAGCTATTTTTGCCTCGAACGGCGCGCCCCGTCTCGAGCTTGATATTTTTTCAAACGCTGCCGATCAGGCAGATTTATCTGTGCTATTGAGTTTGACCTGGTTTTTATCCAGTTTCAAACCTAATCCTAACAACATACCGACAATGGCCCAAAATAAAATAGCGTTCTGACGAATGAAAAAATCATCGACCATATTGCGGGTAAATACGCCCACCACCAGTATCAGCCCACACAGCCCGGCGGTTCGGGCTAGTGCAGGGCCGCGCAGCATATTGCTGAAGGCGTGAATCAGGCTCATAAACACGGCAAGTATGAGTACTGCTCCCACCACGCCAATCTGCAAAACCTGGTTCAGCACGAGATTGTGGCCCTGAATAAACAGCGCCTTATCGAGCGGCTCGGTGAACCGCCCGCTCATGGTTTTTTCCAAAACATCACGGCCATAGCCATAGCCAGTGAAAGGCTTTTCAGCAACGAGCGCGATGGCTTCACGCCAGATCACGCCACGATTATCGTGCGTTACCATTTCGATAGTGCCACCGCCGCCGGGCGGTTTGCCGTTAAAACGTTGCTCGGTAGCCGCAATAAAAAGACCGATGAACACCATGCTGCCCACCAATACCAGCGCGGCCCATTGCCCGAGGTAGCGTCGTTGCGGCCCGGCCAGCATGATCGACAGCCCCGCGTACACCAACAGCATCAGCGCAAAGCAAATCCAGATGGCACGATTGGCGGTGAGGTAGGCGGAAACTAAAATTAATACTACAGCCGCCAGCACACACGCGTGGATTTTACGCGTTAGCTGGAGTGTCGTATCTGGCATCGCATCACCGGCATTATTCCGCGCATCATCGCGTGCTGGGCTAAGCCTCCATGCCAATACCAATAACGGACACAACGTAACCAGCCAGGTTGAGTAAGGACCGATGCCGCCAAATGCAGGCATGGTCATCGCATCCACTGGATCAAACTGATTCAAAATCGCCAGGCTCGTCAAGCCGATGAGACCTGTCGCCAATACAAGAAGCCAGCGTCTGGCATCTCGATGATTTTTAGTCAGCACAAAAAAAACCGGCAACGCAAGTAATGGCGTGAGCACCTCACCCTTCCATGAATTTAATTGATGCCATTGGTCGGGCGAAGCTAAACATCCCAATAGCAGCGCCAGAGCCCATGCGCTAACGGCGTAAAAAACGGAAGCGGGCGCAGGCATCGTCCATAGCGCCTGGCGACGGTATTTTGCAGCCATTAGTATAAATATCACCGCCAGTACCAGCAATGCTGCCCGCCAACCGGTAGAGCCGCGAAACGGCGCAATCAGCAAACATAGCGCTGCCGCATAGGTGGCGGCGGTGTGCCATCGGTTGGAGATAGTTTTGTTAGGTTTCATAAAATGGCGGTTAATGAAAAAACTGCATCTTGCACCAAAATGATGTGCCGATGAATGGAAACCTGGAATGACTCGCTGTTGAGATAAACTTCGTTACTCGAATAGTTGTTTTAATCATTCAACGCAAAAGGATACAGAACCGTGGGTTTCCTTTCAAACAAAAAAATTCTTGTAACAGGCTTGTTGTCCAACCGCTCCATTGCTTATGGTGTTGCCAAAGCCATGAAACGCGAAGGTGCTGAATTGGCTTTTACCTACGCGGGCGAGAATATTCGCGAACGGGTGGAACGTCTGGCCCCTGACTTCGACGGTAAAATTATTTTGCCCTGCGATGTATCGAAAGACGAAGAGATTGAAAATTGCTTCAAGGAACTGGCCAAACACTGGGATGGTTTGGACGGCTTTGTACATGCGATTGCGTATGCGCCGCGTGAGGCTATCTCCGGTGATTTTTTAGAGGGCCTGTCGCGTGAGGGATTTCGCACCGCACATGATATTTCCAGCTACAGCTTCGCGGCCATGGCCAAGGCCGCATTGCCGATGATGCAGGGCCGCCATGCCGCTATTCTCACCCTCTCCTACCTGGGTGCTGAACGCGTTGTGCCGAACTACAACACCATGGGTGCGGCCAAAGCCAGCCTCGAAGCGGTAACCCGCTATCTGGCCGCGAGCCTCGGGCCCAAAGGCATTCGTGCCAACGCCATTTCGGCAGGGCCGATCAAAACCTTGGCCGCGGCCGGCATTAGTGGCTTCCGCGAGATGCTGACGTTCTTTGAACAGCAGGCACCGCTGCGCCGCAATGTCACGCAGGAAGAAGTCGGCAATGTTGCGGCCTTCATGATGAGTGATTTGGCCAGTGCGGTGACCGGTGAAATCACCTATGTGGATTGCGGCTTTAACGTGATCGCGTCAGGCATGCCCGGCGGGTAATTGGGTCGCGTCAAGCATGCCCACTTGAACGTAAATGCGTCCTATATGCCCGCTGAAGTTAGTCTTTCATTTAGTCGTTCATTGGCCCTTAATAAACCTGTCGCCCGTATTGTTTATGCTTGCTGATGATCGTTAATTATTTTTCAGAACTGGCGCACGCTCCTGTTCGTGCCGTCATTATTAATTGCAATACGCGCTGGGTGACCACGTTGGCGCTGCTGAGTGCGCTGCGACATGCAGGCGCGCCGATTCTTTTAATCGATTGCGAATCAACCGACGGCAGCTGGGATTGGTTTATCAAACTATCGCAAAAGCATGAGTTCGATTTAATAAAAGCGCCCTTGCGCCCCCATGGCGTCACACTAAATAACCTGTTTCGGGACATCCCGACCAGCCAGGTGTTGCTGATTGATTCTGATCTCGAAATACTATCGCCTGCAATTTGCGCTGCCACCATACACGCTGCGGTGGCTGATCAAACGTACGGCGCAGGGTTTTTGCATGCGGGTGAATTAATACATGGCGGGAGGCGCGGCGAACATCTGCCTGCATCGGCCAATGGGTTTTATATGGAGCGTATGTGGATACCCTTCACCTGCTTGAATGTAGCGCCGGTACGGGCTGCACTGGCGGCAGGCCTTACGTTCATGCACTCACGCGACTATCTTGAGTTTGCAGGCAGCTTGTTGGTGTCCAAAGCGCTTTACGCAAGGCATCGTTTGCCGATTATAAAAAATCTTGAGCTCAAATGGCTGCAGCGCTTTCGACAGCAGGCCGCGACACCTGGCAATGCGCATGGCCAGGTATCAAGCCCCGCGTTTCGTGAATACGATACCGGTGCGCAGCTGCACGAATATTTTCAGCATTCAAAAAAACTTAAATTCGCAGATTTTGGTATGGATGTATGCGCATCGACCGTAAAGCATTATCATGGCATTACGCGTGCCACTTTATCGCCAGGCCGCGATAACGCGACGCCACCTGACTCGATTCTGCACGAAGTCATGCGGCGTCTTTATGATGAATACGGCATAAGCTGAATACGACATGTCGTAACTAACCTATGCCAGCAGAGGTTCGGAAGGATTCAAGTTGAAAAATTTCAACGGTAAAGTGGCCGTCATTACCGGCGCCGCGAGTGGCTTCGGCAAAGAATTTGCCATCGCTGGCGCAGCATTGGGCATGAAGCTGGTGTTGGCAGATGTGCAGCAGTTACCGCTGGATGCGACCGTTGCTGCACTGGCCGCAACGGGCGCAGATGTAGTTGGGTTGCGCTGTGATGTCAGTAAGGGCGAGGAGGTTGAAGCGCTGGCGCAATTGGCGCTCAGCGCGTTTGGCGGCATCAATCTACTGTTTAACAATGCAGGCGTGGGATCAGGCGGGCTGATTTGGGAAAACACGGTAAAAGATTGGGAATGGGTACTGGGCGTTAATGTTTGGGGCGTTATTCACGGTGTTCGCATTTTCACTCCTTTGATGCTTGAACAAGCCAAGCGCGAGCCCGATTATGAGGGCTATATCGTGAATACCGCGTCCATGGCAGGCTTGCTCTCGCCACAGCTCATGGGAGCCTATAATTTATCCAAACACGCCGTGGTATCGCTGTCAGAGACGCTATTTCATGACTTGCATTCAGTAACGTCACAAATAGGCTGTTCGGTACTGTGCCCGGCGTTTGTGCCGACCGGCATCAGCAATTCACATCGCAGTCGTCCTGCTGAACTTCAAAACGAAACGAGCCCGACAGAATCGATGGTAGTAGCGCAAAAGATGACGCATAAAGCGGTTAGCTCCGGCAAAATGACCGCCACTGATGTCGCGCAAATTACGTTTGAAGCGATTCGCGAAAACCGCTTTTACATCGTCACCCATCCCAAAATTATGGCGACGGTGAAGATGCGCCTGGAAGATATTGAGCACCTGCAAAATCCGCGCGACCCGTTCGCACTCAAACAAGAAAATCGTCCGCAACTGGATTTGACGGTGCCGAAAGCATCGGCATAATTAAGCCGCGATCTGGTAGTTGTTTGTTGTTCTGTATTCGTTGATAGCTGCAGCCCGCAAGGCATAAGACTGCAAAATAACCAAGGGCTGCTGGTACAAACCAGCAGCCCTTTTTATATTCTGCACAACGATATTGTCAGCAAACCCGAATCTGCTAACTGATTACTAGCTTCCTTACTTTTCCGCTTTTTTCTCCAATGCATCTTTGGTAATGGAAACATCTACCTTGGTACGCATTTGGGACACAATCGATTGCAGCTGCTGCTGGGCTTGTGACTGGGTGAGACGCGTGCTGGTCGCCTTTAGCTTGGCCTCGTCAGCGGGAGCTGGTTCGATGACCTTAGCAATTTGCACCAGCAGATAACCGCCATCGGGATTCTCAACGCCGACATAGGCCGGCAGGATTTTGGTATCGGCGCGCAAGGCGGCTTCAATAACATTCTGCGGAAGGCCGCCCAGGTTGGTGCGGCTAATCGCCAATACAGCGGGAAACTTTACATCGACTGGCTTGCCTTCACGCAATTGCGCAAGCTTTGCTTCGCCATCTTTTTTTGCCAGCTTAGCCGCTTCTTCGCGCGTCAACCGCGCCATAATTGTAGGCTCAACCTCGGCAAGTGGACGCAGCACTGCAGGCTTTGATTCTAGTGCTCGTGCCGCTACCAACGAATTGGTGGCGACTTCAACAGCTTCGGTATTACGTTTGTTTTTAATCACATCATCCGAAAATAACGCAGCCATTAATTTGGGGTTATTGAACGGCGGCTGAAGCGCAGCCCCTTTGCTAATAAATGGGCTTTGCTTGATCGGCAGGTTCACGGCTTCAGCTGCAGCTTTAAGGCTGGTTGATTGTTCGTAGGCCAAATTGCTGAATTTTTCAGCCAGCTCAGCAAATTTCTTTTGCGCTTTTTGTTTTTTAAGTTCTCCTTCAATTTCTGGCGTTGCGTCAGCAATGGATTTTGCTCGCTCTGGACGAATGTCGGTGAGCCGAATAATGTGATATCCAAAATCAGATTTAACTGGACCGACGATGTCATCTTTGTTTGCTTTAAATACGGCTTGATCAAACGCCGGCACCATAGCGCCACGTCCAAAGAAACCAAGGTCGCCGCCATTTATGGCAGAACCTGGATCCTGCGAATTTTTCTTGGCCAGGTCAGCGAACTCTTTCGGGTTCTTTTTGACTTGCGCATACAACGCATCCGCTTTTTCCTTGGCGGCATTTTTCTCTTCGTCTTTTGCCGTTGCTGCTACCGAAATCAGAATGTGGCTTGCTTTACGCTCTTCTTTTTGCACATAGCGCGCTGCATTTGCATCATAAAAAGCCTTAATCTCTTCAGCGCCAAGTTGAATCTGTGGTGCCAATGCTTCAACCGAAAGTTCAACATATTCCGCACGTACCTGAGCTGGAACCGTAAATTCTGTCTGATGCGACTCATAGAATGTTTTGACTTGCTCCGGCGTTATTTTGACCTCTGCAGTAAAACGATCTGGCGCTATGGTGGCAACTGCTATTTCTCGCGATTGCTCTGCCGCCCTTAAATACTGGCGGGCGCTAACACTGCCTGAAAATGCAGTGCTCGCAATGCTTTCAACAAACTGTTGACGCTCCATGTCCTTGCGCAGTAAACCTTCAAAACGCGCAGCAGTATAGCCTTGTGATTTCAAAAAAGTATCGTAACGCGCGCTGGAAAATTGACCGCTTTCCTGAAATGAAGGCTCGTTACTGATGCGATCACGCAATGCCACATCGCTGACTGTGAGTTCACCTGCCTGCATGGCTGCCGTGAGAAGACGCTGATCAATGAGCTGATCAAGAATGGACTTCCGCATTTCAGGGGTATCCATAATTGAAGCATCAATGCCGCCACCAAATTGTTGACGGAATTGATCGAGCTGATTGCGTACTGCGTCACTGAATTCCTGGGAGCTGATTTTTTCATCGCCCACCTTGGCGATCGAATCCTGCCCAGGCGTAGAGCGTATGTAAGATTCGACGCCCCACAATGCGAAAGGAACTGTAATCAGTGCCAGAACAACTTTGGCAACCCAGGTCTTGGCGGCAATACGGATAGATTCAAGCATGTGTGAGTCGCTTATGAAATGGTGTGTATCAAGTCAAATTAATATCAGAAGACGTATAGTCAGGCTGATATCAACGTTGACATAAAAAGGGGCGAACTTAACAAATAAGTTCGCCCCTTAGGTTGGCGGAGTGGACGGGACTCGAACCCGCGACCCCCGGCGTGACAGGCCGGTATT
>ENA-OFCD01001506-OFCD01001506.1-metagenomes-genome-assembly--contig:-NODE-1506-length-11500-cov-5.418349_pt1 | contig 11500 bp, 10 predicted proteins | sample MGYA00153392_OFCD01 | MGnify analysis MGYA00153392 | reverse complement strand
GGAGGATAGGAAATTATTAACGTTCGGCTACGTCAGGATTATCGACGGCTCTAGTATTAATTGCGACTTGAAGATCTCTAACCTTGTATTGTTTGATACTAGCCCATAGCTCTTTGAAATCTGCGGGATTTGTGAGTCCGATACAACCAGATGTACCATCTTCTTTCGGGTTTCTGTTGTAGGAGGGATCTACATGGAATCCCAGTGCAGAACGACCAGTGCTAAACATTGGTGAAATCGGTAAAAATGGTTGACGAACGCCTAATCCGTCAACTTTGCCTACTTCTGCTAGCATTCCTGGTGTGAGTGAATTACTCACCCGATATTTACCATTTGGTAATGGAGAATGAGTGCCGCTTTGATTGCGATTTTTTAGCTGTGTGGAATTTCGTCCGGTGACGATTTCAAAGCTTCTACGCTCTTGACCGCCAACACATAAATGTAATAAATAAATTGGATTCCCATATTTATTTTTTGTGGTGCCATTGCCTAAGAATAAATAATTGTTATTACCTTTGCATTGACCGCTACTAGTAGACTCGATCGATGATTTGGAGATTTCGGTGCTAGTAGTTTCTGACTCTTTTGGCTGACTTCCAGCTATTGCTGAAGTTTTCTCGATATCCGATGTTTGCGTCGAATCTGTGATTGCTGTTTGTGCTTGACTATTCGAGCAACTAGTAACAGCGATCGAACAGATGAGCGTAGTTAATATAATTTTTGAGTTCACAATAGCAACATAGATAAAGTTTTTAGACTGTAAAGTATTTGTTTGTGATAAGTGGAAAGGGTTTAATTTCTTTCGATATAGCAATCGCCAAGATCGTTAGGACACTTTTAACCTGAGTCCGCGTAGGCGGACTTTGCATCACAAGCGGCGATTTCAATCGCTGAAGTGTTATGGCAGCATTAGCAGTTGCTATACGATCGAGAACTTTTAAAACCAATCTAGCTCCTAATCTCTCAGTCTCCCCGTCTCCCCGTCTCCAAGTCCCCCAGTCCCCAAGTCCCCCAGTCCCCAAATCCCCCATCAATTCAGCAATGCCGTCTTGTCTACTCCGGCAAAGGTGGGGAGGATTAAATCTCGGATCTTTGGTAATATCGACTTTATACACGATCGGTTAGACCAATGAGTAGCAGGTGTTGACAAATCTCTTTAAATTATGTGCGATCGGGTTGTTGCTCTGGTCGATCGGGATCGTTCCAGTTCGGGCTGATTTTTGCCGTCAGGTTGGTAATCAGCGGATTTGTATTTTAGATATCAAGCGAAGTGCGAAAAATTACTGGCAATATCAGGCGATGGTGAGTATCGATGGGGTCGTGCAGTCTTCGGCATCTTATGATTGTCGCGATCGCTTAATTACCGATCCAGACGGCAATATGTCATCATTTCGATCGCGTAAGGATGGCAAAATTGTCTGTAGTCTCTATCGACCTAGAGGTTGAATGCGATCGAAGTCGATGATAACCATTGGATAACAGTCGATCGTCTAATCTCCATGCCACGATATACTAATAGAGAAAATTGTACTAATATTTACCTCGATCGTCGGAAAACCCAAATCAAGCTCAGAGGATGGATTTCTGCCGTCGTGAATAGCCAAGCAGGGACATATGAATTCAGGAATTGACCTTCAAGGAACTTTTATCCAATCCCTTAGCGACCTTGGTGTCTCAGCCGAACTGGCTAAAATCATCTGGATGCCGTTGCCGATGTTGCTGATGATCGTCGGTGCTACGGTGGGTGTACTCGTTAATGTGTGGTTGGAACGCAAAATTTCGGCGGCTGTCCAACAGCGGATCGGCCCGGAATTTGCTGGGCCATTGGGCGTATTGCAGCCAGTTGCTGACGGGTTGAAATTGGTCTTCAAAGAAGATATCACGCCAGCCAATGCCGATCCGTATCTATTTACGATCGGTCCGATTATCGTCGTACTGCCAGTATTTATCTCATACCTGATCGTGCCCTTCGGACAGAATTTGGTAATTACCAATGTCAATACAGGGGTATTTTTGTGGATTGCTTTTTCCAGTATCGTCCCGATTGGCTTGCTGATGTCTGGATATGCTTCCAACAATAAGTATTCGCTGATTGGGGGATTGCGTGCGGCGGCTCAATCGATCAGCTACGAAATTCCGCTAGCTCTATCGGTACTAGCGATCGTGATGATGTCAAATAGTCTCAGTACGATCGATATCGTCAACCAACAATCAGAATACGGAATTCTCTCCTGGAATGTCTGGCGACAACCTGTTGGTTTTGTCATCTTCTGGATCTCGGCATTAGCTGAATGCGAACGTCTGCCCTTTGACCTCCCAGAGGCTGAGGAAGAGCTGGTAGCTGGCTATCAGACCGAATATTCGGGGATGAAATTTGCGCTGTTTTACATCGCTTCCTACGTTAACCTAGTATTGTCGGCACTATTAGTCGCCATCCTCTATCTCGGTGGTTGGTCGAGTCCGATTCCGATCGAGTTATTGAGTAATTTAATCGGTGTCGATCCTGCTACATCCTGGGTTCAAGTAGTCGATGCGTCGCTAGGAATTGCGATGACAGTCCTCAAAGCTTATTTCCTCGTCTTCCTCGCGATCATCACTCGCTGGACTGTACCTCGCGTACGGATCGACCAACTCCTCAATTTGGGCTGGAAATTTCTCCTCCCCATTGCGCTGGCTAACTTGCTGCTGACAGCGGCACTGAAATTGGCATTTCCAACTGCTTTTGGTGGCTAGAGATTAGGCTTTAGGCTTTAGGTTTTAGGTTTTAGGGTCGGAAAATATCACTATTTATTATGCTGAAATTCCTCAAACAAGTAGTCGATTACGGTAAAGAAACCGCTCAAGCTGCTAAGTATATCGGTCAAGGATTGGCGGTGACATTCGATCACATGCAGCGTCGTCCGGTAACGGTTCAATACCCCTATGAGAAATTAATTCCATCTGAAAGATTTCGGGGACGGATTCATTTTGAATTTGACAAATGTATTTCTTGTGAAGTCTGTGTGCGCGTATGCCCGATTAACTTGCCTGTAGTTGATTACGAGTATGACAAAGCTAGCAAGAAAAAGAAACTCAATAGCTACAGTATCGATTTTGGAATCTGTATCTTTTGTGGCAATTGTGTGGAGTACTGTCCGACTAACTGTCTCTCAATGACCGAAGAGTACGAACTAGCGACATTCGATCGCCACGAACTCAATTATGATAGTGTGGCTCTAGGTCGTCTCCCCACCAAAGTCACTGACGATCCAATGGTCACAGCCTTACGCACGATGGCATACTTACCTAAAGGTGTGATGTCTCCTCGCGATTTGCCTGCTGGTTCCCAACGTGCGAACAGTAACAAATAACTAGAAAACTTATCCTCGCTCCCAGAAACACTGGGATAGGATAAGTTTCTAAATTATCAACCATATATAATTAGTAACGAAAATGCAAATTGCAGAAGGCGTTCAGATAGTCACATTCGGCATTCTCTCAGTCTTGATGCTGGGAGCGGCTTTAGGCGTAGTTCTGTTTGCTAATATTGTTTATTCAGCCTTTCTATTGGGTGGAGTATTTATTAGTATGTCGGGGATTTATATCCTCCTCAACGCTGATTTTGTCTCGGCTGCCCAAATCTTAGTTTATGTGGGAGCAGTCAATGTTTTAATCTTGTTTGCGATCATGTTAGTAAATAAACGTGAGGACTTCAAACCGCTGAAGAATGGCTGGATCAGACAGGGTACGACGGCAGTAGTTTGTGCTGGATTATTCACACTTTTGAGTGCTGTTTCGCTTGTTACTCCCTGGAAGATTTCCACGACAGTTCCTCTCACTAGCACGATCGTGCCGTTAGCAAAGCACTTTTTCACTGATTTTCTACTACCGTTTGAACTAGCTTCGGTGCTGTTATTGATGTCGATGGTAGGTGCCATTATCTTAGCTCGGAGAGATTTCATTCCCGATCTAGTATCTGGTGATTCAACAAAAGATCGTCTCACTCTACCCGAACGTCCGCGTGAATTAGTTGGTAAATAAGTGATAATTTGATAACTGTCCGCTAATTTGGATAAAACAATTAAATCAGCAGTTTGGAGCGAGCGATATTCATATGACCTTACAATTACAGTATTTTTTAATTTTAGCTGCTGCACTATTTTGTATCGGTATTTATGGACTAGTAACTAGTCGAAATGCGGTGCGAGTATTGATGTCGATCGAGTTGATGTTGAATGCCGTTAATCTAAACCTAATGGGTTTTTCTAACTATATCGACCCAGCCGAAATCAAGGGTCAGGTATTTACAGTATTCGTAATTGCGATCGCAGCGGCTGAAGCTGCTGTAGGACTAGCGATCGTCCTATCGATTTATCGCAACCGCGATACTGTGGATATGGAACAGTTTAATTTACTCAAATGGTAATATTTCCAGGATTTTAAGTGTAGAAATTGCTTGAAATTTAGATAGTGTCCAACCGAAAGCTACGCTTAACCAAAGATTTAGATTTCAATTGAATTGAGATCGAATATTGCTGATGGACACTCCCACCCGACAAAACTCCCAACTCCCAATTAAATGTGATAAATTCTCTTTGGCAACGCCTAACATTATCTGACTTATCCATCGATAAATGGGTTGATGTTAGTTATGTTCATCGCTGGGTGGGAAGCTTACAATCTTGGCGGCAGCAGAGTTGGTTCATCTACTGGGGTGAAGAAATTGGGGCGATCTTGACATCGATGGTATTTGCGATCTCGCCCTTTGTACCTTCTACACCAGGGCTATCTACAGAGACAATTGCGCTATTAATGGGTGGAGTAGCTGCATTTTGGGTATTACTGACGCTGGCTGACAATCGTGGCGGTGGCATCACGCCCATTCATGTCACATTGTTATTATTTTGGGGTATTTCCGCCGTCTCAACTGGCTTATCACCAGCAAAAGATGCCGCGCTTAGAGGGCTAAATCTGGTTAGTCTCTATTTGCTATTATTTGTGATGTTGGCGCGGTTGTGTCGCTCGGCGCGGATTCGGAACTGGCTGATCGGGATTTACCTGCACGTCGCGCTGATCGTTAGCGTTTACGGTATTCATCAATCGATTTATGGTGCCAAACAGTTGGGAAATTGGGTAGATGTTGAGTCAACACTGGCAAAGACCACACGGGTATATAGTTTTCTCAATAATCCCAATCTTTTAGCTGGGTATCTATTACCAGCGATCGCCTTTAGTGTAGCAGCCTGTTTTATGTGGCGCGGTCGGGTGCGAAAAACCTTGGCGATCTTGATGGTGGTGGTGAATACCTACTGCTTGCAGGTTACATACTGTCGCGGTGCTTGGGTAGGGGCGATCTTGGGGATTTTTGCAGCGGCTGGATTAGTATACTATTGGTTGCGGCCGACTTTGCCCAAATTTTGGAAATCGTGGGCACTACCGATCGCAATCGGGATGATTTTAGCCATCTGTGGGGTGGCAATTCTGACGGTGCCGATGTTGCGCGATCGAGTATTAAGTATTTTTAGCGGTAGTAAAGATAGCAGTAATAATGTCCGGCTCGAAGTCTGGAAAGCTGTCAGTAAAATGATTCACGATCGGCCGCTGTGGGGCTTTGGGCCTGGAGATCGGGTATTTAAGCAGATGTATCCGATTTATCAAACTAGTCCCCGCTTCAGTGCGCTAGCAGCCTACTCGATCTTCCTGGAAACGATCGTCGAGATTGGCTATATCGGTTTTGTCTGCTTCCTCTGGACGATCGTTGTCACGTTTAATTGTGGCGTGAAAGGTTTAGCTCGGTTGCGGCAAACACGAGATCCTCAAGCTTTTTGGTTGATGGCGGCGATCGTCTCCATGGTAGCTCTCCTCGGTCAAGGTACTACCGATACCGAGTGGTATCGTCCGCAGATTCAAACCCTATGGTGGTTGATAGTTGGAATTATTGCCAGCTTTTATCGAGAATCGGCGGCTCCAGATCCAGCCATCACAGCAACTGACACCATCGAGACACATCCAGCCAATGCCTAATTTTCTATCCCTGATGCCTGGATCGAATTGGCAGCATCCCAATCCCCAAGTACAATCGGCGTGGAAATCTACCCTGATCGGGTTTGCAGTTTTTCCATTAGTGCCGAGCGTGGGTGTACCATTTATTTTGTTCGCGATCTTCAAAACATGGCAACACTGCGGACGTGAAATTGTTCGGCAGCGGTTGAACTGGGGATTTGCACTATTGGCACCTTGGCTGATTGTTGTGTCACTATTGGGAATTCAGCCTGGTGATGCGGCATTGGGGCTATTAAATTTTTTACCATTCTTTGCGTTGTTCGCGGCTTATAGTAATCTGATTCGATCGCCCGAACAGTTACGACAATTAGCTTGGATTATGATGATTCCAGCTTTACCGATCGCCTTGTTGGGGTTTTTGCAGTTATTGGGTTACGGTGCAACTGTGCCGATCTGGGGTACTCCAGGCTATATCTTTCAAATGTATCCCGACGGGAATCCGCTAGGAAGGATGTCTGCGGTGTTCGGACATGCCAATCCTTTGGCAGCTTATCTGCAAATGGTGTTTATTTTTACTTTAGGGTTATTTGTCGATACTTACGAACAAAATACTGCTAAAGGCGATCGAGGACTCAAGTGGAAATCGCCGACTTTGTGGTGGTTGGCATCTGTGCTAATAATTTGTAGCCTATCGCTAATATTGACTAGTTCTCGTGCTGCTTGGTTTGGGGCAGTTTTGAGTAGTTTAGTATTTACAATCTATCAGGGCTGGTACTGGATCGTGGGGATCGTGACGGCGATTGGTACGGTAGTTTTGAGTGCTGCTTATGCGCCCTCACCGCTCAAAGAACCACTAAGATCGATCGTCCCACGTTATTTTTGGGCGAGAATCACTGATGAAATGTATCCCGACAGACCACAAGCACTGACCCGCATGTCGCAGTGGAAGTTTGCCTGGAATCTCACTCAAGCGCGTCCTGTAACTGGTTGGGGGTTGCAGAGTTTTGGCCCCTTATATCAAGAATACAGCCATTTTTGGTTGGGCTATCCGCACAATTTGCTGCTGATGCTATCTTCCAATCTTGGCATTCCTGCCACGATCGTACTCTGTGGTCTAGTCGGCTGGGTGCTGGCTCAGTCGATGCTGCTGTTTCTCAACTTTCCGCTGCAATGGCGATCGGAGCGAACAATTTTCTTTACCTATCTAGTTGCCTTTGGCGGGTTTATAATGTTTAATATCACTGATGTGACCGCCTTAGAGTTACGCCTAAATACTCACGCTTGGCTGATTTTAGCGAGTATGTGTGGGCTAGTCTATCGCGCCAGATCTACTAGCTAATGAGCGATCCGGTGAATAATCAACAGCAAAATTATTACAATATCTTGGGTGTACATGCTAGCGCATCAGCGATCGAAATTCGCCGCGCTTATCGGGAATTGAGTAAAAAATATCATCCCGATACTACCAAATTAGGCACGGCAACCGCCACAGTTAAGTTTCAAGCCTTGAATCAAGCTTATGCTGCCATCAGTCATCCCGAACGTCGGGCGGCATACGATCTGGAAATTGGCTACTCACGGGTATTTGTGATGCAGTCTCCGCCACAGTTTCAAACCCTCAAGCCACGACCGGACAACTACCGATCTTCAGCGTATCTCGACTCGACCGATCGACCACTTTCTGGTGGTGAAATTTCCGCACTATTGATGTTAATTGTCATCTTCATCGGCTGTGTCATCTTAGCAATTTCGATGGGGATGCTCAGAGGTGAATTCTGAGCGGGTTGTCTAGAAACCATTTAAGATCTTCTAGCGATCGGCTAATCGGCAACGATGAGAACTTGTAAGGTGCGAGTTTTGCTAGTGTGGACAGAACCCGGGTCTGGGGGTACCGACCCCCGTTGAGGAGCGGAACGCCGCCCCTCAAACTCCACTGCGTATGAATGGCTTGTGTGTTGCTTGGAACGGCATTCACTCCACTCTAGATTGTAGTTGGAGGTTACTTAACTAGAATTTAGTCTAGGTATAAATCTCACCCATATCTGTCGATCCACTTCTCCTGAAAGGATCTCAAATGGGTTCTATAGCAGTCTCCACATCGGTTAGAACACTATAGATCTTAGTCCGCGTAGGCGGACTTTGCATTCCAAGCGGCGATTTAAATCGCTGTGTCCTAACAGCCCTGGCTGTTGCCATTAGATAAAAGATGGCGATCCCAGTTCAGCCAAAAGTATTAGAACTTGAGTATTCCTGCGATCGGAGCGAGAATTTAGGTATATCTATCTGTAAATCGATCGCTATGGATATCCTCTTCAAAAAAATAGCCATAGGCACGATCGCGATCGTGGCAGGTAGTGGTATAGGCGCAGGTTTTGGTAAATACTTTCGCCAGCACCAGCAGTCACCACTACTGCCGATTAGTAATAATAGTCCTTTATCGGTGCCCTTGCCACCGATTTTCACTCGATCGATCCAGAATGAAAATAGCAACTTTATCACTGCTGCTGTAGCAAAAGTCAGCCCAGCAGTGGTTAAAGTGGATGCTACTGAAGCCATCGATCTAGCTGTCAAAAAAAATCCCCAAAAGCAGAATTTTTTGGATCGTCTACCCAGCAACGAACAGCTAGAACGTGGCAGAGGTTCGGGATTTATCCTTAGTGCTGATGGTAAAATAGTTACCACCGCTCATGTAATTGAGGGAGCCAGTCGAGTCAAAGTCACGCTCAAAAGTGGGCAGGTATTGGCAGGAAAGGTAGTTGGACTCGATCGACTGACAGATATCGCTGTATTGCAAGTCAATGCCCAGAATTTACCCATCGTCAAACTAGGTAACTCCGAGCGACTCACCCCAGGCGAATGGGCGATTGCGATCGGCAATCCACTGGGATTGGATAATACTGTCACTGTGGGCATCATTAGTGCGACGGGGCGGACTAGTTCGCAAGTAGGTAGCCCCGATAAGCGCGTCAATTTTATTCAAACCGATGCAGCAATTAATCTCGGCAATTCGGGCGGCCCTTTGCTCAATGCACACGGTGAAGTAATTGGCATGAACACAGCCCTACGTGCAGATGCTCAAGGCGTAAGTTTTGCGATTCCGATCCTCACAGCAACGCGGATAACCGATCGACTATTTGCCACCGGAAAAGTCAACCATCCGTATTTGGGGGTAGAGATGATTCCCCTCACCGCCGAACTCAAAGCAGGTATCGCTCAAGAACCCCGCTTGCGATCGCAAGTTACCGCCCAGCGAGGGGCACTAGTGATGGAGGTGGTACCTAGTTCCCCTGCCGCATCAGGCGGTATTCATCCTGGTGACGTTATTATCAAAGTTGCCGACAGCGCGATCGATACTCCCAGCGATGTCCAGCAGCAGGTAGAAGCCAGTCAAATCGGTCGTATCCTCAAAGTAGAAGTAAGTCGCGCCGGACAGATGCGATCGCTCGAAATTAAGCCGGGTATCTTCCCGACAACAGCCGCCGAAAAATAGAAATTTCGATCGATATTTAACGTGAGTTTGGGTTAAGGATATTTGCTCCGTTCTCAGCCCGCCTACGATTGTCTCTTGAAAAGGTGCTTCACTTGGGGAAACCCCAAGTAGAGTATCTTTTCAAGACAGGCGGACTTTGCACCATGAGCAGAGACTTCCAGTCTCTAGGCACCTCTTATCCCGAACTCAGGTTAAGTTAGGGTAGATCGATCGGTGCCGCAGTTGCTGACTGATAGCGATCCTTGAAATGGTAGGCAACCATTTTAGTCAAGACTCGAACGAGCGCGGGAGAAGCAGTAACCAGATCTTGCCAGAGTAGATTACCCGTACTCTCATCTACAGGTAAATAACGGGGATGAGTATTAGTCAAAGCCTGAATCGCGATCGAGCCTAGAGCATAAATATCGCTAGAACAGTAGGCTGACCAGCCTACTGTTCTAGCGGTGTATGGCCACGAGTACCGATCGAGATTGTCAGACTACCTTCATCGGCAACTTGCGGCTGAATTTCCTTCACCGCGCCAAAATCAATCAACACAAGCTTACCATGGTGGAGATCTCGGTGAATCACCCGCTGAGTGTGGATGAAACCCAAAACTGGTAACAACTGGCGTAATAAGTCCAAAACTTGGGCTTCACTCTAGGGGACGGTGGCTCCCTCTAGCTCCCGATCTAGTGGCGTACCGTCGATAAATTCCTGAACTAAATAAAACTCCTGCTGATGCTCGAAATAAGCCAGTAAATGCGGGATTTGGGGGTGATGTCTCAATACGGTTCGGTTAGGGAGCATCCCACTTTTTATTGCTCTTTTGTAGAATAATGTATCAAGAACCACTCATCAGGCAGTTCAGCGATCGAGGTTATTTTTATCTGTCAGGATTTTAAAAAGTGGGATGCTCCCGATTAGACCTACCCAAGGTGCATTATCAATATCCATAGATACATGGGTCATGATTGCTTGGATTACTTCTGGGATTGACTTTCTTTGGATGCCAGCTTGTTTGACAACTTCTGCAATGACATATTGACCAATTGGACGCATGAAGACATTTCCTCCAGGAATAGGTTTTTGGCCATCATCCAAGATAGGTTGACTATCTGAACCAGTCAGAAGACGAAGCTCACCTGGTTTTTTAATTCCACTTTTAACATGGTCAAAATCAGGACAACAATCGAGCATCTCTTTCCAGATATTTTCCAGGAATAGATAATATTTATCTAGATTGTCATCTGAAGGACGAAATTGCTTAAATTTATTATCAATTTGCATTCCTTCATTGTAAGCACCAAGTAAAATTTCATTTACCTCATACAATACAGTAATTGTTGTGATATAAGGGTCATTCTTCTTGCCTGGGTTGATCTGCTTACTTGCTAAGTTACTTGAAATTAGAGATTGTAATATAGTACTCTCTTTTACCAGTCGGCGCGTAATAATTGCTACAGCATCATCTTCATCGATAGCAATATTCAGTCCAGAAGACGTTGGCTTTGCTGTTCTATTAAGGGTTGAAAATAATCTACGAGTTCGCCGCAACCCTTCTTCCGATCCTTCATGATTAAGGATAATTACAGTAATCTCTTCCTTTGCCAAATTGGGTTTTATTTTTATTGCTTCTTGCATAGACTTTAGGCGATGCTGACCATCCAAGGCATAATAAATTTGGCTTCCATCAAAACGAAGTAGTCCAAATCCATAACTGCTTTTATCCTTATCATCTAAAAGTTCATGTTCATGAACTCTTACTGGCGAAAACTCAGGGTCGCCTCCATAGACAGCAACAACTAAAGCCCCATAAAATCGTTGAGATTCAGTTAAAAGATAGGGAACCATCTCTTTCCCAACGCGCTCATGAATTTCTCTTTGAATCAAATCGTCGAGGTCTTTGTTTGGATGAATTTCTTCTGCAAGCATACATTCACGAGCAATCTTCCCGATTTTCATCACAGTGACATAGTATTTCCAATCTCCCATGTGGGCTTGTAAGGCTGGTACGTAATCTGCCATGATTTTTGTCCTAATTAATTA
>ENA-OFCD01001505-OFCD01001505.1-metagenomes-genome-assembly--contig:-NODE-1505-length-11503-cov-3.474930_pt1 | contig 11503 bp, 8 predicted proteins | sample MGYA00153392_OFCD01 | MGnify analysis MGYA00153392 | reverse complement strand
GCAGGCGAGCACGCCGAGCGCGCGCAGGTCCCGACGGGAGAGAACGCGAGATCACGCGTGGAAGGGACCGAGCACGCGAGCATGCCGCCGAGCACGACAGCGGGGGGCCCCAAATCGAGCCACGAGATCACCGTGACAAGCGACTCTCCAGAGGACACCTGAGGGCCGGGGGTCCAACAAATTTGGCCCAGTCGCGTGAACCCCTTTATCGCCAAGGGTGCGTGGCTCGTCTGAACCGAGCGCGCTCTTCTGGAGGAAGCGATGAGCACGATGGACGATCAGGTCGACGCGCGTACGACGAAACGAACCCCGTTCGGGGCGCTCGTGGAGGTCGTGGGTGAGACCATCGAGAGCGATCCGTTCGAGGCGCAGGCCGTCGACGTGTCCGAAGAGGGCATGAAGATGCGTACGGCGTACCTGCCCGACGTCGGCCAGGCGCTCGTGTGCCGCTTCGACTCCGGCAAGGAGAGCGTCACCGGGCAGGGCGAGGTCGTGTGGCAGCGCGCCGAAGCGCACGGCGGCGAGTTCGGACTCAAGTTCACGGATCTCGACGACGCTAGCGAGAAGGCGCTCGGCAAGATCATCACGCCGGCCGCCGCGATGCCGAAGGGACGCGTGCGTTTGCACATCGAGGGCCTCGCGACGCCGATGCGCGCGAACGTGAAGGGCTCGAACAAACGAGAGCTCACGGTGGGCAGCGAGTTCGGGTTCTTGCAGATCGGCAAGCAGCTCGAGCTCGAGGACGCCGAGACGGGCAACAAGCGGCCCGCGACGATCGATCGCGTGGAGGTCGAGATCGACCCGGCTTCGCAGGTGCCGCGTCTCGTGGTCGCACTGAAGTACGACGACGAGCCTGAAGACGAGAGCGCTCTCCCGCTCGGCGATGAGCCGAAGGTCGTGATCGCGAGTGACGCCGAGCCGAAGGGCGAGAGCCAGACGGACATCGTGGCCGCAAGCATGAAGGGTACGTTCGCGCGCAACGCGGCGAAGGTCACGCCCGCCGTCGTGGGCTTCTTGAAGACGATGCAAGCGCGTGCGACCGAAGAGCTCGCCAAGCGTCGCGGCGGCGCAGACGAAGAGCACAAGCAAAAGCGCATGACCTCTCCGCCTCCGGGCGGCGGGCTCCACACGAGCGGCCGCAAGGTCGTACGTGGCGCCGAAGAGCCCGCGCCCGTCGTGCGGAAGTTCAAGATCGACAAGCGTCGCGCCGCGCTCGGTGGAGCCGCGGGCCTCGCGCTCGTGCTCGTCGTGCTCGCGCTGCGCAAGCCCTCGACGCCGCCGGCGCCCGTCGCCACCGCCGAGCTCGCGCCCGCAGTCACGGTGCCGCAGCCGTTGCCGGTGGACCCGATGCTCACCATCGCGGCGCCGCTCGCCGCCATACCCACCGTCGTGATGCCGATGACCGAGATCAATCCGACGCCGAGCCACGCGGGCGATAAACCTTCGAAGGTTCCGCCGTTCACGAACGGCAACGTCACCCATGGCAACATCCTGCGCCTCAAGATGGACGGCAACATCGAGCACATCAACGGCGCGCCGCAGCCGACGGGCTTCTCCGTCAGCATCCCGGGTCACAAGTCGCTCGAGCCCGCGGGGCCGCTGGCTTCGCGCGACGGACGCATCGCGAGCATTCGCGTGAGCAACGATCCCGGCGGGGCGATGCTCGACGTCGCGTTCAAGGACGGCGTGCCGGGCTACTTGGTTCGCGCCAAGGGCGACACGCTCGAGATCGTCCTCGCGCCGATCGCGATAGCGTCACACGATCCGGCGACGCCGCCGAAACACATCCAACCGGCCACTGCGAAGAAGCCGCCCGTGAAGCCGCCGCACAACAAGCACTGACCTGACCGCTAGCGTTTGCCTCGACCTTTGCGGGTCGAGACGCTGAGCACGGACTGACTCGTCGCGACGAGATCCCAGCCGTCGCGCTCTCCGGCGGCGATCCGCTGCGCGCCGACGTAGGCGATCATCGCGGCGTTGTCCGTACAGCTCGCGAGATCGGGGACGTGCGCGCGCAGCCCACGTTTGCTGGCCTCTAAGAGCACGCGCTCGCGAAGCTCTCGGTTGGCCGCGACGCCGCCGCCGATGACGACGTGCTCGACGCTCTCCCGCTCTGCCGCGGCGATCAGCTTCTTGGTGAGCACACCCGTGACCGTCCGCTGGAAGCTCGCGCAGAGATCCGCAGTGTCGCCGGGCGATAGCGGACCGCGTGTTCGAACCAACTCGGCGACCTGGGTCTTGAGGCCGGAGAAGCTCATCTCGAGCGAGCCGTCGTTGGCCATCGGCGCGGTGAGCTCGAAGGCATCCGCGCGCCCGCTCGCGGCCTTGCGATCGATGCCGGGCCCGCCCGGATACCCGAGCCCGAGGAGCTTGCCGACTTTGTCGAAGGCCTCACCTGCGGCGTCGTCGCGCGTGGCGCCGAGTTCGCGCACTGCCTCTGCGCGTGGACCGTCGACGCGATAGAGCGCGGTGTGTCCGCCCGACGCGAGCAGCGCCACGAAGGGGAACGACGGCGGCTCTCTCACGACCTCGCCGCGACGCAGGAAGATCGCCAACAGGTGCCCCATCAAGTGATCGACGCCGACGAGCGGCTTTCCGGCGGCCCATGCGATCCCCTTGGCGACCTGCGCGCCGACCAGCAACGCGCCCACGAGCCCGGGGCGATGGGTCACCGCGACGCCATCGATCTGCGCGAGCGTAACCTTCGCGCGGGCCAGCGCCTCCCGCACGACCGGCACCACGTTCTTCGCGTGATCGCGCGCCGCCAGCTCGGGCACGACGCCTCCGTACTCCGCGTGGAGGCGGACCTGGCTGTGGACGACGTCCGAAAGCACGACACCGTCGTCACGGACGACCGCCGCGCCCGTCTCGTCGCAAGACGACTCGAGGCCCAGGATGAGCACGCGCGAAACCTAGCACGCGCCCGCGCACACTCTACTGATTGAAGCCGCACGCCTTCGACGCCGACACCCAAGTCTTCGCGGTGTCCGTGCACGAACAGACGCTCGGATCCGGATTGCTGAACTTGCCGGTCTGGACATTGTTCTGACTGCAGACGCCGCCGACCTTTCGCGCTCCGCAACGGATGTGCGGCTAAGCTCGCACGTCATGGACCTCTGCGAGCTGCTCGCCACGACAAAACGCGTCGCCGTACTCGGGATCAAGATGGAGCCGGCTCAGCCGGCGTTCTACGTTCCTAAGTACCTGCAAGATGCAGGTTTCACGATCGTCCCCGTCCCCGTGTACTACCCCGAGGCCACCGAGATCCTTGGCGAAAGCGTGGTTCGTAAGCTTGCTGACATTCCGGGGCCTATCGACCTCGTCGTCGTGTTTCGCCGCCCCAGCGACCTAGAGGCGCACGAGGCCGATATCGTCAGCAAGGCACCTCGCGGAGTTTGGTTCCAGCTGGGCATCCGTCATGACGCACTCGCCGAGCGACTGCGCGCGCGTGGGATCGTCGTCGTACAGGACGCGTGCATCATGGTGGAGCATCGCAAGTGCCAGTGATCAGAACGTGCACGTGCCCCGCGTGCGCGTGAGCTCGAACACGCCGAATACGTTCTCGGCCGTGGACCCCGCGTCGATCGCCCCGCCCGGTGCACCTCGGAGAGTGCGCACCTCGACGTCTCCGCCTTGCATCAGCGAGACGATGACCGTGACGTCTCCTCCCGCGGCCGACGCGACGTACAAGAGGTTGCGTGCGCGGCCGTCCCCGAACGCGAGCGTCGAGATCGGATCGTGGAACGCCTGGGGAATGGGGCGAAGCGCCGTCCCGTTGAAGCGATGGTCCGACGACGTGATGACGCCCGGCGACTGCTCGAGGCGATCGGTGTTGAGCGTGAGGCAGAGGCGCGTGCCTTGGTCCACGCCGGCGCGCACGAAATCCGACGCGACGACCGTGCCTTCGTAATGATCGTCATGCGTGTCGAAGCTCGACACGTCCTTGCACGCCGAGAGCGCGAACGCCGCGGCGAGCGCGAGACGTCTCACGGGTGTCCGGCGGCGACGCGCGTGGCGGTCTCGCGGACACGCGGCTCGGGATCCGTCTTGGCGATCGCAAGGCCGACCTCGGTCGCGGCGCGTGTGTCGAACGTGGCGAGCGAGAGCAGCGCGGCCTCGCGGACGAGCGCGTACGAGTCCTTCGTCGCGACGACGCGCAACAACGCGGCGGCCTCGGCGCCCTTGCCGTGCGCGCCCAAACGTCCGAGCGCCTGCGTCGCCAAGATGCGGATCGCCCAGTTGTCGTTGGTGCTGGCGACCTTGCCGACGACGACCGTCGCTTGCGGATTCTGCTGCGCCCCGATGGCCGAGAGGGCAATGCGCTGCACGGCCTCGTCCGGATCGCTCGCCGCGCGGACCACGGCGTCCTCCGCGCCCTGTGACGTGCGTCGCGACAAGAACACGATCGCCTTGCCGCGAAGAGACGCGTTGGGGTGGCTCGCGAGCGGAACCACAGAGCTCTCGAGTGCCTGCGCCATCGCCTTGGCCTTCGCCTGCGCTGGCGCGAGCGCCGGGTCTGCGGTGAGATCGACGAACGGCGAGAGTCCGCCTTCGCCCGTTCCGAGCGCGTCCACCACGCTACGCGCGCGATCGGCGCTCGTGAGCAAGCCGGCCTCCGCGGCCTTTTTCAGCACGTCGTCGAACTTCACCACGGCATTCGCGCGCTGAGCCGGCGTGAAGGTGCGCCCGATGAGCGCGTCGAGCGTTGCCTCGACCTCGAGCGTCGACTCCGGCACGGGCAACACGTCGACGTTCGTCTTCGCGAGCTCGCGGTTTGCGAGCAGGATCAACGACGCGGCGCCCGCGCGCTGGAGTGCGTCCGAGCTCGTTCGTGCACGCGCGCTCTCTAGATCTCCGCCCGGGAACACGGCGTCGCCCATCGCGCCAAGCGCGCTCTTTCCGCCGGGGGGATCGCCCGTCTTGCCGTTGGCACCCATGCGCGCGAGCGCCACGAGAGCGAGCTCGCGCGGCAGCGCGTCGGGGCCTTGCGCCAGCGCGAGCAACGCCGGCGCCTCGCTCTCAGCCTGAAGATCGCCGAGCGCATACGCCGCCCCAGCGCGCGCGACCGCGCCAGAATCGGCCCGCTTGGCTACCGCGGCGAGATCTGGGATCGAGGCCTTGTCCTTCAGTTGCCCGATGCCGAGCGCGGCGAGAGCCGCCATCTCTGGGGTGCCGCGCTTCAGCAGCGCCTTGAGGAGCGGTAGCGCGCGACGATCGTTCATGCGTGCGAGTCCCCACACCGCGGCCATGCCGATCGGATCGCTCGGCACGAGCTCGTCGACCGTTGGCCCTTTGGGGAACAACAGCGCCGAGTACTTCGGCAGGATCAACGGATCCTTCAGCGCGCCCACGGCGATCATTGCGCGCGCTCGCAGCGGAAGGTCCGCGTTGCCGGTCGCGAACGAGAAGAGCGCGGCGCCCGAGTTCTTGTTCTGCACGTAGCCGAGCACGTCGATCGCGATGCGCTGCTGCGCGGGATCTCCGTCTGCGAGCGCGTCGAGCAGCGGCTTGACCGCGCGCGCACCGATCTGCGTGAGCGCCGCCCGCGCGTCCTCGGCGTCTTTGCCCTCGCCGTGCTTCACGCGCTGCACGAGGTTGAAGGTGAGGTTTCCGTAGATGTCGATGAGCAGGTTTCGATAGACCTTGCGCTGCGGGTTGCCGATCGCCAACGGCAGTAGGTCCTGCTCCAGCGACTCCAGCGACCCTCGCGCATAGTTGATCTGAATGGACGCGTGGGCAGCGCGTTGGATGAGCTCCTCGTCCGGCGCCATGCGAATCACGCGACGAAGCAGCCGATCGGCCTCGTCTGGCTCACCCTTGGCGAGGAGCAGATCGGCGAGATCGATGTACGTGATGAAGAGCCGATCGTTGCGGATGATGGCCTGCTTGTACTCGGCGATCGCGTGGTCGATGTCTTGCCGCGCCTTGTACATGTCGGCCAGGCGCTTGTGCGCGTCGGCGTTCTGAGGGTTCAGCTCCACGGCGCGCGCGGAGTACTTGATCGCGTCGTCGTCGCCCTTGCCGCCGGGGAGCTGGCTCGCGTACTGCGCCATGCGCTGATAGAGCTGCAGCGCCTGCTTCGGATCGACGGCGACGAGCTTCTCGAGCACCGCGATAGCGTCTTGGAGTTTGTTCGCCGCCACGAGCGTTCGCTCGAGCGCAAGGTAGCTGTCGGCGTCACCCGGCGCGAGCTGCACGATCTTGCGCAGCGTCAGCTCCGCGTCGGCCAAGCGGCGAAGATGAATCTGCGCTTCCGCGAGCGTCCGCCCGGCCTCGACGTCCGGCGGGTTGCCAGCGAAAGCCGCAGCGAGGAGCGGCACCTGCGACTCCAAGATCTTCTCTCGCGCCCAGAGCCCGACGATCTTCCCGCGCACCTCGCGCGCGAGGAGCTTGTCGTTGCTCGCCTTCGCTTTGTCGGCGAGTTCTTGCCAGATCACACGCGCTCCGTGAAAGTCGTTCTTCCGCTCGAGCGCGTCCGCGAGGGACTTCTTGTAGCCGAGGTTCGCCGGCTCGAGCTGCACGGCCTCCCTGTACGCGGCGAGCGCGTCGTCCGGCATGTCGTGCTTGCTGTACACATCGCCGAGCGCGGCGAGGGCTCGCGAGCGCGGAGTGATCGTCGTGAGGATGCGCTTCCACGTCTGCGTGGCGAGGGCGTTGTTTCCGTCCTGGAAATAGCGGTCTCCGAGATCGACGAGGTGACCGGGATCGTTCGCGCCCACCGTGGCGAGTCGCTGCAGCACACGAAGCGACTTCTCGTTCTCGCCGATGCGCCCGTAGTAGTCCGCCAAGCGCGAGAGCGACTCCTCGTCGTTGGACGCGCGCGCCTCGAGCTCCACGAGCAGCTTCAGCGCCTTGGCGCGATCTCCGCGCTGCTGCAGTGCCTCGACCTCTTCGAAGACGAACTCCGGGTTGTTCGGCGCCGCGCGAATCAGCCCCTCGTACTCCGCGATCGCCTTGTCGAGATCGCCCTGCGTTTGCAGCAGGCGCACCATCTTGAGGCGAAGGTCGATCTGGCGTGGGTTGATCGCCAGCGCCTTCTTGTACGTCGCGATCGCGTTCACCGCGTCGCCCGTCTCCTCGTAGAGAGAGCCGAGCAGCGCGAGCCTCGCGTAGTCCTGAGGGTGCTCGTCCTCAAGAAGCTTGATGAGGATCGGCAGCTGCTGATCGGCGCGATAGATCTCGGTGATCGTCTCGTAGATCTCCGTGCGCACTGCGGCCTCTTGGCCCGCGACCGCGAGCGCCTTCTTGAGTGTCGCCAGCGCCTCCGGGTTCTTGTGGGCTTTCGCTTGCGCCTTTCCGAGATCCTTGAGCGCGGGCGCGAGCGTACGGTTGTCGCCGGTCGCCGCCACGACGAGCGCTTGGAACTCGACCTCGCTCTTGTCGTACTCGCCGCGCGAGAACAGCTCACGCCCGAGCTCACCCTTCACGAACAGGCTCGTGGGCTCGAGCTTGACGAGTTGATCGTGCCAGCTCTTGGCGGCCGTCCAGTCCTTCGCGTCGAGTGCGAGCGCCATGAGCGTGCGAAGCGTCTGCTCTTTGTCGACCTGCGCCGTCTGCAGCGGCAGGGCTTGCGCGAAGCGAGTGGCCGCCTCCTTCACGTCGTTGTGATCTTGCAGGGCGTGCGCGAGCGCCAGGATCGCGGCCGGATCGTTCGGCTTCAGCGCGATCGATTTCTCGAACGTCTTCTGCGAGTCCGCGTCTTTGTTCTCGAGCTTGTAGATCATCGCGAGCGCCACCGTGGCCGCGTACTGCTCGTTGTTCGCGGTGCTCGTATTGAGCGTGGGGCCGGCGAGTGCGCGCCGCTCGAAGTCGGCAACGAGGTTGTCGAGCTTGCCGTCCTTCTCGCGATACAGCTGCGCGAGCCTCTGCAGCGGAAACACGGCACCTGCCTGCGCGAGCACTATCTTAGTGTACCGATCGATGAGCATCGCCGGCGTCTGCTCGACCGTCGGGGTCGGATGCGGGTTGGGATTCGTGTTCGGATGCGGATTGGTGTTCGGGTGCGGGTGGCGCCCGTTGGGATCGAAATCCTGGGCGAACACAGAGGACGCCGTCGCGAGCCTCATAGACACGAGGGCGAAGGCTAGGGCGCGGAGGTGACGGACACGCACGAGTGAAAGCTTAGACGCGTTTGCCGTCCGGCGCATGGGTCACGCACGCCACATGACGAACGAAGCCAGAAGGCAGAGGCCCAACAACAAAAGGAGCAGCGCCACCGCCAGATCGATCGCGCCGCGTTTTCCCGTGGCGGCGAGCGCAGGTGCGTCTGCGTCCTCGGCCAACTGCGCGAGCTCCCGCGAGGTGCGCCGCGCGCTCGCCAAGAGCAAGAGCGTCTCCAAGACGGCAGCGATCGCGAGCGCACCGACACCGACCGTGACGCCTCGCATGTGCCTCTCGGCGCCACGTTGCTCTTCGGCGATGCGCCCGTCGAACATGTAGCCGTGCTCGGGGCGTGCCGCGTCCATCGGCCGGGCGGTGTCGCCGCTGCAGAAGTAGCCCTCGGCATCAAAGCTTTCGGCCGTTTGCGCCGGTGCACGCCAATAGCCGGGCGTGACGTTGGGGCCGCGGTAGCGCACCTCGTGCTTGGCGCCCGGCCCTGGCCCGTCGGGAACGAGCTTCATCTCGAGGCCCGGCGCCGGCAGGCCGATGTGACCCGACTTCACGTCGTGCGCGTTGGCGCAGATCGCGAAGGGCCCGGTCTCGGTCATGCCCAGGCCGGTCAGCATCTTCACGCGCTCGCCGATCTCGCTCTCGGCAATCGCGTCGAGCTTGTCCCACACCGGCTGCGAGAGGCCGGCGCCGGAAAAGAAGAACATGTTGACGCGGCTGAAGAAGGTCTGGCGCAACGCGGCATCGACCTCCAGCGCGTTGGCGATCTCCTCGAAGCCCTTGGGCACGTTGAAGTAGATCGTGGGCGCGATCTCGCGCAGGTTGCGCAAGGTCTCGCCGATGAGCGCCGGGGTCGGCTTGCCTTCGTCGATGTAGAGCGTGCCGCCGTTGTAGAGCACGAGGCCGACGTTGTGGTTGCCGCCGAAGGTGTGGTTCCACGGCAGCCAGTCGACCAGCACCGGTGGCTCGTGCTGCAGCGCCGGGAAGCACTGGCGGATCATCTGCTGGTTCGAGCACAGCATGCGCTGCGTGTTGATCACCGCCTTGGGCAGTTTGGTCGAACCCGAGGTGAACAGGAACTTGGCGATCGTGTCGGGGCCGACCTTGGCGTGCGCGGCATCGACCGCATTCGTGGGCTCGGTCGCGAGCCAGTCGGCGAACGACTCCGTGTCGCGACCTTCGATGCCACCTTCGGCCAGCAGCACCCGCACGTCGGCCGGCACGGCGGCCGTTATGGCTTTCCGGAACGCGGTGCCGTTCGAGGCGAACACCACCGAAGGCGTGAGCACGCCGAGGATGTGCTTGAGCTTGCCGTGGTCTTGCGAGAGCAGCGAATAGGCCGGCGAGACGGGCGAGAACGGGACGCCGGCGATCATGGCGCCGAGCCCGAGCAGCAGGTGCTCGATGCCGTTGTCCGAAAGGATGGCGAGCGGCCTTTCGACCGAGACGCCGCGCTCGATCAGCGCCTGCGCGATGGAACGCGCGGCGATGAGCGCCTCGCCGTAGCCCACGCGCCGCCAGTCGCCGCCGTGCTCTTTCGGCAGTCTCTTGGCCACCAGCGTGCGCTCGGGTGCCGTGGCGGCCCAGTGCAGGAAGCGGTCGGTGATGCGCTCGGCATAGGCGCCGAGCGGCTCGGTGGAGGTGACCATGGTCGAACCGTCGGCCCGCGCTTCCAAATGGGCGCGCAGCGAGCCACCGAGCGGCAGTTCGCGATATTTGGGCGATGCAGCGGGCGCACCCATCTCAGCCCTTCTGCACCTTGCCGGCCTTGCCTTCGAGGAAGGCACGCGTGCGCGACTTGGCTGCTTCGTCGCCCTGGGCTATGGCCGCCATCAACGACTCGGTGAGCAGGCCTTCGCTCTGCCCCATCTCGGCGATACGCGGCAACGCGTGCATGACGGCGAAGTTGGACAACGGCGCGTTGGCGGCAATCCTTTCCGCCAGCTCGAACGCCTTGGCGAGCCCGGCACCGGCCTCGACCACGTACTGCGAGAGGCCGATGGCCGCGCCCTCGGTCGCGTCGTACACACGGCCCGTGAGCATCATGTCGGCCATGCGCGAAACGCCGATCAGCCGCGGGATGCGGGCCGAACCGCCGCCACCGACGAACAGGCCGCGCTGGCCTTCGGGCAGGCCGTAGAACGTGCTCGCCTCGGCCACGCGCACGTGCGCTGCAGCCGCCAGCTCCAGCCCGCCGCCGACGACGGCGCCGTGCAGCACCGCCACCACCGGCACACGGCCGAACTGGATCTGCTCGAACGCCGCATGCCACGAGCGCGAATGCACGATGCCCTCGGCCACGCTGCGCTCGCCCAGCTCGGAGAGATCGAGCCCGGCGCAGAAGTGATCGCCCTCGCCGCTCAATACGACCGCGCGCACGTCATCCGGCAGGTTCACGAATGCCGTGTGAAGCTGCGAGACGAGCGCGTCGTTGAGGGCGTTGCGTTTGGCCGGGCGCGTCAGGCGCATGTGCCGAACTGCACCGCGGGTCTCGAAACCGAGCAGAGAATTGGCAGGCGAGATCGGCGTCATTGCTTAAGAATCGTAAGCAGCCTGAGGGCCGTTGCACCTAGGGAAAGCGTTTATGCAAGCTGCCGCGTTTGATTACTTAATTTAATCGGTTTCGAGCCGTCCACGAATGAACCCCGCCGACCTCATCGCCATCCACACGCCCAAGGGCAAGCTGGGCGGCCGCGAGGCGAGAAAGCTGGTCGAGGAATGCGGCGTCGAGGGCTTCAAGTTCCATCCGACGGTGCAGGGTTTCGACGTGACTGACCGCATGGCCTGGCCGATCTACGAGGTGATCTCCGAGCACCGGTTGCCGGCCATCTTCCGCAGCGGGCACTCGGGCATCGGCTCGGGCATGCGCTGCGGCGGTGGCCTGCGCCTTCAGAATTCGAACCCGATGCTGCTTGAAGACGTAGCCATCGCCTTTCCCGACATGCAGATCGTCATCGCCCACCCGAGCTGGCCCTGGCAAGACGAAGCCATCTCGCTGGCCATGCACAAACCCAACATCTGGATCGATCTTTCCGGGTGGAGCCCGAAATACTTTCCGCCGAAGCTCATCCAGTATGCGAACACGCTGTTGAAAGACCGCATCCTCTTCGGCAGCGACTTCCCACTCATCACGCCCGACCGCTGGCTGGAAGACTTCGCCGAGGTCGGCTTCGAAGACGAGGTGCTACCGCTGATCCTCAAGGAAAACGCGAACCGGCTGCTGAAGCTGGCCTGAGCGCAACGCCATGGACCTGCACATCGCCGGAAGAAAAGCCATCGTCTGCGCCTCGACCCGCGCGAGGCCCGCGAGGTCGACCTGCGTCGCGGGACCGCGCTCGAGAAGGTGCAGCACGATCAGGCCGGCGTGGCTGAGGCCAAGCGCGGTGAGGGCGTC
>ENA-OFCD01001502-OFCD01001502.1-metagenomes-genome-assembly--contig:-NODE-1502-length-11531-cov-3.791739_pt1 | contig 11531 bp, 11 predicted proteins | sample MGYA00153392_OFCD01 | MGnify analysis MGYA00153392 | reverse complement strand
CGACGGTCTCGATCTGGTGCCGCTCGATGGCGGCGGGTGGGCGCCTCTGCCGGCGGACTGGCTCGCGGTGCACGGGCATCGCGTCGCGGATCTATTGGCGGCGCGCGACGCGGAGAAGAAGCTCGCGACGGCCGCGCTCCCGGAGCTCGGTGCGCTGTGCGACGCGCTCGAGTGCAAGAAGCCGCTCGCGCTCGAGAAGCTCGCGCCACTGGCAGCTCAGTTCGGCGCGGGGGGTCGTCGCGCCCCCCTTAGCGCGCGCGTATCGATCGAGGCGGAGCTGGCCGTAACGGGCTCGTTGTCCATCGCTTGCGTCGACGAGTCTCGTCGCTACGCGTTGTCGTTCGATCTGCGGTCTGACGCTCCGCGGGCGAGCATCGCTCCACCGTCGGTGCCACCGAACAAGCTGGATGCAGCCAGATCGGTGATCGAGAGCGTCTTCGGAAAGGCCTCGTCTGGCGCGCCGAAGGAGCTCGCTCGAGATCTCGAGCACGCCCTCGGTGAGCGCTCATCGTGGGATGCGCCCACTGCACGCGCGCTGTTCGACACGCTGTCGCGCACGCTCGGCTCGCGGCGTCGTACCGTCGACCACGAGCGCGTCTTCTTCGCTCTCGCGGGCACCTGTCTGCGGCCCGGCTACGGCGCGCCTGGAGACGAAGCCCGAAGCGCACTGATGGGCAAGCTCTTCTCCGAGCGACTCGGGTTCCCCGAGGAGACACGCGGGTGGCAGCAATTCTTCGTCGCGTATCGACGCATCGCCGGGGGCCTCGACGAGCGCACGCAGACCGCGATCCGCGACCTCTGCGATGGCATTGTCGCGCCCAAGGAGCAGAAGGTCGCGCGCAACAAGAAGTTCCAACCACGCGCGGAGAGTGAGCTCATCGAGCTGTGCGCTGCTCTCGAGCGCGTCCCTCCTGCGCGCCGCGTCGAACTCGGCGAGTGGCTGCTGCTTCGGACGTGGCTCGGTCCGTCTCCCGCCATTTGGGCCTCGATCGGCCGCGTGGGCGCACGGTTGCCCGCGTACGCGAGCGCGCACCACGTGGTCTCGCCGGAGACAGCAGAGCGCTGGCTCGATCGCTTGCTCGCGGCAAATTGGTCGTCACTGTCAACCGCACCGCTCGCGGCGTCACGGATGGCGCGGCTCACGGGCGATCGCTCGCGCGACGTCTCGGAGCGCGTCCGCCGCCAGGTCCGCGACAAGCTCGTCCAAGTCGGCGCGCGAGACGACCTCGTCCGCCCGTTGACCGAGATCGTCATCGTCACCGAAGCGGATCGCGCGGAGTTCTACGGCGAGAGCCTACCCATGGGTCTCGCTCTCGCTGTATCATCGTCGTCATGACCTCTGCTCCCGCGATCGCCGCGCGGGTGATCCCCAACGACGTCCCCCTCACCGAAGCGGCGACGGACGCCGTGCTCCAGATCGCGTATCTCGCGATCGCGGCAGATCACAAGCTCGCGGACGCGGAGCTGGATGCATTCCGCCAGATCATGCAGAAGCTCGCGTCTCTTCCGAAGCGCGGCGGCGACGCCTATCGCGCGGGTGCTCTTGCCGAGGCTGCCCCCGTATCGGATCGCAAGCTCAACGATATGCTCGACAAGATGAACGCGCGCGTCGAGCGCAAAGACGTGGACGAGCATCTTCGCGAGCTCGCGAAGGGACTCACGGCCGAGGCTCGCGCCATCGCGTACAAGGTCGCGCACGCGATCTCGCTCGCCGACATGGACGCGAGCGACGAGGGGTTCGAGTTCGACCGGCAGCTCATCGACGCGCTCGAGCTGTCGACGGCCACCGCAGAGTCGCTCGTGAGCGACGTCGTGAGCGCGATGTACGAACCGGAAGGCTGAAGCTCTACTTCGCGACGAGCGTCGCCTTGCGCTTCTCTGCCGCCGCGATCGACGACGGCTTTGCTTGCCCCGGCGGCAACGACCTGAGGTACGCGAGGTCAAGGTCGAGGGCCACCTTCGCGCCTTCGATGTCGCCTTTGCCGACGAGCGCGTCTACGAGGACGACGTAAACGAGCGCCTTTCGCGGCCCATACGCGAGCGCGAGCGCGCGACGTGCCGCCGCGAGACCTTCGTCATAGCGCTTCATCGTGACGAGCACGCGCGCGAGCCTATGCGGCGGATTGAAGTCATCTGGGAGCTTGGCTTCGTGATCGACGAGCATCGCGCGTGCCTCTTCGGCGTGGTCCAAGAACAGGAGGGTCTCCATTCGCGTCCCGTCGTACAGCGACGAGGTCCACGCGTCAGGCGCGCGCGCGGCCGCCGTCTCCAACACCACCTCGCGTTGCTTCGCCGCAAGGAGCGCTGAGGCGTGATCGCCCATCTGCTCGGCCGCCTCCCAAACCAGTTTGTACGCGTCCCCACGATCGTCTGCCGAGAGCGGAGCGTCGGTGTCGCTCGCGACGTCATGACCCACAGACCGCGCGAGCGTGCGTAGGGTCGTCAAGCGCGGGTCGTCCTTCGGAAGATTGTCCGCGCACGGGTCCAGCGCCGTGAATGTGAGATCGGTCGCGCTCGACGTATGACCCGCGAGCCTCGCCGACGCGAGCGCCGCGTCCACGCACGGTCCCCACGACTTCGCGGACGCCAGCGCCCCCACGCGAAGCGACAGGACGTCCGCCCGGCGATTCCAATCCGCCGGTGCGATGGACAACGCCTTGTCATAGGCGATGGCCGCAGCCGCAGGATCCGCCAGGATTGAAGCCCGATCCGCGATCACGAGCCAGTGCAACGGATCGGTCTCCGGCAGAGCGACATTCGCGTTGCGGAACGAGCGCTCACCATCGGCCATGAACGCGCGCATCTGCTGGATGGACGCGCCACCGACCCACATCCCCGCCACCGACTCGTTCGAGGGGTCGACGACGTAGTACGTCGGGAACACGCTCGTCCTTAGCTTGCTCGAGGGCTCTGCGTTGACTGTCTTGTCCACGTCGAGCGCGAGCCAGACGAAGCGGTCGGAGGGCATCGACTTGTCCTCGAGCACGAACGTCTTCATCGATCGGCACGTGTGACACCACGTCGCCCACACGTCGACGAACACGGGCAGGTTGCGCGTCTTCGCCTCACGGATGGCCCCTGCCCAGTCGTCTTCGTACCAGCCGTGCGCCGCGCTAGGCTTTACTCCAGACGCGCGCGCGTCGGTCGTGGGAGTCTTTGCGCTCTCGTTCGAAGCGCACGCGATCGCGAGCGCGGTGACCAACAGCAGTTTGTTCAAGGTGTCCTCTTCAACCAATCCGCGGCACTGGCGCGGATCTCGTCGTCGGTCGTGTTCAAGTCGACGGGAGACTTCTCGCCGATTGTCTTCTCGAGCGCGGCCTTCGCGTACGTACGCACGAGAGGATACTCGTTGGTCAGCTCGCGAGCCATCGCCTGCACGCTGTCCTTGATGCGCGCCTCACCGAGGAGATGCAACGCGACGGCTTGTTCGTGAGGCTTTCCGCGCTCGAGCGTCGCGACCATCACGTTGGCGTCCAGGCTGCCGTACAAAAACGTCGGTAGCGTCCAGTCGTACTTCTTGCCGTACCAACTCTCCATCGTCTCGAGGATCGTGCGCACGCTTTTGTCCACGTGGCACAGCGCGCACTCGAGCGGCCGGTCCTTCTGCTTGTCGCGATCGGTCGGAGCCCCGATGCGGTGGTAGCGCGTGAGCTTGCCATCGAGCGACATGTTTTTACGCGGCATGTGACAGCCCATGCAGCGCGCCCCTTCGCGAACGGGATCGTGGTGGGAGTGCGTCCGCAGCGCATCGTCTCCGAGGTACTTCGCGTGGCACTTGGTGCACACGGCGTCACCGTCGCGGCCCTCCAGCCGCTTGGCGAGAGCGGAGTTATCGGGGGAGTGGGGGTCGTGGCACGCGGTGCAGTCGGCACGCGTAGAGCACGCACCGAGCATGAAGTCGCGCGCCTCGCCGGAGTTGATGTTGCTCCCGCCCGCGGGTGCCGGGCCGTTCCGGTCGCCCCCCTCCCACGTATACGGGTAATGAGAGAAGAGCACCTGGTGGCAACGCGCGCAGGCGTGGTTGACGCTGGCCGCGCGAAGCTCGTCGGCCGTGCGCGTCTTCGTATCGACCGAGAGGAACGCGGCGCGCGGAACGAGCGATGTCCTCTGAGACTTCGGATCGGGATTCGTCGCGTGCGCGCGGCTCCCGAGATGACAAGCCTCACAGCCGATGCCGACCTCGATGAGAGCGCTCGCGTCGAAGTTCGCTCGCGTCGTGTCGATCGCTTGCGCCAGCAATCGTTGACTCTCGGGCCTACCGCCGAAGTGGCTAACTTCTGCCTCCAAAGCTCGATCGAGCGCCGCCTGATCGGTCACGTCGACGCGCCAGCGTTTGGTCTCGGGCAGGAGCGCGTCCACCGTCGCTCCTTGGTACACGAAGCGCGCCCCCGGCAACGCGCCGAGCATCGTCGAGAAGTAGGGCTGAGTGTTGTGGCAGAAGATGCAGGTGCGATTCCAAACCGGACCCGCGCGAAGCCCAGGCCGCTCGTGGCTCATCACGGAGTAGCCCTTGTATCGGAACGTGCCCAAAGCGATCAGGTACGACATCGGCAAGATGAGCTCGTCCTTTGGATCGCCCACGATGGGCGCGCTCGCCGTTGCTTGCGTCACTTCTACGCCCGCGTAGTCCTCGCGGTGATGTCCGCCGATCACGCGGGTGAGGCGATACAGGTGATCGCCGGCTTGCTTCGAGCGCACCGTCGCGAAGCGCGAACCGTCGGCCATCGACAGCTCGACGGAGTCCGCTTTGAACCGCAACGCCAAACCCTGGAACGGAGCCCTGATCACCGCGGTCGACGCCGCGCGTGTCATCGCGTGCATCGGGGTCTTCGACCACGAGTCCGAGATCGTCGCGTGACATGCGGTGCATGAGGCCGAGCCCGCGTAGTCTTCCCGCCGCACGTTGCTCTCGCTCGACGCCAGCTCCCCTACCGGTCGCGAAGGCGTGGCCGGTCGATGTGTGGCGCAAGCAGCCGCGACGACGATGAGTGCGGTGAAGGCGCGCAAGGCGCCTTTGTAGCTCAGTCGGTGAACGGCAGGTTGTACTCGTCGCGCTCCTTGGCGCGCTTGTCGCTCTCGCGCTGTTCGCGCTCTTTGGTCCCCAACAATCGCTCGCTCTCGCGGTCGCGCTCCACCTGTTTGCCGTCCGTCATGCTTCCCCTTCCGCAAGGCGCGTGCCGTGATCCACGATCGACGGACGCCCTTGTTTTAGGGTACCGCATTGCGTTGCTGCGGCGAACGAGCCTTCGCGGTGCGAAGCGTTCGTTGCGTTCGGTTCACGATCTCAGGCGGTGGTAGACGACGAGATCGCCGAACATGTCCGTCTCGCGAACTCCGGCGGGCGTCATGCCCACCTTCTCGAGAACGCGGAGACTCGCCTTGTGCCAAGGGAACGTGCACGCAACGACCCGGGCTACATCGCGTTGCGCGAGCGTCCATCGAACGACCGCACGCGTGCCCTCGGTTGCAAAGCCGTAACCCTGAACCTCCGCGACGAGTACAAGACTCCGTAACCGACCTCGACGCTACCGGTCTCGTCGGGACGTCCGTTGAGCACGACGCTTCCGACGACCTCTCGCTTGTCGCGAGTCACGAGCACGCGCGCACCCCAGAGCCAGCTATCGGGATCTTCACGGAGCTTTTCGAGCGGACATGCGAACGCGCGCTCCACGAGCGCCTTGCCCGGCCAGGTGCGAGGGAACTTTGCCGCGACGAGGCGCTCGGCGGTCGGGCGATCCTCGGCGAGGACGGCCTCGACTAGCGCGCGCGTGATCGGCACGAGCTCGAGGCGGTCTGTCGTCAGCGAGTCCACACCTTGGTTGTATCGACCATTTCGTCCCAACTGCAACACCGCGCCGCGTCGAAATGTGCGCGCCGCGTCATTGCGCAAGCACCCTGGTCTTTCGCACCGCCCTGCGTCATCGTGCCTCGGCGATGTTGGAAGGTCCTCCCCAGCCACAGCCCAAGCGAGGTCGAGGGTGCGTGATCGCGCTCTCGATCGTGATGGCGATCTTTGCCATCATCTTCATCGGCTCGGCGATCGTCTTGGGAATGTTCGCCGCGAGCGACACCGGCAAGGGCGCCTTCAAGGCGATCAGCGACGGGACGAAGGTCGCCGCCAAGGGCATGAAGGCGCCCGGGACCGCCGAGCTCCGCGCTCTCGGCTGCGAACAAGCGATGGTCGTCCCCATGAAAGAGTTCGCGCCCATCCTCGCCGACCTCGACGCTTCAGGCGCAAACGCAGTCCCCGACGAGCTGTTGGTGACGTGTCAGGCGAGCACGTTCGGTAAGCCACCCTCCTGCGACGAGGTCGCGTCGACCTACGTGCGTGCGATCGGTCGGGCGAACGGCGACTTCTTCGTAACGGTGACGCGCCAGGGCTCAGGCAAACCCGAATGCCAGCAGACCTACGACGCTACCGGCGATTCCGTCGGCGCATCGCCCGTCACGACCAAGCCACGTTAGCGATAGCCGTGCGTCGGGCGCGCGCCTGCGATCTGCACGACAGCATCCATCGCCAACGCGAGTTCGTCGCTGCGGTGGATCACGTCGCGAATCAGCAGCGTGATCGCGCCGCCATCGACCTCCAGGTGAACTCGTCTCCTTTGCGCGAGCTCGAGTAGCGCGCTGCGTCCCGCGTCGCCGAGCACACGCGCGACATCGTCGGTATCGGCGAACGCGACGAGATCGGCGTCGAACAATGTGTCCCCCGTCGCGATGACTCGTCCGGAGGTGACGCTAGCGCCGGCGCGACTGCACACGCGCAAGACCCCAGCGCGAACGTGCGAGCTCGCTGCTCTCAATCGCGTGCTCACGAGCTTGCGCACGCCGACCTGCTCCTCGAAGACGTCGATCGAAACGGCGACGTCGGACGCGAAGCCGGCAATCATGGGCCATTTCTCGCCGACGAGCGGGCGCGCAAGAAGCAGATCGAGGCGGTGCTTCTCGCAGAACTTTCCCCACGGCGCGTCCAGCGAGGTTGCCACGCCTTCGGCGCCTATCGACCGCGCGAGCCACACGACAACGCCGATCGCGAGAGCAACGATGAAGATGCCGAGGTACTGGGACACCGCAGCCGAGCATATACGCGAGCCGCGCTCATGGTCCTTCCTCGATGGGTCGCCTGCGCGGATAACTCCGCTCAAGTGCGAAGATTGCGAGCGTTCCAATGGGGCTCGTTCATACGGGTCTCATCGTCATGCAGACCTACGATACAATCGCCCAAGTCGCTGACGATGCGGCCCGTCGCGTTCGCCGGGTCGTCTGCTTCTTCCAGAGCCTCTTCGTCGTCCTCGTTGCCTGCGCAATCGCGATTGACCTCACGCCGAGTCCGCGCCTCGAGTGCCACAAAGAGAGCGCGCAGATGATGTCGCCCTACCCGCACCCTTACGGTCTGCCACCCGTGGGCACCTGGAGCGTCTGCGAGTGGAACCCGCCGCGCTAACGCGCTTAGCTGCCTTCGAGGGTCGCGGCCGTCGACTTCAAGACATTCATCCACATCGCGCTCTGCTCGCCCGTGTAGACGAGCGTGTCGTTCTGGAAGAACTCGAACTCGTAGCGCGCGAACACGCTCGACTCGCTCTTGCGGATCTGCGTGACCTTGCCCTCGAGGATCAGCGGTGCACCGGGCCGCGCGAGCGCCTTGAACTTCGCGTCGTAGATCCGGCCGCCGTAGCCGATCCAGCCGTCTTTGTGCTTGAGGCCGAGCACGTAGTACGCGTGGACGAAGCCGAGCATGCCGGTCGCGTGGACCATCAGGCCTCCCGAGACGTGCCGCGGGTGTCGCACGGGGTGAACGCGCTGCTCACGCGTGAGCGGGAGATCATCGTGCGTCGGCATGCTCGCGCGCACGAAGTGTTTCTCGGCGTCGATGGTGAGGATCTCGTCGATGAGAAAGCCGCCAGGACCGTACGGGCAGTCGGCGACGAATTCGGGATCGAGCGGCATCGCGGCGTCCTTAACACGCCGACAGACTGGGTGTCAGCTCATACCTTCAAGCGCACGGATGCGGCGACGATCGAGCCGCCGTGCACGGAGATGTTGCCGGCGGAGTCGACCGTGACTGCGAAGTGATCGAGCGCCGTGTCGGCAGGCCCGCGCAAGACGCCGCCGTTCATGTCGAACCTGCTGCCGTGGCAGTTGCAGTCGACGCCCGTGCTGCTGACCCAGCTCGACATGTCGCAGCCGGTATGGGTGCACGTCGTGGTCATCGCGTACACGCCGTTCGCGTCGCGGCCGAGGATCGCTGGCGTCCCTGCGATGACCTTGAGCGTGCCGACCGAGAGCGCCGAGAGATTGCCCGCGGACACGTCACCGAACGCCGCTGGACCGAAGGCGCTACTGCAAGCAAGCATCGCGGGTGGCGCGGCGAGTAACAGCTGCAACGTACGGCGGCGAGAGACCGATTCGCTCATGGTTCGAGTAAGGTACATCATCGTGGCGGCCATGAAGACCAAGGAACGCGCGTGGGCGCTTCGACCGGCCTTCGACCTCGCCACGATAGCGCTCGTGCTCGCGTGGACCGCGCTCACCGTCACTGAGATCGCCGCCGGCCCATCGACCGTCGCGGCAGAGTGGCTCAACCGACTCGCGACGTTGCTGGGGCTCGTGTTCGTCGTCGAGCTCGCGCTCCGCTTTCGCTCGACTCCGAGCCCCGCGCGGTTCGCGCGCGATTACTGGATGGATGTGCTCGCGGTCTCCTCGATCTTTCTGACTGTGTTCTTCCCGCTGCCGCTCCTGCGCCTCCTCCGACTACTGCGCGTCTATCGAGTCGTGGTGCTCGCGCAGAAGACGCCATTTCTTGCCGGTTTTGTTCGCCATCGCGGGCCGCGGCGCGCGCTCGCGCTCTTGGGTATCGTCTCATTGTGTGCCGTGGTCGCGACCGCTGCGCTGCTCGCGTTCGAAGGAGGCAAGAACCCCGAGCTCGCCACCTTCGATCAGGCGTTCTGGTTCAGCCTTTATTCTATCTTCGCGACTCAGCCCACGCCCAACGCACCGGCGTCGCTCGGCGGCCGAATCGTGTCGCTGTTTTTGATCTTCGTCGGACTGAGCATGTTCGCTGTGCTCACCGGCACAGTGAGCGCAGTGCTCACCAACCGCATCGGTAAGGAGGGCATGCTCGTGGAGTGGGAAGACCTCAAAGACCACATCATCATCTGCGGATGGAATCGGAAAGCCGAGATCATCGTGCGCGAGTGGGACGCGACTCACAAAGATCAGTCGCTACCCATCGTCGTGATCGCCAAGCTCGAGGGGACGCCTTCGTTCACGGACCCCGCGCTTCGTCGTCGCGTCCAGTTCCTCGACGAAGACTGCACGAAGGTGAGCGCCCTCGAACGCGCAGGCATCATGCGCGCGGCCACGTGCATCTTGCTGAGCGACACGACCAAGGGGCGCAGCGAGCGAGACGCCGACGCTCGCACGATCCTCGCCGCGCTCACCGTCGAGCGCATGAACCCAAAGGTCTACACATGCGCGGAGCTCAATCGGCGTGAATACTCGACGCACTTGACGCTCGGTTGCGTGGACGACTTCGTCGTGAGCGGAGAGCACAGCGCCTTCTTGCTGGCGCAAGCAGCTCTCAATCACGGCACCGCGACCGTGTGGAGCGAGCTCCTGAGCTACGAGTACGGACATAAATTCTGCCGCGTTCCTGTGCCGAAGAAGCTTATCGGCAAGGACTTCCTCGACGCGCTGTCGTACCTGAAGAAGCACGACAACCTTCTCGCGATCGCCGTCGCGTCGAAGGGCAAACCGCCGAAGATCAACCCGCAGGGACACGTGCTCGCGGAGAGCGACGAGCTCGTCGTGATCGCGGACGCCAGCTATCCGTCGTAGGCTCGAGCTCGTGATTCGGCTCGTCGGGATCGTGATGGCGGCGGTAGCGAGCGGACTCGCGTGCAACGCGCTGCTCGCGGTGGACGGCTATCGTTCGTGCAACGGCAGCGAATGCGTGAGCGACGCGAGGGCGGACACATCAGGCGATCCATGTTTGGGGGGCCCCAGCATCAACGGTGTCTGCCAGCCGTCCGTCCTCATCGGCGGCGTCGGTTCGGTGAACGGGCTCGTCTCGGACGGGACGAACCTCTACTTCGGCAACGATACTTCGGTATCGTTCTGCTCGATCGTCGATTGCCCTGGCTTCAAGGCGCCGCTCGCGCAGGTGAGCGCGACCGTGACGTCGTCGCTGTCGCTCGACCCTACGATGCACTTGCTGCGCTTCGGCGCCGCCGACGGCAAGCTCTATAAAGTGGCCGCGCAGGGCGTAAAGGCAACGCCGACATCCTTCACGAGCACGCCCGGTTCGCCGACCTCGATCATCGCGTGCGGTGATCACACGTGCTGGATCGAGAAGCCGCAGAATGGATCTCCCAGCGCGTACACCTGCCTCACGATCAAGTGCGCGCCAGAGAAGCTCTTCGACTTCGGCGGGTCCGACTTGGCGACGGCGCTCGCGAGCGACGGCATGAGCGTGTTCGCGGCGGCTTCCGTCCCGTTCGAGGGCGGGATCTTCGAGGCGCTCGTGACGTGCCCCATCGCCGGCTGCAACAACGCGCCGACTCCGATGGGCTTTGATCTCAATGTGCGAGGCATCGCGTACTACGACGGCTTTGTCTACTGGACGACCAACAGCAACCAACAGACCGGAGACCTCGCCCGTTGCGCTCCGCCGGGCTGCCAGTTTCCCCAAATCCTCCAGACGAACCTCACGGCGCCAGGGGACATCGCTGTGGACGCAACCGGTGTCTATTGGACGAGCTCCGCAAATCCGGGCCGCGTTCAAATGTGCCCGCCGGGGAGCTGCAAAGACTCGCTCGTCTCGATCGCGACCAAGCAACCGAGCGCGCGACTTACGACCCTCGATGACGCGCGCATCTACTGGGTGGTCCCCGACAACGGCGCGAACGACATCATGTGGATCGCCAAGCCGCGCTGACGGATTGTCCGCCTTCGGCCATAGTGCGTCTGTGAGACTCCGCTACCTCGTTGGCCTCGCACTCGGACTGTCGACGAGCGCTGCAGCGTTCGCAGACGCGGGAGTTACATGTCCCGCGACGCTCCCCGAAGCGGGCGCTCCATGCGCTGCGCCGCAACTGAGCTGCGAGTTCGGTGGAGACCTGTACGGCCGGTGCGCGGGCCTCGCGGAGTGCGGGCCGCAAGGCAAATGGAGGGTAGAGCTGCCGCCGCCAGGCTGTCAGAGCAACCGAGCTGAATGTCCGAACGCAATCGAAGCCGGCTCGCGCTGCGCGCTTATCACGGTTGCTGACGACACCTGCATGCCCCCAACGCGCGCGTGCGTGTGCACCCAATGCACAACGAGGCTCGGCCTGAGCTCGCAAGAGTGGTCGTGCGTAGCCTTCCCTAGTCAGCAACGCCCGCTGATCGGCACGCCCTGCGTCGTCGAGGGAGAGACTCGCTACTGGAGCGGGTGCTGCACTGGCGTGGTGATAGGGCGCGATGAGGTCTGTAAGAACGGTCTCTGGCAGTCGACCGTCAACGGCGGGTGCATCTGCCCTCCTCCACATGATTCT
>ENA-OFCD01001499-OFCD01001499.1-metagenomes-genome-assembly--contig:-NODE-1499-length-11541-cov-3.985025_pt1 | contig 11541 bp, 9 predicted proteins | sample MGYA00153392_OFCD01 | MGnify analysis MGYA00153392 | reverse complement strand
CGTCAATTGGGACTGGCGAAGCCAATCGATCGGGCGTTGACGCTCGCCGCATGGCGACGTCAATTGGGACTGGCGAAGCCAATCGATCGGGCGTTGACGCTCGCCGCATGGCGACGTCAATTGCACACTGACGGCGCGCCATACGGCGGTAGCGCGTCGATGTCGGACTTTTTCACGCCCCCCGCGGCGATGATGCCCTTCAACGTGTCGGCGCTCTTGCGGAGCGTCCGCGCGCCCGTCGTCGGGTCGAACGAAGCGAGGCCGAATTTCGGGCAATAGCCGCTTGCCCATTCGAAGTTGTCGATCAACGCCCAGTGGATGTAGCCGCGCACGTCCACGCCGCGCTGCTTGGCCCAGCCGAGTTGATAGAGGTGCTCGGCGATGAAGCGCGACCGCATCACGTCCTTGCCGTCGGCGACTCCGTTCTCGGTGATGATGACGGGGAGGCCGTAGGGCTTCACCTCGTCCAACACGGTCCCCAAACCCTCGGGATAAATGTCCCAAGCGAAGTCCGACTTCGGACGCCGAGTCGGCAGGTTGTCCTGATAAACGGCCGCGTTGATGATGGGGATCTTCACGCCCCGCGTCGCGCTGAGCAGAGTGTCCGAGTAGTAGTTGACGCCGATCCAATCCATGCGGCCTTTGAGCGTCGGATCCGCCGTCTTGTCTTTGGGACCATCGAGCTTGCCGTCGAGGTTTTCGTCATAGTCGCCCTTGGTGACTGCGTTGAGGAACCAGTCGTTCCACAGGTAGCGAACGCGATCGGCGACCGCTTGATCCTCTACGTTGCCCTCCTCGTATGGGTGAAACGTGCGCAGGTGCGCGGCGTAGCTCACGAGCGCTGCCTTGCCGTCACCGTCCGCATCCTTCGTGTCCGCAACGTGGACCGCGTCGAAGCACGCGGCGTGCGCGCGCACCTCGATCTTGGCGACCGCGAAGGCGCGATCCATGGCCAAAATCAGGCCCGGCGGGAAGCTGCCTTGGACGTACCCGCCGAGCACGAGGTTGAACGGCTCGTTGATGGTGACCCACCAGTCAACATCGCCGCCGAAGCGCGAGGCCACGCGCGTGCACCACGTCGTGTAGGCCGCCACCGCGTCCGGGCGCTCCCACCCCTGCGGTTCGGCGGGCTTGTTCACGTCGCTCAACCAATCCGGCAGCGCGAAGTGCTGCAGCGTGACCAGCGGCGTGATGCCAGCGGCCTTCAGCTTCGCGAGCAGCGTCGTGTACGCGGTGACGGCTGTCGCGTCGGGCATGTCCGAATCGAAAGAGACGCGTGTGGGATACAAGCGATTCCACTCGATCGAGAATCGATACGCGTTCTGCCCGCTCGCCTTGAGCAGAGCGATGTCCTCGTCCATGTGCGCGAGGGCGTCTGGGCCTTTCACGTCGGGCTGATCGCCGTTCTTGATCTTGCCCGCCATGGTGACCCAGTGACCCCAGTCGCTCGTCGTGTTGCCCTTCTCGACCTGAAATCCAGCGGTCGCGGAGCCCCACAGCATGTTGGAGGGGAACGTCACCTGCGCCGGTGGCGGCGCCGAAGCGTCGGGTGAGCTCGCCGTGGTGCCCGAGCTGCACGCGAACAAAACGACGAGAGAGACACCCAAGACCGAGAGCGTTCTGCGCACGGGTTCCATGCTAGCAGTCCATCGCCCATGGGACTGCTAGACGGTAAGGTCGCGATCATCACCGGCGCCGGCGGCGGCATCGGACGCTCTCACGCAATGCTCTTCGCGAAGGAGGGTGCGAAGGTCGTCGTCAATGATCTCGGCGGGCCGCGCGACGGCATCGGAAGCGACGCGAGCGCCGCAGAGAAGGTCGCGGCAGAGATCAAAGACGCCGGCGGCCAGGCGGTCGCCAACCACGACTCGGTCGCGACGAGTGAGGGCTCGCAAGCCATCATCAAGTCCGCGATCGAAGCCTTCGGCCGCGCTGACCTGCTGGTCAACAATGCCGGAATCCTCCGCGACAAGACGTTCCTCAAGATGGACGAGGCGATGTTCGACTCGGTCGTTGCCGTGCACCTCAAGGGCACGTTCTTGACGAGTCAAGCGATGGCCAAGCAGCTCACTTCGCAGGGCGAGGGTGGCCGCATCGTGAACACCACGAGCGTCTCAGGAATGCTCGGCAACTTCGGCCAGGCGAACTACGCCGCTGCGAAGGCCGGGATTTACGGCCTCACGCGCACGATGAGCATCGAGCTACAGAAGCACCGCATCACGGTCAACGCGATCGCCCCCATCGCCAAGACGCGCATGACCGAGGACCTCCCCATGTACCAAGGGACGAGCTCGCTCACGCCCGAGCACATCTCGCCGGCCGCGCTCTTCTTGGTGAGCGACCTCTGCGCGGACAAAACGGGCTACGTGCTCGCGGTCGCCGGCGCGCGCATGTACGCGTTCAAGGTCACCGAGACGAGCGGTCGCTTCAAGGAAGAGGGCGATGGTGTGTGGACTCCGCAGGAGATCGCGGACGCGTGGGAAGGGATAATGAAGTAGGGACCTGCCGGCGGGGAGGATATGGCTCGGTAGGTCGCAGTACTTTCCCTCGGGCCGCCGAATGATGGTGTTTGGTGGGGAGTTTTCTACTTTCGTTTTTTTTTTGCCTCTGTCGGCGTCCCAAGGAAAAGCACCGCGCCGCAGCCGGTCTTGGCGACAGGTAGCGGGGGGAAGGAAGTGGACGAGTGAGGGGCTCGGTACGTTGGGTGGTGGCGGTCGTTGGGTTGCTGTTTGTGTTGCGGCTCGTTTGGATTTTGCGCGTGCCGGACGTCGACTTGGATGCGTATGGGCATTTTGGGATCGCTCGTGGGCTTTGTTCCGATCCTTGGAACCTCGGGGCCCATTGGGTTTGGTTGCCGGCCTATCACTACTTGTTGATGGTGATCGCGTGCTTGCACGGTCCGTTCGTGGTCGCGCGGATCTCTTCGTCTCTGATGATCGCTGCGGTGCCTCTCGTCGTGTTTCGTTGGCAGCGCTGTGGGCTCATGGCGGCCTTGTTTTGCGCCGCCGCGTCGATTCCGAACGTGCTCGGGGTGTCCGCGCAACAAGAGGCGTTGTTCTCGTTGTTGGTCGTGCTCTCGGCTTGGGCGATTGATCGTGAGCGCTGGTTGGCCGCGAGCGGCTTGGTCGCGCTGGCTTGCTTGATTCGCTACGAGGCGTGGGGAGCCGCCGGACTCTTGATGGCGCAACCGATCGCCGCGCGGGTCACCAAGCGCTTCGCTCCCCTGCCCTGGCGCGTCGCCGTCTTGCCCGTGATCGCGGTCGCAGGTTGGTTGATTGTTCATCGCCTCTACGAGGGCGCGTGGTTCGTCTTCTTGGCGGGGCTCGTTCGATACACGCACGCGCAGCGCGACGTGCTCAGCCAAGGCCCGGTGATGGAGGCGCTCTGGTTTCCGATCCTCGTGCCGCTGCTCACGCTCGGTCCCGCGGTGCTGCTCGCTCCTTTCGGCGTTCGTCGCGCGCTGAGTCGCGGATGGATCGTTCCGCTCGGGATCTACGCGTTCCTTCTCATGAGCTATCTCGGAAAGGGCGCGCTCGGTGGACCCCGGTATTATGGCTCGATCGTGCCGTTCTTCTGCGTAGCGATCGCTCGAGCGATCGAACACGTGAGCCGTTGGCGCGCCAGGCTACGCGCTCTGGTGCTCGTGTCACTCGTCTCGACGACGGCGATCGCGTTCGTGCGATTGCACGGCTCGGCCGCAGCGAGTGCCGGAACGCTGCACGACGCCGAGGCGCGTATGAACGCGCGCGATTGATCAGCGCGCCGCTACGAACGTCGTGGCCGCGCCGGGCCGAAACGAAGCGCGGCTTGCCTGATAGATGAGCACACCAAGAAGGAGGGCGGCGACTCCAGCCGCGACTCCGATCGCACCTGGCTCGAGAGCGCTCTCCATAGGGTGGTCGAACTGCGAGAGCACCATGAAGGTCCCGCCGAGCGCTGCTCCAGTGAAGCCTGCACTTGTGAGCCAGCTCCCAATGTACCGTCCTTCGCCGCTGCCAAGGCTTGCCTGGGCAGGCTCGTAAATCAGCGAGACTGGTCTTTTGCCAACACGAACCGTGGTGAGGTCGCTCGCGAGTGGGTTCGCGGATCGGTGAGTCGGAACTGCTGAGTCTCACGAGTGAGGTTGACGACACACGGCGTCTCGCAGATGGGCTCGGTCCTCTCTCCGGTCGTCGACATCCCGATGGTCGCGCTGACATAGGTCCCAGATGCCCGGCCGACCGACTCGACCTCGATGTGTTCGAGGACTCGCTCCACCTTGAGGCGACCGTGCGCGGCGTCGATGCTCACGGTCGATTGATCTGACTTGGGAGCGTCGACATCGTCATCGACCTCGACCGCACGCGCTGACGGAGCTGCACGCGGCGGCAGCTCGCGCAAGCCGCACGCGGAGGTCGAGAGGAGCGTGGCGAGCGTGAGTGCAGTCTTCATGCTCCCCGCTCGACCCTCGTCACTGGAAGTTGCGGTGACCTGATGTGGAAAGGAGATTCGACCACACAAAGGTGTAAGCTCCCGAGTCAATGATTCGCGACCTCCTCTCCGCAGCTGCAGGGTACGTTCGACGCAACCCCGACGAGATCGTGCGCACCGCCATCAACGCCGGTCGGTTGCGCTTTGGGGTCCCCATCGCGGCTCTCAGCTGGCTCGCGGGGCAGGTCAAAGGCAAGAAGGCGCCGAAGGACATCGAGATCGGCGCCGTCCCGCCCGCGCTTCGCCTCGGTGCCACCGTAGATGCAATGGGCACCATGTTGCGGGCGCAAGCGTCGATCAAGATCGACGAGATCGAGATCACGACGGACGCGATCCGCGTCGGCGTGCGCATCAACGACGTGAAGCTCAAGGTGCTCGACGACAGCGAGACGCCCGTGGCGACGCTCATCAAGAGCGGCGCGCTCGATCTCAGCAAGCCTGGGAATCTCGCCAAATTCATCCCGAAGCGTCCGCCCGCGATCGTCGAGGCGTACGACGACCGCATCGTGCTCGACTTGATGAAGATCCCACAGATCGGGAACAACCCGCGCGTCCGGAGAGTCCTCGGAGTGATCGTCCCGCTCGTCGGCATCCGCGCGATCGAGACAGACGGCGATCACCTGTACGTCACGCTGAAAGCCACGCCCGCCGGTCTGCGTCAGGCGATCGAAGCGATCCGAACGGCCTAGAGCTCGAAGTCCGTCATCAACGCACGCGCCTCCACCATGTTGTCCTCGATGGAGCAGTAGGTCCAGCCGCCGTAGCGGCCGATCGCGTAGACCCCGTGTGCGTTGAGAACGCGTGTGAGCCTTGCGTGCTCGGCCATCGATTTGCGCGTGATGTGGACGTACGCGGGATCCATGACCACCGAGTGAGACGCCACGAGCACGTGATCGGTGATCACGCCTTCGGCGCGCAGATCTGCGAGCACGCGCTCCTGCATCGCGGGGACGTCGATCGTCGCGTCCTTCGCGAAGCCGAGCTCGACGTAGAGGCTCATGCGATCGCCGTCCATGATGTTGTCGTAAAAGCCGATGCGATAAAAAGACAGAGAGCGATCGGGGTAGTACGTCCAGTGCACTCCCTTGGGGCCCTTCTTGTCGAAGCCCAAGTTGAAGACGAGCACCTTGTTCCAGCTGAATGCGCTCTCGTCGTACGCCAGGCCGCAGAGGCGCGAGAGCTTGTCGAACGGCGCGGACGACACGAGGCGCTCGAAGTGGATCTCGCGCTTGCTCGTCTTGGCGACGCGCTTCTTCAGGTCGATGGCTACGAGCGCCTCGTCGAGGGCGATGCGATCGGACCTCACCTCGGTCGCGAGCGCGTTCACGTACTCGACGGCGCCGCCGCGCGGATACGTGAACGTGGCGTTGTACGTCGCGTTGTCCGGCGTGCGCATGTTGCGGATGATGTCCGTGAGGTCCGCGTGCGGGAAGAAGCGGCCCATCGCGTCTTTGTCGAGCGACGAGAGATCGGTCGCGTAGAGCTTCTCGTTGTATGGGATGAGGAACTTCTCGGCGATGCCGCGACCGAAGCGCGCGTAGAGCATCTCCTTGAAGTTGTTCTCGGGTGCGCTCGTGGTTCCGGGCGTACGCGCCATGTAGAGATCGACGAGGCAGTCGATGAACTCCTCTTTGGGGAGCTGGTGGATGTTCTTCTGGAACGGGAAATCGATCCAATCACCGTGGTACGCGACGAAGCTCTTCTTCTCCACGTTGCGGATCTCTTGACCTATCATCCGTTGCCGGAGCCACGCCTCGATGTCCGGGTGCTTGAAGTGGAAGAAGTGACCGGAGTAGTCCCAGACGAAGCCATCCTTCTTCACGGTCTTGCAGTAGCCGCCGATCGCGCTGTCGCGATCGAGCACGAGGTAGTCCTCTTTGGTGCGAGCGCCCGCGAACGCGATCGTCGCGAGCCCGCTGATCCCTGCGCCAACGACGAGGAGGCCGACCGTTTCCATGGCGATCACCATGCCACATAAGTGGCGCGTGAAGTATGCTGGGCGCGTGCGACTGGCCGCGTTGACCCTGCTCGTCTGCAGCTGTGGCGGTTCGCGCCGTTCGCCGCCAATGGCTCCTAGGGTTCACGCGGAGTTCGGCGAGTGGTCGATGTGCACGACGAGCGTGGACGTGGCTGCGCAGAACGCGCCCGCGCTGAGCTACCTCGCGCAGCTCGCCGCGGAGCCGAGGAGCTGGCCGTTCATGTACGACGCGATCGTCGTGCCGGGGTTCACGCCGCTCGACGCGGCCACACCGAGCCCGATCATTCACCCGACGGCAGCCGCGCGCCTCGACGCGGCGATGGCGCATTTCCGCGGAGGCGCAGCGCCGCTCATCGTAGTGTCAGGCGCCAATGTGCATCCGGCGGGGACGCCTTACGTCGAGGCGATGCTGATGAAGGCGTACCTCCTCGAGCACGGGATTCGCGAGGAAGAGATCGTCATCGAGCCGTGCGCACGGCACTCGCACACCAACCTGCGCAACGTGGGTCGGTTCATGTTGCGGTTCGGTCTTCGCAAGGCAGTGATCGTCACCTCACGCGATCAAGCGTTCTACTTCGGCAACCCAACGACCTCGAGCTTCGACGCGCGTTGCATCGCGGACGTCGGCCACCGCGTCGGCACATTCCAATCGCTTCCGGGCGACACCGTCGAGTTTCGTCCGGTGCTCCTTGATTTCAACCGCGGCACCGATCTGCTGGATCCGTGAGCGCGGCGGGTCAGCGCTTGGCGACTTCGGTCTTGGGCTTTGCGTCGTTCGAGGGTATCGGCACGCCGAGGCGCGCGTGCATGCGTCGAGCTTCGGAGCTCTCGGGGTAGAGTTCGAGCACCTCTTCGAGCACGGTGCGCGCGTCCGAGCGGTGGCCGCTCGCGTCGAGAACCTGCGCGAGGAACAGTCGCGGCTCGGGAGTGGACTCGTGCAAGGCCCACGCGTCCGCTGCGCGACGAGCCTCGCGGAACTGACCTGCGTGATAGGCGGCCTGCGCCCACGCCTTCAGCGCACGAGCGTCGGCGGGCTTGGCCTTCGCGTCCGAGCGCGCGGTGTCGAGCTTGTTTCGCGATGAGGTCTTGTCCGTCGCGGGCTTGTCGTTGGGAGTCGCGATCGCGGGCGGGGCAGGATCGGGCTCTTTCGTCGTCGATGGAGGGGCCGCTCCGTTGGTGAGAGCCAAGACGGCGTCGGACTCCGGCGGCGTGGCCGGTTCCGTAGTCATCGTGATGTCGGTCCCCTCGGCGACTGACGCGCGTGAGACACACGCCTTGCTGACCAGCGCGATGGTGCACGCCGCGGCGGCGACCGCGATCGCGCGACCGGCCCACGACGAACGCTTGACCTGGGAGTTCATCACGATCGGCGCGGTGCGCTCTTTGACGACGGCCTCGAGCGCGTCACGCATGGCCTTCGCGGACGCGAAGCGGTCCTCCGGCGTCTTCTCGAGCGCCTTCATGACGACGCGCTCGAGCGCCTCGGAGATGTTCCTCTCGGGAGCACGCGACCGCGGCGGCTCGACTAGCTCGCGCAGCTGCTTTCCGAGCACGACGACGCTGCTCTTTCCTTCGAACGGGCGCAGGCCGGTGACCAGCTCGTACAACACACAGCCAAGCGCATAGACGTCGCACCGTGCGTCCACGGCCTCACCGGCGACCTGCTCCGGTGCCATGTACTCGGGCGTTCCGAAGATCGCGAAGCCCTTCTGTTTGGTCTCCGAAGAGGGTGTATCCGAGAGCGCCATCGCGACGCCGAAGTCGAGGAGCTTGAGCGTGCCGTTCTTCGTCAAGAAGAGGTTCGCTGGCTTGAGATCGCGGTGCACGAGACCTGCGGCGTGCGCCGCCTCGAGCGCGCGCGTGGCCTGAATCGCGAGATCGATCGCGTGCTCGGACGAGACCATTCGCTCTTCCATGATCGCGTCGAGCGTCTTGCCAAAGAGCAGCTCCATCGCCAGAAAGACGCGGCCGTCTTGCGCTTTGCCAAAGTCCGCGAGGTGAACGAGGTTCTCGTGTGAGAGCGCCGCGACGAGCCGCGCCTCCTTGCGAAAGCGATCGATCGCGTCGGTCGCCGTACCGTGCTCGTGCGACAGGACCTTGATGGCTAGCCGCCGGCCGAGCTCGATGTGCTCGGCCTCCCAAACACACCCGCTCGCGCCCTCGCCTATCTTCTTGATGAGTCGATACGAGGTCCCGGCGAGCAGGCCGCCATCTTCGTTCATGTGCTCGGCGACCTTCTCGGCCACCGACGAGTTTGGTGTTGGCTCGTCGGTCTTGCGGAGCGCGCGCGCCTCTCGCAGACCTTTGGCGAACTCCGCGCGCGAGCGTCCTGGCTCACGCGGCCACAGCGTCGTCATCAACGCGGCGACGCGACCACGCACGCTGCGCGCGCCGTCCTTCTGCGCGGGAGCCTCCGCGAGCACGCGCGCGAGATCGCCCGCCGCGAAACCGGCGCTCGTGTAGCGATCGTCGGGATCGCTCTTGGTGAGCTTGGCGAGGATCTCGTCGAGCAACGGCGGAGCGCCTAGTTGCTCGGCGATTGGCGGAAGCACGAGCTTGCCGTTCGCGCCGTCTTCGAGGTGCTGCTGCGCGTCTCCGGTCAAGAAGCGGCGCGACGCGCAGAGCTCCCAGATCATCACGCCCACCGCGTAGAGATCGATCCGCGCGTCGCCCACTTGTTGGCGCGCGACCTCGGGAGCGACGTATCCCGGCTTCGCAAACACGACGCCGGCTACCGTGTGGCAGCGGCGGTTGTGACCGCGCGCGGTGCCGAAGTCGATGAGCTTCACCTCGCCGGCGTAGCCGACCATCACGTTCTGCGGAGAAAGATCACGGTGCACGATGCCGAGCGGAGTGCCGTCGCTGCCGGAGCGATCGTGGACGTGCGCGAGCGCCGCCGACATCTCGATGCCGATCGCGACCGCCTCGGGCCAGCCAATCCGCGCCCCCATTTGGATCGCGCGCTGGCGCAGGTCCGCGAGCGAGCGACCCTCCACATACTCGACGACCGTGTACGGCTCACCGTTGTCTTGCGTGCTTGCTTCGAGGACTTGCGCGACGCCCGGGTGATTGAGCTGCGACTGCACGCGCGCCTCGTCGAGGAACCGCGCGAGGAAGCTGCCGTCGTGGATGTGATCGCGGCGGATCGTCTTGACGACGCACGGGCGCTCCGCGCCTTCGATGCCCGTCGTCGCGGCGAGGTACACGTCGCCCATCCCTCCACGCGCGATCAACTTGAGGAGGAGCAGTCGTCCAAACGCGCGCGGCACGCTGAACGCATCTCCGCTGCCGAAGCCGTCGACGTCCGCTGCTTGTGCCATGAGGGGCAACCTATGGACGGCGCGCGATCGGGCCAAGTTTTGTGGGTTCGCTCGCACGCCGCAAATGTGAGAACCTGCGCGGCCCATGACGAAGCTCTCACGCTACTTCGAGACGCACCGCGAAGCCGACGGGACCCACACGCTCGTCGTTCACCTCGACGGCGCGCCGCTACTGCGCATCGCGATGACCAACAAGGGCACCGCATTCACCGCCGAGGAGCGCCGACGCTTGCGCCTCGACGGTCTGTTGCCACCTCACGTCTCCACGATGGAGCAGCAGATCGCGCGCGTGTACGCGGGGTTCTTGAGAGAGCCGACGCCGCTCGCGAAGTACCAGTACCTGCGGCAGACCCAAGAGCGCAACGAGGTGCTCTTCTACGCGCTGCTCGAGCGGCACCTCGCCGAGATGCTCCCCATCGTCTACACGCCCACGGTCGGCGAGGCCGTGCGCCAGTTCTCCAACATCTACCAGAGCGCGCGCGGGCTCTCGTTCTCTCCGCTCAACATCGACCACGCGCACGATGTGGCTGGAAACTGCCTGTTCGACGACATACGCATGATCGTCGCGACGGACTCGTCGGCCATCTTGGGGATCGGCGATCAAGGCTACGGCGGCGTCGCGATCTCGATCGGCAAGCTCGCGCTCTACACGACCGGCGGAGGCGTCTCACCGTTCCGCTCTGTGCCCGTCGGCCTCGACGTCGGCACGGATCGCACCGACCTCATCGACGAGCCCAACTACCTCGGCGTACGGCAGAAGCGCTTGAAGGGTCAAGCGTATCTCGACTTCATGGACCGCTTCGTGGACGCCATCAAGGCGCGTTACCCCAAGGCGATCGTTCAGTGGGAGGACCTCTCGAAGGACGCCGCGTTCACCGTGCACGAGCGCTACAAGTCGCGACTGCCGAGCTTCAACGACGACATCCAAGGCACCGGCGCGGTGTCGCTCGCGGGGGTGCTCTGCGCGTGCAAGATGCGCGGCGACAAACTCAAGGACCAACGCATCGTGGTGTACGGCGCGGGCGCGGGCGGCGCTGGCGTTGCGTGGGAGATCGTTCGCGGCCTCGTGAGAGAGGGCCTCACACAAGAGGAAGCGATGCGGCGAATGTTCGTGCTCGACAGCAAGGGGCTGTTGATGGCCGAGCGCGCGATGGAGGACTACAAGCGCCCCTTTGCGAAGGTGAAGCAAGACGTGGCGGGCTGGGACGGCTCGCCCGCGAGCCTGCTCGACATCGTCCGATGCAGCAAAGCCACCGTGCTTCTCGGCCTCTCGGGGCAGTCCGGCACATTCGGCGAAGAGGTCATTCGGCAGATGGCGCGCAACACGGAGCGCCCGGTGGTCTTCGCACTCAGCAACCCGACGAGCTCCTGCGAGGCCGTGCCGAGCGATATCTTGCGATGGACGAACGGCAAGGCGCTCGTCGCGACCGGCAGCCCCTTCGACGCGGTCGCCTATGACGGTAAGACCTACGAGATCGGCCAGGGCAACAACGCGTTCATCTTCCCGGGCATCGGCTTTGGCGCGATCCTTTGCGAGGCGAGCGAGATCACCGATGGGATGGTCACGGCGGCCGCCTATGCACTTGCAGAATACACGCAAGAGAACCACCTCTCGCACGGTCGCATCTATCCGCCAGTCGAGGAGCTGCGCGCTGTTTCGGCACTCGTCGCGGCCCACGTGATTCAGCAGGCGCTGACCGACGGCGTGGCGCGGCTAGACAAGATCGAGGCGCTGCGCGGCGTCGTCGGGCCGCAGACCCGCGAATGGCTGAC
>ENA-OFCD01001497-OFCD01001497.1-metagenomes-genome-assembly--contig:-NODE-1497-length-11550-cov-4.041757_pt1 | contig 11550 bp, 11 predicted proteins | sample MGYA00153392_OFCD01 | MGnify analysis MGYA00153392 | reverse complement strand
ACCATCGGTTTGGGCAGGTCGCCAAGGCGCGAACGCAGCCGCGTGCCTTGCCCGCCGGCCAGGATCGCGATCTGGAAGCCGGTATCAGCGCTCATGCGACACCGCCGCCAGCGGCGTTCCTGCGGCGCAGCATCAGTACCCTGAACATGCGTTCCTGCAGCGGGGCGGGCAACGCCGACCAGAGCGCGATGCAGCAGACGCCTGCCATGCGCCGCAGCAAATACGGGCTGGCGAAGTTGCGCAGCCGCGCCCGCAGGTTGTAGCGCCAGTGGTTCTGGTGGCGCCGGGTATTTTGCTGACGGTAGCGCACCAGGCGTTGCGGCAGGTTCGCGAAGGTCACACCGGCATTGATCCAGCGCAGCCACAGGTCGAGGTCTTCAGCGAAGCGGAATTCCGGGTCGTAGCCGCCGTACTGCTCGACCAGCGCACGCCGGAACATCACGGTCGGGTGCGCCATGGTCGTGGTCAATTGCATGCCTCGCGCGATCTCGCGATGCGTCAGCGGATAGCCGCGAAAGGCCAACGTGGCACCACCCTCGTCGATGATCTCCAAGGCGGCACCGACGACGCCGATCTGCGATTGCGCGTCGAGGCACGCAACCTGCTGCGCCAAGCGATCAGGCATGCACAGGTCGTCCGAATCGAAGCGCGCGACGTACTCGCCACGCGCCTGCGCCAGGCCCAGGTTCAGGCTTCGCGGCAGGCCGATCCGATCGCTGGGGTGCACGTAGATGAAGCGTGCATCGCATTCGCATGCCTGCCGGCAGGCTTCGGCGCACTCGGCGTCGGTGCTTTCGTCGACAACGATGCATTCGAAGTCGCGCCAGGTTTGCGCTCGCACGCTGGCGAGGCTCGCCTGCACGACGGTGGACGCTTCGTTGAACGACGGCATGACGATGCTGACGCGTGGTGTGGCTGACATGGTCGGGCGTGCTGCGTGCGTCAGAAACCTTCCTGCACGGCGATCTCGGCGATCGCGCGCAGTACGGCTGTTTTGGAATCGAGCTGGGGTTGCCAGCCGAGCGCATGCAGTTTGTCGGTGCAGTAGCGGAACTGCGGCACGTCGCCGACCCAGCCTTTGTTGCCGCTTCCATAGACGATCTTTGCGGCGGGAGCAACCCGCGCGCACACCTGCTCGGCGATCCAGCGCACCGTCACACCGTCGTCTATGGGGCCGATGTTCAAAACATCGCGCTTCTGGGTTTGCTGCGCGCTTGCTAACAACATCGCGTCGATGAGGTCGGTCACATGCAGATAGGCTTTTTGCTGGGTGCCGTCGCCTAGCACCTTGAGGTGCGACGGATCGCGCCTGAGCTTGCGCACGAAGTCGAGCAACACACCATGCGTCGCGGGCGTGCCGACAACGTTGGGGAACCGGAAGATGCTCGCGCGATCGATGAAGCTTTCGGCTGCCGCCGAGATCTGTGCTTCAGAGGCGAGTTTCATCGCGCCGTAGTTGGAGATCGGCAGCAACGGTCCGAGTGTCTCCGCGATCTGCTGGGTGCCGCAATCGCCATAGACCGCGGAGCTCGAGGCGAAGCAGAAATGCCGCGCGCCCAGCCGCCGGCTTAACTCGAGCAGATGGAATGTGCTCAGAAAGGTATCTCGCAGGTCGACGCCAGCGTCTTCGACGCCCGCCGGAATATCGGAGTTCGCGGCCAAGTGCCAGATCTCGCTGACATTGCGCCCGTGCAGCGCTCGCATGACGCTTTCGATCGACTCGGGACGTGCCAGGTCGACCGTGATCAGCTGAACACCAGCACCGAGATGCTCGCGCCTCCCGCGGGACAGGTTGTCGGCGACAGCGACCTCATGCCCTGCCGCGTGCAGTCGCGAGATCAGATTCGGGCCGATGAAGCCGGCGCCGCCGGAAATGAGGATGGTCATGTTGGATGAATCAGTGGTTCAGGGTCGTGCGAGCGGCGCCGATGCCGGCAACGCCGTGCAGTGCGTCGACGATGCCTCGCAGCATCCAACGCGCACGCTCGCCGCCGCGATCGAGCACGAAGGGATAAACCAGCGCCTTCAGCGGCAGCAGCCCGGCAAGGCGGATCTTGGAGTACAGCGGGACGTGGGAGCGGAAGGCCAGCCGCAAGGTGTCGCGGAATTGAAAGTAGTGGCGGTAAGGTGCAGGCACGTGATAAGTCAGACCGAGGAAACGGCGCTGCGAGATTCCGAGGCGATGCGGCATCGCGACGTCGAGCGCGCGATAGAACTCCCAGCCTTGGCGACCCAGACGCCAACACCAATCGAAGTCGACGAAGTCGAGAAAGAATTCCTCGCTGAACAGTTCTTCGCTTTGCAAGTGACTTACGGGGAACATCATTCCCGACGTGGCCAGACACGAGACCGGCGCAAGCCGGGGAAGCCGATCGGCTGCTACATCCAATGGCTCCGGGTGAACTAGCGCATCGTCGACATGCTGCGGCCCAACGCAGATTCGAGGGTTGCCGCGCGAAAGCGCAGCGTCGAGGTTTTTCAGCATGGCCTGAAGGAAGTCGGCGCTGGGGGAACTGTCCTGGTCGAACAAGACCACTGCTTCGAAGCCGGCGCGCCGCGCCGCTTCGAGACCCAGATTCAGCGCCTTGCCCAAACCCTTGTTCTGCCCGTCCTGGATGACCACTACCGTGTCGCGAGCCGCGCCTTCGCCGAAGCGATGTCCGCCCGGCGTGTTGTCGACCACGATAAAACGCCCGCACCCTGCGATTGTTTCGGCAAAGCGGGCGAAGAACTGTCCGTCCGGTTTGAACGTTGTCACGATCGCCGCGAGCCGTGACCGCATAAGACTGGACGAATCGGTTCCGCTCATGGGGATTGCGCTGATCGGAATCAGCAAAGCACGACGTCGAGATGCGGCAGAGGGAAAACCAGCGTACGGCCCTTGAACTTCTCCGAGGACAGAAAGAACGCGCGGAAATGCCAGGGCAGCACGATCAAGTAGTCGGGATCGGTGGCCAGCAGGTCGCCCTCCGGCACGATCGGAATAAAGGAGCCGGGGGTGTAGGCGCCGAACTTCTCGGCGTTCACCTCGCCGACCTGGCTGATCACACTGGCGTCGAGCCCGCAATACTGGAGGAGCACGTTGCCCTTGGTCGAGGCGCCGAGCACGCCAATCGTCTTGCCCGCTGTGCGAGCCGATCGCACGAAAGCCTGCAACTCACCTTTGAGATGCGCGACGCGCTCGACGAATTGCAGGTACGGCGTCAGAGTGTCCAGCCCTAACTCGCGTTCGGCGCGCAACGCCTCTTGCACGGCCGGGATCAGCGGCGCATCCGCATCGCCCTTGGTCACCGTTACCGAAAAGCTGCCGCCATTCACGTCGTTGAACTCGAGGTCGACGATCCGGAATCCCACCTTGTGCGCCATCCACTGGATCTGCTTCAGCGCGTAGTACTCGAGGTGCTCGTGGCACGCGGTGTCGAAAGAGTTCATCTCGAGCATCGTCGGCATGTAGCTCTGCTCGAAGACCCAGACGCCGTCGTCTTCCAGCACCTCGTGCACTTCGCGCATGAACTGCAGCGGATCCTCGAGGTCGTAGAACATCGAGAACGACGTGACGACCTTCGCCTTGCGGCCCGCAAAGCGCTCCTGCACGAGCGTGGCCGAGAAGAAGTCGGCGATCAGCTGGACATGCGCCGGGTAGTACGCGTGGAACTTAACACCGGTCGGATCAACACCGACCAGGGTCAGATCGGGCGGATAGGCCTGCAGCGTGGTGCTGTCATTGCTGCCGATGTCGACTACCAGATCGCCGGCGCGCAGGGTAACGCTGCGCGACAGTCGTGCCACCTTGGCGTGCAGGTGCTTGACCATGCTTGCGTTCAGGCCGGAGCGATAGCCGTAGTTCTCGCCGTACATCTCGCCCAGCTCGTAGGAATGCTCGAGCTGCAGCAGCCCGCAGACGGCGTCGTCCCCGATGCACTTGACCAGACGCAACGGCCCGGTCGTCACTTTCGCGTCAAGTGTTCGCGGAAACACGCCGGTGAGCATTTGCTCGCCGAGGTCCAGGACAGGAGCGAGGTTGGTGTTGCCGCACACCCTGCACTTCGAGATTTTGCTCGTCATGGTTGAGTCGCCTTTTTATGTAGAGGTTGCTGAAGGGTGTTCAGATCGGCATCTACCATCGAGGTCACGAGCTGGCGAAAGTCGAGGCGCGGGCTCCATTGCAGCTCGCCGCGTGCCCTTGCCGCGTTGCCGACAAGCGTGACCGGCTCAGGCCCGCGCGCGTGTTCGGCGCTTTCGCTCACGAAGTCACGGTAGTCGAGCCCCACGCGGCTGAACGCGATGTCGCACAAATCGCGAACGGAGTGCAGCTCACCAGTAGCAATCACGTAGTCCTGCGCAAACCTGTGCTGCAACATCAGCCACATTGCGCGCATGTAGTCGCCGGCGAAACCCCAGTCGCGCCGCGCTTCGAGGCTGCCGACTTGGAGCCCAGTCGCTCGGCCGAGTTTGATGCTCGCTGCAGCGTGGGTGACCTTGCGGGTGACAAACTCCAATCGGCGCCTTGGGCTCTCATGGTTGAAAAGGATCGCAGAGCATGCGTACAAGCCGTAGCGTTCGCGATAGACCCGCAGCATTGTGTGGGCGTAGAGCTTGGCCGCGCCGTATGGACTGCGTGGGCGGAACTCGGTGCGCTCGGATTGCGGCGCGCTGAGCGCATCGCCGAACAGTTCGCTGCTCGATGCCTGGCAAAAGCGGATGGCCGGGTCGACATTGCGAATGGCCTCCAGCAGTTTGGCGACGACCAGGCCATTGATCTCGCCCATCTGCACCGCGTCGTCGAACATGCCCGCACCAGACGACCGTGCTGCAAGGTTGTATACCTCCGCCGGATGGTGTTCGCGCAGCACGGCATCCAGCGCTTTCTGGTCAGTTATGTCGCAGGCGACATGCAATAGCCTTCCGCTCGACGCCGCAGGCTGGCTCTGGCGACTAATGCCGACGACGGCGTAACCCTCGTCGAGCAGCTGCTCGGCGAGGTAGCTTCCATCCTGGCCGGTGATTCCGGTAACCAGCGCAGTGCGCGCGCTCATCTCAACTGCCTCATTGCGGCCGCGAGCCGCGCCAGCGGCGTGGCGTTGACGCTGCGCGAAAGATCGTAAAGCTCCATCTTCGCGGCCTTGCCCGCGCGCACGACGTAATACAGCGCGCAGCAGAAATTCGCGAACTTGGCGGGCACGCGAGCGACGGCCGACGCCCACAGCCGCGAGGCGCGCGTTCCGCGTTCGAGCAGGAAGCGCCGGTACTCGGCCAGCGAATAGCCACCGATGGCACGGAACCACAGAAGCTGCTTAAGGCTGCGAAACGGGTGTCGCGGTGAAATTGCAGCCCTCGACGCTTCAGAAAATTGATCGAACGACCAGATGAGCGCGGGCCACTTGAACATCCATATCTCGAAGCTTCGCGCGCTCCACATCGCATTGCCGAAGCGAATCACCAGCAAAGGTTCGGCGATCACTTGAACCCGGCTGACCGCGGGCGCTTGGAAGAGCACACCGATGTGCACGAACAGCGTGCCGTAGTAGCGGGCGCGCTCGCGCCCAAGCCACCATTGACGGCGCACAACGACGCCGCCGATGAAAGACAGGTAGTTCGCAACTTCTGCGAAAAAAGCTTCACCTGACGGCTCGTCGAAGCGCTTGTCCTCGGCCAATACAAGCAGACGCGGCTGCAGCACGGCGGAAAGATCCTTGTTACGCACCTCTGCGTTGACGACTACCAAATCAACATTGCTTAGGGCGGCCAAGACGCGCGCTAACGCGCCTCCTACCATGAGGTCATCGTCGGTCATGAGCCAACAGAATTCGCCGAGTGCGTAGCCCACAGCCTTGTCGTAGTCTCGGTCAATGCCCGAGTTGACAGGCTCGCGCAAGTAGCGGACGCCTGGGTGAGTCGCGCAATAGGTTCGCATCACTGCTTCAGTGCCGTCCGGAGAGGCACCGTCGACGACGATGAGTTCTGTGGAGTCTGTCATTTGACAGATGATTGACTCAAGCGTTTGAACGATGAAGTCGCGACGGTTGAATGTCGCGATGCAGATTGAGAGCTTTGGTGCAATCTTCATATCCAGCCGAAACGTCGGCTCGCCGACAGCAATGAGAGTGAAGTCTGGGCCTCCGAAGCTACGAGTTGCGCACGATACACAGTTTCAGTTGGGATTAATTGCTCGAGCTCGTCGGACCAAGCTGCGACGTCGACCCATCCATCGTTTCGAAAATCAAAGCGCTTCACAACTCGGCAAGGATTCCCGACAGCGATGCTGAAGGGTGGTATGTTGGACATCACCAAACTGCGGGCGCCAATCACGCTGCCGTGACCTATGCAAACTCCCTCGAGCACCGTGACGGAAGTGGTCAGCCAGCAATTGACGCCGATGCTGATTGCGCGACCTTCGCTTAAGCCGGAAACGATATATGGGACGAGCGGAGATTCGAGATTGTGGCCGCAGCCGAGAAAGTGGCAATCGATGCCTGTAAAGCAGAAGTCCTTTAGGACAATGAGCGGTCCTGAAGAAAAAAAGTTTCTACGCCCTAAATGACAGAAATCGCCGATGATAATCTTGTCGATGCTAGCGTCGCGAAAATTGACGTTGAACCAGCAGTCTTCCGAGACGATTGTGCGCCGACCAATTCTTACATTGCGCCAGCCCGCAATCTGGACTGTCGGATCGACATACGAGCCGACGCCGATTTTCGCTCTACGGAAACCGCTCAGGTGCTGAAAAGAGTGCGTCGCGAGTCGATAAATAGGACCCCAGAGCAACCAGGGCAAACGATTGAATAGCAGATCACGAAAAGTCATCCGCTGAATCATCGCTTCTTTCTGTCCCAGTTAAATTTTGGAAGACCCCGACCGGCCTCGACGACAAGTCTGAATCGCTGTGGCAGGTGGGCAATCAATGCAACTCGTAGTAGCGGAGAGAAAAAGAGGGTCGATATCAGCGCGCTCACGAACGCAGCAAGACAAAGCAGCGAGCGGCCTAACGGTGCGATCTGCAAGAAGGCTAAAAGGCCTGCCGCTACGGCCCCCACAAGCAACGATACCAGCAGCGGAATACCAACATCGTTAAGCAGCCACTCCTTACGCTGACCGATCAGCAGACGCCGATGCGTCAGCCATGACCCTATGCCAACGTACAATACGTGCAGAATCAACCAAGCGAGCGCACCGCCTTTTGCCCCTAACGACAACGCCAGTACCGTGATTAGAGGCGCCAGAAGCGCGACTAAGATCAAGTTGATTGTTAGCGGCAACCCCGTCTCGCCGTAAGCCAACTGCATAGCATGCGGAACATGCATCACGCCATGCAGTGCCGATCCGACTGCGAGCAAAGCGATGACAGGAGCGATCGCCTCAGCGATGACTGCGTCCCCAGTCCAAAGTCGCACTATGTCGGCTGAAAAAAGCACAAGAACCATTGCAAGCGGAAACAGGACGCAAGCCAGTGCCCGGGTACCTATCCGGTATTGGTTGCTAACGGCGGCGTCGTCGTTTGCTGCAACCAGGCTGGTGAATCTAGGGTACAGCGCATTAAACATTGGGCTGACAAAAATATAGAGCCCACTGACAACGACCGATGCCAGCATATAGCGACCAAATTCGCTGAGGTCTAGCATGCGACTAAGAATAATTTTGTCGAGCTGCGTGAAGACCAAGCCAAGCAAGGCAATCGCTCCCATGCCGGCCGAAAAGCGCCAGATCTTCTTCAGCTCAGCCAAACTAAAGCGACATTCACTTTGGCGCCCCACTGCACGCCATGCCGCCCGGCGCATGAGCAGGGCTTGCGCGAGACCTGCCAATGCCTGCCAAGTAAAAAATGCTTCGATGGTTGGCGCAATGACAGAAAGAACTGTCACCGCCCCAAGACTTGCGAGCGTGCTCATCACAGCGTTAATCGCGCTGACAGTCGGAATTCTCTGCGCACCCATCAGCACGCCCTGATATAGACCAATCGGCCATCGACATGAAATGACAACACCTAGCAGCATTACCGAATGTTGCAGCGTTTCGCCCGAAAGTCGATTTGCGTGGAGCCAGTAGTTCGCGATAAACGGTGCTACTGCGAGTGCGATGACGGAAATGAGCGCAGCTACTGTCCAGTAGACGATCGCAAGAGTGTGCAGCAATGTGCTGACTTCAAACATTCTGTTTTCAGCGGCATGGCGCGCGACTTGTCGGTTGATGGTGGATGCCAAGCCCATGTCCAGCAACTGGAACATCGCTTGGGCGGTCGCAAAGAAGCCAATCAGACCATAGGCCTCAACCCCCAAGTACTTTAGGTAAAACGGAATGACAGCAAAACCGAGCACAGCTGACCAAATTGAACTGAGCAATCCCACCAATACATTTCGACCTAGCATTAGATTTTTGATTACTCGTGGAAGGTATTGCTCTCATAGCCGTGACGCTTGACTAGTTCGTCTCGCTGCGCTAATCGTAAGTCCTCTTGGACCATTTCCTGTACTAGCTCAGCAAAACTGACTTTAGGTAGCCAACCCAACTTATATTTTGCTTTTGATGGATCGCCTAACAACGTTTCCACTTCGGTCGGTCGAAAGTAGCGAGGATCCACAGACACCACACATGCCCCTTGCGCAGCGAAGCCCCGTTCATTGATCCCGTCGCCTTCCCAACGAATGACCATATCGAGTTCGTTTGCCGCGACATTGACGAAATCGCGAACGCTGTACTGCTTACCGGTTGCAATGACGAAGTCGTCTGCTTTGTTCTGTTGCAACATCAACCATTGGGCCTCGACGTAGTCCTTGGCGTGACCCCAATCGCGCTTGGCGTCGAGGTTGCCGAGATAAAGACGTTCCTGCAAGCCAAGTTTGATTCGGGCGAGTGCACGTGTTATTTTACGAGTCACGAAATTTTCACCACGAAGCGGCGACTCATGATTGAAGAGGATGCCGTTACACGCGAAAAGTCCATAAGCTTCGCGGTAATTAACCGTGATCCAGTAAGCATACAGCTTTGCGACCGCATACGGCGAGCGTGGATAGAACGGCGTGATCTCGCTTTGCGGGGTCTCACGAACTAGACCGTACAGTTCCGACGTCGAAGCTTGGTAGAAACGTGTCTTTTTTTCCAGACCGAGTATTCGAATCGCTTCTAGAAGTCGCAAGGTACCCAATGCATCGGCATCTGCCGTGTACTCCGGCACCTCGAACGAAACCGCCACGTGGCTTTGCGCTGCGAGGTTGTAGATTTCGTCGGGCTGAACCTGTTGCACGATGCGAATCAGGTTCGACGAATCGGTCAGGTCGCCATGGTGCAAGAAGAAGCGCACGTTCTCTTCGTGAGGATCGTGGTACAGGTGATCGATGCGATCGGTATTGAACGATGACGACCGACGCTTTATGCCGTGGACTTCATATCCCTTCTCAAGCAACAGTTCCGCGAGGTACGATCCGTCCTGGCCGGTGATGCCGGTGATGAGGGCTTTTTTCATACAGCCATGATGATGAGTCGAACTCTACGCAAAATACAAAAAAAGTGCATGAACAAGGAGCACTCATGTGAGCCTGAATCCCAATCGTTCACCTCACCCTCAACCTTGTTGCATTCCGATCAAACCGGGCTTTCCAGATGGTCAAAAGCGCGCTAGTCAAGGTTCGCCCCTGGTTGCTGAACGCCATTGGCTCAATGCACCATGTTTTTCAGTATTATAAAGGGGACACACCACCTTGTTCAACGTCTACCCCTTAACCACCCCGAAAAGCCCAGATTTATCGCTCGGCATGCGCACACCCGGCAGCGCCGACCGGGTGGAGTGGGCCGCCAACACATTCCCGCTCATGAGGCCCCCGCGACCCTGACAGTCGGTCCAGCGGTCAACCTGCACGCCCAAGCGCGGCAAAAGGTCTGCGGCCCAAGTCGGTAAACGTCCGATCCCAGGACGGATCATCTGCGCCGTCGCCAAGGTCAGGTCGGCCAATTGCGCGTTGCTCCACGACCACGTCCCGCACGGGCGACCACGACGGTCGAGCAGCGGGTGGTCTAGGTTCCGGGGCAGATGTGCAGCCAATGCGGCGTCAGGAGCGCTAACATCCACTGCCCGACGATGACGGGCCGAACAGAACGAGCTCAGAGCTGGATCTTCAACCAAGTTGGCACGAAACGGGTTGAGGTCGACATACACTTGGCAGGCCAGCACGCCCCCGGCGTCGAGCAGGGCCACATCGTGATAGCGAGATTCCCAGACGTGTCCGGAAGTCCCCTGCTGGAGATTGAGACGGCGAGCGAAAGCTTCTTTCACTGCCCGCAGCATCGGCCCAGGGTGAGACAATTTCTGCCGCGCCGCCACGATCTCTTCAGCAGTCAGCGCAGGGCCGGTTCCGACATCGTCAAGTCCGCACGCTCGTCCATCGGCAACCGTAGCCGCTGCCACCTTCCGTCGCCGAACCTGACCCGGCAACCAACTGGCCGCCAGATCAGGGCGAGTGCGCAGGATCAGGTGGATGTGATTCCCCATCAGAGCATAGCCCAAGACCTCCACCGCGAGCACGTCCATCCACGAAGCCAAAGCCCCAACCATCCATTCACGGTGGCCGGGGCCCTCGAGTAATCGCTCCCGACGAACGCAACGACTCACTATATGCCAGATTCCTGGCTGACCTTCGGGATTGCGTTCTGAACGGGGACGGCGCATTGCGGGAGTGTGGGTCTACAGAAGTTAGGTCAAGAATTAAGGTGGTGTGTCCCCTTTGTGTCCCCTAGCATTGGGTGTGTCCCCTTTGTGTCCACCCTTTGTGTCCACCCTTTGTGTCCACCCTTTGTGTCCAAAAAAATTGATCACCCATCGGCATAGTCTTCGAACTCCCATTTACCTATTCTTCCAATCAGTCCTGCTAAATTATTCCAGTTATCTGCCTCGCAATTTTGGACGTATTCAGTTATGTACTCGACCATTTTTTCATATTCATACACGTTCATAATCAAAGTATGGCGACCGAAAAATGCACCTGAAGCCTGCGTTTGTTTTGAAACCCATCCCACGTTGCAAACAATTAATTCAAACGACTCGTGTCCGTCACCACCCTCTGGGCCAATAAAAAGCTGAAGGAGAAACGAGAAATCACCGGACGGAATATATGTTTCCAACGCTGGAACATCGGGACTATGGAATAATTGGATTTGTGCTTTCATGTTATTCTCGTTAGGGAGTGACGTCTAAATGAGCATTTCCAGACCAAGTTTTGCTCCCCGGAGCTCTTGATTCAAAGTTGGCTTGACAAAATCCCTGACGTGGCTTCATCGCTGGCGGTCTAAATTGTCTTAGCCCATCCTTACTAACCCACGCAATTCCTTTGCTTGAAATTGTATAACCGTCACCCACCCATGCAGCCCCTGCTGCCATTGCCGTGGCCATGTTCGCCGATCCGATACCAGAGTTACCAATGCCAGTACGAGAGGCAGCCCTTAATATTCCGCTTGCATCAGCCCAACCAACACTGTTTACAAGTCCACCCATTCGTCCAGCTTTCGCTGCCATTCCCACTTTTTGTGCGACGCCAACGCCTGCCACAGTTAATAAAATATCAC
>ENA-OFCD01001496-OFCD01001496.1-metagenomes-genome-assembly--contig:-NODE-1496-length-11552-cov-3.079499_pt1 | contig 11552 bp, 9 predicted proteins | sample MGYA00153392_OFCD01 | MGnify analysis MGYA00153392 | reverse complement strand
TGTCCAACGCGCGAAGCAATTGGCGCTTTATAAAATTTTTTCAGACACTGCATTGGTTTCAATCCGTAAATATGATTCCATTCCTTGGCTTAAAGTCCAAATAGCCAATTATAAAATAGTCCAGCTTTATAAAAAAGGAATACCTCAGAAAGAGTTAGTTGAAAAATATCAGCAGTCATTAAAAACTTAAATCGTAAAAGCAATCGTAAAATAAATCAATAATAAAAACTATATTTGCGATTGTAAATTTTCTGGGGGATTAGCTCATCTGGCTAGAGCGCTTGCATGGCATGCAAGAGGTGGAGAGTTCGAGTCTCTTATCCTCCACACAATTACAAATAAACATAACTACTATGGAAACCGATACACTTACCGACCCGTTTGTACTTGCGTCAAAATTTATCAATCAAACCAATAAATCAGTCTTCCTAACAGGCAAAGCAGGAACAGGTAAAACGACTTTTTTAAAATCGGTTATTGAAAAAACGCACAAGCGAACTGTTGTTGTGGCGCCAACAGGTATAGCTGCAATTAATGCTGGTGGCGTAACCATTCATTCGCAATTTCAACTCCCGTTTGGCACTTTCATTCCAACGCATTCACCCGTGCCTTCCGATACGCAAACGGTAGTTAACAATTTTAATACGCTGCGAAAACATTCGAACATGAGCACTGCCAAGCGCCAAACTCTGAAGGCGATGGAACTTTTAATTATTGACGAAGTGAGTATGCTGCGCGCAGATATTTTGGATGCAATGGATTACGTTTTGCGCTCTGTCCGAACAGAGTATGATTTGCCGTTTGGTGGCGTACAAGTTTTATTCATCGGCGATTTAATGCAATTACCACCTGTTGTAAAAAATGACGAATGGGATGTATTGAAACCGTATTACGAGGGTATATTTTTTTTTCATGCCAAAGTTTTACAACAAGAAAAACCGCAGTACATTGAACTGCAAAAAATATTTAGACAAAAAGACGTTGGGTTTATCAATATTTTAGATAATCTGAGAAATAATAGGATTGAGAAAGCAGATTTGGAAATTTTAAATCGCTATCACAAACCTGATTTTAAACCGACAACTGAGGACAATTTTATCACCCTTACTACACATAACGCTAAAGCCGTTTTACTGAATCAAACAGCTTTAGATAATTTAAGCAGTAAATCACAAACTTTTAAAGCAGAAATCACGGGTGATTTTCCGCTATTTAGTCAGCCTACCGAAAGTGATTTGATGCTGAAACACGGCGCGCAAATTATTTTTATTAAGAATGATCCAATGGGCATGCAGCGTTTTTTCAATGGAAAATTAGCGATTGTGGAAAGTCTGGAAAACGATAAAATTCAAGTGCGTTTTAAAGATGAAAAAGAACTTTTAACCTTAGAAAAGTACGAATGGAAAAATCAGAAATACACCGTCAACGATACGACTAAAGAAATTGAAGAGCAAACCATCGGCACGTTTACTCAATATCCTATTAAGTTAGCGTGGGCGATCACGGTACATAAAAGTCAAGGATTAACTTTTGATCGCGCTGTCATTGACGTGAATAGTGCTTTTGCACCCGGACAAGTTTATGTCGCCCTTTCCCGATTACGCTCATTAGAAGGTTTGGTTTTAACGTCAAAATTTAATCTCAACGTTATTAGTAGCGACGCACAAGTGATACGTTTTGCTTCTACTAAAAAAGAAATGCCGGAGATGACGGGCATATTAGCCGTCGAAATTTTCGTTTTTTTAAAAGCATTTATCTTCAAAACCTTCGACCTTTTTAATGCAATTGAAATATTGCGACTCCATGTGGATACGTATAATAAAAGCGAGCAAAACTCGGAAAAACAAAAACATTTTTCGTGGGCGACAGAACAATATGAATTGCTGGAAACCGAAAAAAAATACGCTCAAACATTTACTAAACATCTGCAACAACTCCTCAACCATCAAAACCCTGACCTAATTGCAGCACTAAAAAGATTGCAGGCGGCTGAAGAATATTTTGTAGGGAAGTTTAAAACTGTGTTAATAAACATTCGCAAACAACGCGAAAAAATGGTGCGTTTTTCTAAAACGAAAGCTTACACAGAAGAGTTGAGCGAGTTAGAAACCGTTTTACTCAATCAACTTATAGCATTTATTAAAGCAACAGTTTTATTGAAAGGCGTGTTAGACGGTGAAGAAATAACTAAAGAGCACTTTGCGAACGCTAAAAAAGATGAAATTTATAAATCCTTGTTTCAAGCGGCGCAATCCGTAAGAGGAGAAGATAAATTTAACAATTTTTCTGAACCACCGATTAAGCCTAAAAAAATATTGGGTGAAACTTATTTAGTAACTTATAATGCCTTTCTGAGCGGCAAATCCCCTCAAGAAATTGCACAAGAAAGAAGCATGGCGCTCGGAACAATTTATACGCATTTAGGAAAATTCGTTGCTAAAGGAAAGATAAAAATTGAAACACTTTTAAGCAAACAAGCAATAGACGATATGATGTTTGCGTCTCAAGATTTTGACGGCGTGAGCATTACGAGTATCAAGGAAAAATTGAACGATAAATACAGTTGGGAAGAACTTCGATTATTTAAAAATTATTTGGATGCGCAACGGGCAGAAAGTGAAATTTAAAATCAATAAAAGAATTTCTCGCTGACTATATAAACTTTCGCAGAAAGTTTTATAAAAAATGGCTGAAATTTGTAAAGTCTGCAAGAAATTTTGTCTCTTTACATATCAAAAAATAGTTCAAATATTTAAATCAAAATTTTTATGTCAACACAAAACGTTAAAAACCATGCACAGTTTGTGCCCTTGTACCATTATTTTTTAGCGGCAGTTTCCGTAGTAATTTTAGTTTTAGCGAGCATTAATTTATATAGAGGTGTTACGCTTCTTTCTGTTATGTTTTTTTAATCGCTATTGCAATTTTTGTGAGCATGTTTTTATTTCGATCTTTTGCATTAAAAGCGCAAGATCGTGGCATCAGAGCAGAAGAAAATTTGCGCCACTTTGTGTTAACGGGTAAATTACTCGATAAAAATTTAACCATCCAACAAATTACAGCACTCCGCTTTGCAGATAATGATGAATTTGTAGATTTAGCACAAAAAGCAGTAGCGAACAACATGAGCAATAAAGATATTAAACAATCCATTCAAAATTGGCGTGCCGATCATCATAGAGTTTAAGATTTATTTTTCGTACCTTTGCCTCATGTTTATACCTATTCTGTTTGAAGACAACCACCTTTTAGTGGTGAACAAACCTGCGGGTTTATTGGTGCAAGGTGACGAAACAGGCGATATAACGCTTGCCGACCAAGCTAAAGCATATATTAAAGAGCGCTACAAAAAACCTGGCGATGTTTTTTTGGGCATTGTGCACCGACTTGATAGACCTGTGAGTGGTGCCGTAATATTAGCGCGCACATCTAAAGCTTTAGAGCGCATGAATGCACTTTTTGCAGATCGCAAAGTTGAAAAAAAATATTGGGCAGTCGTTAAAAAAAGACCTGATGCTGATTCAGGCATTTTGACAAATTACCTTTATAAAGACACCGAGCGAAACACAACGCATGTGATAGATAAACCAAGTCGAAGACATCCGGATGCGAAACTTTCGGAATTAAAATATACTATCGTCGGTAATTTATACGGCGATACGGTTTTAGAAGTTGAACCGGCAACAGGTCGTTCGCACCAAATTCGCGCGCAATTGGCGCATATTGGCTCACCTATTTTGGGCGATTTAAAATATGGATATCCAACACCGAACGCTGATGCATCTATTCATTTGCATTGTAGCAGCATGGCTTGGATTCATCCCGTCACAAAAGAATACATGAAAGTTGTCGCCCCATTGCCGAATGAACCGACGTGGAAAAAATTTGAACCTCTTCTGAAAGATATTATTAAAGAGAGTGTGAAGCAATAAAACGTGCTACAAATTTTAGTAAAATTTTAAAAATATCGAAAAACGGCTTTAATCGTGTTATAAATTTTTGTATCATTGCTATAAATTAATTTTACGATTATGCTCGATCACATATTACACGCGTTTTATTTTTCGACATTGAAACCGTACCAGCCGAAGAAAAATTTGAACTCCTTAATTTAGATTGGCAAGGATTGTGGGCGTATAAATGTAAAAGTCTTTTAAAAAAAGATGAAGCGAACATTTCAAGTGAAGAATTGGAAATTGCCTACGAACGCGCTGGAATTTACAGCGAGTTTGGTAAAATTATTTGTATTAGCGTGGGTTACTTGCACCCAGATAAAGAGACAAAAAGTTTTGAAGTGCGCATAAAAAGTTTTCATGGACATGATGAAAAAACACTTCTCAAAGAATTTTCGGCAATTATAAATCAGTTCTTCAATAAAAAAGAAAATCCATTTGTGTCACTTTGCGGACATAATATTCGCGAATTCGATGTTCCTTACGTATGTCGAAGAATGGTAATTAATCAGCTCGAACTACCCACTCTGTTTGATGTCGCAGGAAAAAAACCGTGGGAAGTTAAGTTCATTGTTGATACGTTAGAAATCTGGAAATTTGGCGACAATAAAGCATACACTTCCCTCAAATTGTTATGTGCGCTGTTTGGTATCAAATCGCCTAAAGGCGATATTTCAGGAGCAGATGTAGCTAAAGTGTATTGCGAAGAAAAAAGTACCGATCGCATCGCAAGGTATTGCGAGCGAGATGTTTTTGCCGTCATGGAGTTACTCCTAAAATTTAAACTTTACGATTCAAAATTAGAATTTCCCACTTAGAATCAGACACAGAATGCGTTGTTTTACTTTTCTCGGAACAGGTACTTCGCTCGGTGTGCCTATAATTGGATGTACTTGTAGCGTTTGCATATCAACGGATGCGCGCGATAAACGTTTACGTACTTCGGGAATAATTACGTTGGACGATAAAAATTTTGTGATTGACGCAGGACCCGATTTTCGACAACAACTTTTGCGAGAAAACATAACGGACGTTGAAGCGATTTTAATTACGCACGAACACAGCGACCATACAGCAGGTTTAGACGACGTGCGACCTTTGAATTTTATAAAAAAAAGTGCCCTGCCACTGTATGCTACTCAAAAAGTTGAAACAGACATTCGCAAAAGATTTGCCTACGCCTTCGAAGAGAATCCCTATCCTGGTGCGCCGCAAATTTCTTTCGTGAATATTTCCAAAGAAAGTAATTTCGATTTAAACGGCACAACCGTCACACCGATCGAAGTATCGCATGGTCGCGATATGAAAGTTTTGGGTTTTCGTTTTTACGATTTTACTTACATTACTGATTGCAAAACTATAGCTCCAGAAGAATTGGAAAAAGTACGTGGCACCCGTTTTTTGGTTTTAAATGCGTTGCATTATAATCCACACCATGCACATTTAAATATTCCCGAAGCAATTGAGCTGGCACAAATAATTGGCGCAGAGAAAACTTTTTTTACGCACATCAATCACAGGTTAGGGAAACACGAAGTTGTTCAAAAAACATTACCATCTAATATCTTTTTAGCTTACGATGGTTTACGTATTGAATTTTAGTAGAACCGCAATGCTTTGCGGCTCCAAAGCATTGCGGCTCCAAAGCATTGCGGCCCTACTCATCGCGCCCCAACATTTTTTTTTGCGCCAAATATAAACTATCACCGACCTTGAGCAATTGCGCCTCTTCGGTTAAATTAATTTCATCATCGTTGTCGTTAATTATTCGCGGCGACTTGGGTAAATTTTTTAAATCGGGTTTGCCAGCTTCTACCCACGCACTATACCACAAACAGCCGAGCGCAAAAATTGATTTTTGCATTCGCGCTTCCACCATGCCATTCAGTGCTGTGTGGTAATCGTTGCTGTAGGGCAAATTATAAATTTTTTGCGGCGACGATTTCCCTATACTTTGCAAAACATATTTTTTATCAGATGGATATTTTTGCGACAACGCTTTTTCTTCAAACAAAACGCGATTCACATCGGCGTAGCTGTCAGCGACAATTTTAAAAACAAACGCACTCGTGTTATCAATAAATTTGGCATTCCCGACAAAATAGGTGTATCGACTCTCTGAAAAAATATCGGGCAAACGTGTTTCCCAAAAAGAGTGAATACCTTCTTGTCCGGTTAATTGTCCGTTGTAATTGCGCGTGGTATGCAACGGCACGTGTGCATCAGCAACGTAATGGCCCAAGTCAGCACTAAATTTTAGAATTTTAGGTTCATCTAAAGTCAAAAAAGATTTCACCAATTTTCGATAAGTGCGTAAAATATTGTAGGGTAAGATGCCGTGCTTGTAGACTGTATCAATCGCAAAAACATTTTTGAGTGGCACTTTAGCGCGAAGTTTTTCTTTTAAAAAAATTTCTCGTAACGAATCGGGATGAATGAAAATCGTATCGTGTGTACGTTTGTGCTGCGTCAAAAAATTCATGAACGATTGCGCGAAAGAATCGGCAACGACAACCGAATCGCGACCAAAAATATATTTTATAGCAGGTGCAGTGAAGTAATAATCTTTTTTTCGCAGGTGCAGCGTTTTTTTATCGAACACTAAAAGGTGTTTGCCGAGCGAATCGGTACAATAAACTGAAGCATTTTCAAAAACAGCGTGCGTGTAATTATGATTGAGTTTACCATTAAATTCAAAATCTAAAAAATGGTTGTATCCTTCTGACGCCGAAGCATATCGGCGTTTATCGGCATCAACGGCGTGTTCGGTGAGATAAACAATATTTTTTTTATAGAGCGGCAACATTTGTTCGGGCAGCGTAAAAACTGCCATTTTATTTATGCGCTGATGTGCAGAAAAACCCCAACGTAATTTTTTTTCGTTTGTGTGCACCGCGTTATCACAAAAAATAAAACTTACACCGCAGAGAAAAATTATTTTTTTGAACATCATTAATCACTCAGATTTAATAAATTATTTTAGCTTTACTATATGAGGCATCAATATTCAGAACTTTGTGCGATATTTTTTATTTCTATTAAAGACTTTTGTTTAAAACTGTGTCAATGCTTAAAAACGAAAAACGATTCGACTATTTCTATAAGATGCTACTCTCGGAGCGGACGCGCAAAAGTAGTGAATCGGTGATTGTTTTTATTTCTATTTCGGGCTATGTGCTTCACCTTTTACTTATTGCACTCGTAGATTTAAAAATCTTAAAACTCACGAACGCTTCTTTGCTCGATAATCCAATTGCCGCAATTTACACGCCGTTCTCTTTTATTCTAATTTATGAAGTATATTTATTAGTGTACTATTTGCCAAAGTCAACTTCAATTTACATCGGCAAACAATACGAAATTATAACTTTAATCGTCATTCGGCGCGTTTTCAAACACCTCTCTAAATTAGAATTTACCACAGATTGGTTTAAAGTGAAAGAAGATTTGCAATTCATGTACGATTTAATGGCGACAGTTATTTTATTTTTCTTAATTTTTATTTTTTACAAACTCAATCAGAAAAAAGAAGTGAAAACAGAAAGGAACGAAAAAGAAGCTTTGGAAATTGTAGAGTTTAGGCGCACTAAAACTATTATTGCGATGATTTTAGTGCCAATTATTTTAGTCATAAGCACATTTAGTTTATCGCGTTGGGTATATGAAAGTTTTTTTTCTATCACAGAACTTGTTGACAATATAAAAGATGTGAATAAAGTTTTCTTCGATGATTTTTTTACGGTGCTTATTTTGGTTGACGTTTTGCTGTTGCTCATCTCGTTTCTTTATACCGATAAATTCAATAAAGTCATTCGTAATTCAGGATTTATTATTTCAACCATACTCATCAAACTCTCTTTCGGCATTGATGGTTTACTGAATAATATATTAATTGTTGTTGCAGTTTTGTTTGGCGTTGTCATCTTAGCAATACACAACTTGTATGATAAAATTGAAGCGCATGCTTAACTAATTTTTATTCTGGCAACTCTAAAATAAAACACATTTGCGGACCACACTCGTGAACAACGATAGCAGACTGATTTTCATTGTAACCACAAAATACGCCGTGGTCGAGCAGCGTGAAATAGTCTTTCATAAAAAATAATCCACTCACTGGAATACTAACGTTTTTAAGAATTTTTTTCTGACCAAAATGCGCGAAGCACAAAAGTTTACGGGAAGTATCGTGCGACGATATCAACCATGCCACATATTGTCTTTTACCCGTTTCATCGGGTGGAAAAATCCAATGGCTGCGCGCTTCTTTTAAAAATACGGATTCTTCGTCGGCGACGTTTTTAATAGCATTGAGCGCATAAAATAAATCTTCATTTTTTCCCCATTTGTAATTTCCGTGCGTTGCTTTTGCACCTTCATCAATTTTAAAAACGTAAAGTTTGGTGTATTTCTCGTTCGGGGCAGGTTTTTTGTGTATATCGCGTTGTTCAAAACCAAGACCCATATACGACGGCGATTCGGTATAAAACAAACCAAAAAATAGTCTGAAAATATTATTCTCTCTATAAAATTCATCGAAACGCGGATCGTCTTTATCGGCTGTCATAATCGTGAACGTCGGTGTCACGGAATGTTTGTTTCCAATTTCTAAATAGCGCGACCATTCCGACATAAAACGTTCTTCACCAACTTTCATGCTTTGCAAATCACCCAAAACTATATCAGCGTGTGAAAGTTCTAAATGTTGCACCTCATTGCCGTACGCCATTTCGCCGTCAGGTGCTAAAAATGATTCTGCAAACGAGCCAAAATACGGCACGCGCGTGGCAATATATTTTTTTATGAAGCCGAGTAAATCATAATAGTTTGTAGAGACGTTGCATGCAACGTCTCTACAATTCCTCATTTGCACGTGCGCCATATCGCCGCGCATAAAATCGAAACCATATTCGCTTTGAATATCTGCATAATGTTGCGCAGCGTAATTCCAAGTATCAACAATCGGTTTAGCGAAATCTATTTCCCAATCGACATTATTATTTTTGTTTTCATAAAGTTTATAGCGCGTGAGTGGACCAAATACGCGACTAAATTTTTCGGGTTTTATAATTTCATATTCGCGCCACTCTCTGCCATCCCTATCAATGACTAAACCTTCTGCACCTTCAATCACTTTTATACCTCTGTACGGCGGACCCATCGTTGCAGGTACGGTTTCAAAATTAAACTTAAGCAAATAATCCATGAGCGTAATCCGATTTTTAAGTCGCTGCTCATATTTGTCGGGTGCACCAAACATCAATGCGCAGCGTTCGGCTTCGCTAAAATAATTTGAAAAGAAAAGTTGCCGCGTAGCTGGCATATCGTGCGGCAATAATTTTTTATAATAATCGAAAATAACCTCTTCCACTTCGATATACAAATTCTGCGAGTGTTCTGTAATTACTGTACCTTCGCGTTTTAACCATTCAAAACATTTTGGATTCGCCAATGCCTGTTCGGAAAATCTATCGGTGTGTGGAATGACATCCATACCTACCGTTTTACCCATGAGGTGCAAAATATTAATCACTATCTGGAGTTGTTTTTCGGGCGTATCGAAGTGAGGCACTTGTCGGTATAATTCTTCCGAAAAAAACTCTGGATTGATTTTCCAACTACTCATGCCATACAAACTCGCCACCACGCCAGGTTCCCAAATCGGTAAAAGGTGAACGCTGTTTTGTATATCGGGTAAAGTGAGTGCGTATTTAACGACATTCCAAAAATTTTGAATGGTGCGCACGTTTACACCTACCATTTTTGCGCGTTTCAACCAGGCGCCGCTCGTTTGCGTATTTACAGGGCTTTTTACTTTTTCGATTAAACTTAAAGATTTATAAAAATCTTTACCAAACTTTTCTTCTAAAATAGAAAACACATACAGCGTAGATAATTTTATAGCCTCCGAAGGCAACAAACCTGAGATAAAACTTGTCTCACCTTTAATATATCTCGCCACCTTTTCGCCCAATTCTGCAGTCACTCCTTTCATTTTATTTTTTTAATTGTTAAAATTAAATTGCCGTTGTAAAATTGCGTAATTTTGTCAGATTCGTTATTAGTTGCTCTTTGCTCGGTGTTAGTCCCTGGTAAACGAACAACTATCAACCAACAACGAACAACTAATCATGGGTAAATCTTTGTTTTACAGCATTATTTTTATGAAATGCCCGCGCTGTCGCGAAGGTAATATGTTTGAGAAACCTATTTTTAGTTTTCAAAAAACTTTTACGATGTATGATAATTGCCCACATTGCGGACAAAAATACAGTCTTGAACCGGGTTTTTATTACGGCGCGATGTTTATAAGTTACATTCTTTCTGCCTTTACAATGTTTGGTTTGTTTGCGATTGTGAAATTTGGTTTAGGCATGGATGTCGTTCCCGCATTTATTTCTATTACAATCGTGATGTTGGGTTCTTTGGTTTGGTTTTTCAGAATATCGCGGGTTATATGGCTACACTTTTTTGTAACTTACGCACCCAATAAACGCGGAGTAAAATAATTTTTTTTTATGATTCAATCGTTACGTACAAAATTCAATGAGGAATTTACGAAAAAAAAATACCAGAAGCTGTTAGATTTTTTTCTGGCAAAATATAATTACGCACCGACTTTCCGTATTTGCGAAACGCCCGTTTTTTTTACGCCACAATTTAAGAACCACGTTGAAGAAGCGATTGAAAAAATTATTGACGTCATTGTTCAACCTAATTTTTTAGAAATCAGTGCTGCTGCTATTCCTGACGAATTTAACGTGCCGAATGAAAACGCGCATCCCGATTTTTTAGTCATTGATTTTGGCGTGTGCGAAGACAATGGCGAACTCGTTCCAAAACTCATCGAGCTACAAGGCTTTCCTTCGCTCTATTTTTTTCAACTCAATTTGGTTCAAGCCTATCAATCTGTTTTTAATTTGCCCAATAAGTCGGCGTTGTTCAATTTCCCTTCGTCTGAAACTTACTTGCAACATTTGCATAAACTTATTGTTGCCGATGCGCGCGAAGATGAAACCATCATGCTCGAAATTGAACCCGAAAAACAAAATACCTATATTGATTTCTTGGCGACACAGCACTATATCGGCACACCGATTGTTTGTGTGACAAAACTTTTTGAAGAAGGCGACGCACTTTTTTACCGCGATGATACTCATAAAAAAATTCAAGTCAAACGCATTTACAATCGCGTCATTTTTGACGAACTCGCAAAGCGTAGCGATTTGAAATTACAATTCGATTTCAAAAAACCTTACGACGTACATTGGGTTGGTCATCCGAATTGGTTTTTTAGAATCAGTAAATATACAATGCCTTTTTTAAAAAATAGATTTGTTCCGAAAACTTTTTTCTTGAATACAGTGGATGTTACAACTTTGAATCTCGAAAATTATGTACTTAAACCTTTGTTTTCGTTTTCGGGTCAAGGCGTAAAAATTGATGTGACACCAAGCGATATTGCAGCTATACACGATCCAGAAAATTTTATTCTTCAAGAAAAAGTAACGTACGCCGAAGTTTTGCAAACACCGAGTGGCACTGCAAAAGTAGAATTGCGTATGCTACTCACTTGGGAACGCGATGCTGCGCGACCTA
>ENA-OFCD01001495-OFCD01001495.1-metagenomes-genome-assembly--contig:-NODE-1495-length-11555-cov-3.314783_pt1 | contig 11555 bp, 12 predicted proteins | sample MGYA00153392_OFCD01 | MGnify analysis MGYA00153392 | reverse complement strand
ATTTGAAGAGCTTCGGCCCCAAAGGAGCCACCATCCCCTGGGGAGATGGTGGAAACCAGACTAAATATCTAATTACCTATCGGGATTTTAATCTCAGTATTTGAGAATTTTAAAGATTATGTCCACTCTGCATTTTTGTTGCCAGTGAAACTAATGGCGGCTCTTCTTGCGAATAATTCGAGTTGATGACTGCGAAGCCAATTTTCTGTACGCATAGATTGACCAAACCGTCAATGAAATAAAAGTTACAAGTGCCACGATTGGGATTACTGCCGAAAAGGGCGGTGACGGTGGCGGCGGGAGCAGGTAAGCGCTGCTAACTCGTGGAAAAGGTGGCTTATGCGAACTTTGAATTCCAACGGCAATAAATACCGCGAGTGTTATAACGAGGCTATATATCCCAGCCCAGAAAACACGTAGACGATAGTAAGGAGTTCTGATCTTAAAGGGCTTAAGTGATTGTCTGATACTACTTACAGCGATTTTATCCCTTGGATCATCAGAATATGCTAACTCTGCGCGTGCATCCTGAAGCGAGATAGCAGTAGTTGGCTCCTCAGTTCTAATCACAAGTCTTGATAACTCTTCGTTGCTTATCTCATGAAGGTCCTCTGCAAAATCTGCGGTAACCCCATCACCAACATTGATCGTAATAGATTCGCACAGGAGCGACCAACTTTCAATCAATTCATCGAGCTGATCGATGTTCATCCTTAGATGTCCAAGTGATTCGCGATGCCTCCTGCTGTGGCCGCTTCGTTTGGAGTGAAGAGCCATTCGAGGAAACTACTGGTTGTCATGGAGCAATGCAGGATGAAAACGCACTGATATCCGCGAATTTTATTTACTCGAAAGAGTAAGGCAGGATGGAACTGTGAACGCCCCTCTCGCCATCCTTAGCGGCGTATTCATCGGGTCGGTTTTAGGATTCGTTGGAGCAGGCGGGGCGTTGGTCTCAGTTCCAATATTGCTCTACCTATTCCATTTCACGCCCAACCACGCCACGACCGCAGCGCTCGCAATAGTGTTCATTGCAGCTCTCTCTGGCGTCATTCCCAAGGCCAGAACCCACGAGGTGCTTTATCGTGAGGCCTTCTCTATCTGGGGCATTGGATTAGTTACCAATATTGGCGGGGCTGCCCTCTCCAAACATCTCTCCGACTCACTGATCACCAGCGGATTTGCCCTGATCTTGGTGGTAGCAGGTTTTGCCACGCTCAAAGCTCCAGTGAGAGAAGACTCTGAAAAACGGATGCCAATTGGGGCCTTAATTGCCTTCTCTCTCCTCATTGGCGCGATCACAGGGGTTTTCGGGGTCGGTGGCGGATTTCTTGCCATACCCGTCCTTGTTCTTTTTTATCACACCCCGCATAACAAGGCGGCGGGCACTTCATTACTCATTATTTCCATTAACTCTCTTACCTCATTTTTAGGCCATCACTCGGTCTGGCACGAGGTGAAGTGGGGGGTCCCGCTCGAGATCGGCGCCGTCGCTGTCATCGTCTCTCTGGTTGCTTCACACAATACGAAGCGGGTCCCGGTGGCTCTGCTGCGCCGTGCGTTTGGCTACCTTCTCTTCGCCCTCTCGCTCTTCACGATTGTTCGAACGTGGATATTTCACTCCTAGTCAAGGTCGCCACAATAAAGTCCCTCCTAGTAAAGTTCTGGGGTGAAACTTGCCCACGAAAGCGCAGGGACGGGGGAACCCCTCGTCCTAATCCATGGCATGGGTTCCGGCTCGACATCATGGAAAATGATCACCCCGGCCTTGCAAGAAAAGTTCCAAGTTATCACAATCGACCTACCCGGCCATGGCAAATCTCCCATTGATCCTATGCAGCCGATGGATCCTCATTCCTTGGCAGCGCTGATCACTGAACAACTCGATGAACTCGGCCTTCAGAAAGCGCACTTGGCAGGAAATTCACTGGGTGGCTGGATCGCATTGGAGATCGCCTCAGCCTTTCCCGATCGCACCTTGAGTGTTACCGGTCTTGCCCCCGCAGGACTTTGGTTGGTACCAACGACGCGTCGTTCAATCCTTGGATCCTCCTCACATTTTATGGCGCAGCAAACTTATAAATATGCCGACCAGTTGATGAAGCAAGATTGGGCGCGCAAGTTGGGTTTCTTCGAGGTTTCTCCTCGCTGGCGTGAACTCCCCCACGAAACAATTGTTGACGCGGTAATCGCCTATGGCTCCTCTGTTGGGTATTTTCCCGCATGGGACGGAATGCTAAAGCGGAGATTTGATAAAGAGGTCTCACCACAGATTCCTGTCACCGTAATCTTTGGTGATAGCGATAACACCTTACCGGCCCAGACTTCGCAGGAGCGCACACTGGCCCCAGCTCATGCTCGCTGGGTAACTTTCGCTGAATCTGGACACGCCCCAATGTGGGACAGCCCGCAGGAGTGCGTCGCGGAGATTATTCATACTGCATCACTCGTTCGATGATCACTGTCATTTACTTGTGGCGAATCTCGTCACTCAAATCCTGGCGAGCGATCTGGCATATGGCAACCGACCGCCAACTACTAAAACGCGATCCCGATATCTCTTTCTTTAAATTGATCGGAACCGGCACTGGCCAAACCTTCACTCCGCGCGATGCTGATCCAACTCTTTGGGGATTAATCATCACCATCCCAGAGCCCGCACTCGCAAAATTTGATTCCGGTTCGGTCGTTACCTCTTGGCGCGCCTTTGCCGATTCAGAGGTGAGGTATCTAGCCAGACCAATCTCCTCGCATGGAGAGTGGTCAAAGCAAACGCCTTTCGCGGTTGATGCAGAGTTAAGCACATCATGGCAAGGGAAGGTTCTAGCGATTACTCGCGCCAAAATCCACTGGCGCAAGAACCTGCAATTTTGGCGCGCAGTTCCTCCCGTCATTGAAAGCTTGCGCAGTTGCCCTGGAGTTGAATCCGCCATCGGTATCGGTGAGGCTCCCATTGGATTACAGGGAACTCTCTCCATCTGGAGCGATGGAAATGCACTTCGCGATTTCGCATATAAAGGTGCTGCGCATTCTGCGGTGATCCGACAAACGCACTCCCAGCGCTGGTACTCCGAAGAGCTCTTTGCCCGCTTCGCTCTCCTGGAGGTTCGTGGCTCGGTATCCAGGGACAAGTAAGGCAGACTAATCGGGTGACCATTCGCAACTACCGTCCGCGTCGCACCGCGAGTCGGTCCGTATCCCCTAACCAAGCCTTCCTTCTTTATCTAGGGTTATTTTTAGTCATCGGATTACAAATCGCATATCCTTTGATTCATGGCAACGCATTGCGTCAGGTCACCCTCGCAACTGTCTTTGTCGGCGCAGCGACCATGGTCCTGCACTCTTATTTAGCGTACGGACCCCTCTTTGCCACACTCTTCACTGCAATCACGTTTCTCTACTCCCTGGGTATTGAAACGCTCGGAGTTAAAAGTGGTTGGCCCTTTGGTCGTTACCACTACGATCATTCTTTAGGTTTACAAATATTTGGGGTCCCGCTTCTGGTTCCTCTGGCATGGATGATGCTCTCCTATCCCATTCTGATTGCTGCTCGACGTGCCGCATCACACTGGGTTTTCCTTTATGGTGGAATTGGTCTAATGATCTGGGATCTCTTCTTAGATCCACAGATGGTTGATGCGGGCCGTTGGAGCTGGAAATTAGTTGGGCCGCGAGTACCCTACGAACCAATGATTCCACTCTCAAATGCGGCTGGATGGCTCTTTGCGGGCATGGGCTTGATGGCGGTGTTGCACCGAAGCTTGCCTCGGGATCGAAGAAAAAATTCCCTCAGCTCAAGGGTGCCCGATACCTTGCTCTTCTGGACTCTCTTTGGTGGGGTCGTCGGAAATCTTTTCTTCTTCCACCACCCAAAAATCGCGGAGTTTGTTGGGTTTATCTTTCTTATTTATTTATTGCCTTACATCTTTCAGCTTCGCTTTGGTCGACCAGATACAGCCTAATTAATGCTTATCCTTCTTGCGCTTGCAGCAATTCCACTCTTTTACACCCTGCTCAACGCCGCCACAATTAGAGTGGTAAAAAATTCAGATGCCAAGGCGGTCACCGGGCGAATCTCCATTTTAATTCCGATGCGTAATGAAGAGCAGAACGTCGATGGTGTTATCACTGCAATATTACTAGGAAAATTTTTGGACGATTCCGAGATCATCGTTCTTGACGATCAATCAACTGATAGGACCGCGGAACTTCTCCAACGCTATCCCCTTGTTAAAACCGTATCAGGGACGGAACTCCCTGAAGGGTGGCTCGGTAAAAACTTCGCATGCCACCAACTCGTCGCACACGCAACCGGTGATTACTTGGTCTTCCTTGACGCAGATGTCCGGGTGGCCCCGAGTGCAATCTCTGCGGCGATCACGGCTATGGAAGGATTCGGTTGGAATTTCATCTCGCCCTACCCCCATCAGATAGCGGTGAGCTTCTTCGAACGCTTAATCCAACCCCTATTGCAATGGTCATGGCTGTCTTCACTCCCTTTGCGCTTAGCAGAGAGGACTACCTTCGCATCAATGGTCATCGCGAATGGTCAATTCCTTATTGTGAAGCGCCAGGCCTACCTAGCCGTCGGTGGACATAAAACAATACGCCACGAAGTCCTCGACGACCTTGAACTTACTCGCCTGATGGTTAAAAACGGGTTCAAAGGTGGAGTCGCAGATGGAAGCGCGGTTGTGGACTGTCGGATGTATGTCAACCGTACCGATCTCTTTAACGGATACACCAAATCCCTCTGGCGCGCCTTTGGTTCTCCTCTCGGGGCCATGGCAGCGGTGATATTCCTCTTCGCTTCCGGGGTACTCCCACTCGTACTTGCGCTCTCTGGCTTTCGGTTGGCCTGGATCGCTTATTTCTGCGTCGTTCTCTCCAGATACGTGGCAGCACTTCGTACCAGATCAACCCCAAGTACCGCCTTGCTTCATCCACTAGCTATTCTGACCTTGATTTATCTCATCGCAAAATCTTGGTATCTCAAATCAAGAGGCGAATTACTATGGCGAGGACGGAGAGTGAGCTAAGTGTCAAAGATCGTAGTGATTGGTGCGGGGGTCGGTGGGATGACCACGGCGGCGCGACTAGCAAAACAAGGACATGATGTCGCAATCTACGAGGCCTCTGATCGTACCGGCGGCAAGTGCCGGACCGAGTGGATTGGTGACTATGCTTTTGATACCGGCCCTTCCCTCTTGACCCTTCCCGCAATCTACAAGGATTTTTTTCTCAAGACTGGACCTCGTTTTGAAAAAGTTTTAACGGCGCAATCAGTTGACCCCGCATTCACTTACCACTTTGCCGACGGCAAAGAAGTGAAGTTCTCCAACCTTGACCTCCCCAGCACCTGCCGTGCCATTGATGAGTCACTTGGCGCTGCTTCCGGAAATGCCTGGCACTCCTTGATGCAGCGCGCGGAGGTGATGTGGGATATCTCTCGAGTTCCATTTGTACAATCAGAACTCACCTCTATCTGGAGTTTGCTCAAGCGCAGAGACTTAATTCGTGGGATCCGACAGATCGCGCCTTGGAAATCTCTGCGCGAAGTAACTCGTGAATACACCTCCGATTCTCATATCCAGAAGATTATTGATCGATATGCGACATACACCGGCTCTGATCCGCGAAAAGCACCTGCAGCACTCTTAACGATCGCCTTTGTTGAGGCAAGCTTTGGAGCTTGGCATATTTCAGGAGGGATTGGCCAACTCAGCGTCGCCCTCGAGGCTCGCTGCCGATTGCTAAAAGTGGGAATCAACCTCAACTCCTCCGTGGCCAAGATCAACACAGAAGATGGAACGGTAACTGGAATCACTTTGATTGATGGAGTCGTAATCAATGCTGACTTGGTGGTCACGAATGCAGATGCCGAAATTACCTACAATCAACTCTTAGATACTTCTGTAACTTCCGCGAAACCAGAGAGGAAGAAATTGAAGCGCGCAGAGAAATCTCTCGCTGGGTTCTCTCTGCTCTTAGGACTCGACAATTCGAAGATCCCCGGCCCTGCGCCACAGCTGGATCACCACTCCATCTACTTTCCAGAGAATTATGATGCCGAGTTCGACGATATCTTTATCAAAAAGGTCCCTGTACGCGACCCCACAATTTATATTTGTTCCCCAAATGACCCACGCATGGTCAAACGCGAAGGAACCGAAAGTTGGTTCGTCTTGGTGAACGCCCCGCGCCATGATCCGAAAAATGGTTGGGATTGGAGCCTAGGTGGCGCCGAGTACGCCAAAAAGTTAATCGCAAAACTCGATGCACTTGGACTATGCGTCAGCGATCGCTTGGAAGTCATGGAATTCCGTACTCCACTCGATCTGCAAAATAGTGCAAACGCTCCAGGTGGCTCCATCTATGGGACTTCAAGTAACGGAGCAATGTCAGCTTTTTCACGGGCCAAAAATCGCTCTCCGGTAAAAGGGCTTTTCTGCGTCGGTGGCTCGGCGCACCCAGGTGGAGGGTTGCCGCTGGTAGGGATGAGCGCGGAGTTAGTCGCCAATGCGATCGGAAGCGCGCAGTCGCTTGTAACCACTACGCATCACAGTCACTAACGCAATCCCCTGTTGGATAGCCCATACCGTTGCCAATGTAGTAATTGCTGCGATTTTGAAATCAAAGGCGACGAGTGCAATCGCTAAAAAAGAGGCGCGGACAGGACGTTCAGCAATTGTGACGATATCAACTCTGTAATCACCAAGTCCTGCAATACGGGCGCGGGCATACTCTTGGGTGAAGGCGAGGAGCCAAGCAGTTGCGACGATCCATGCTGGCGCACCTAATTTATAAAATGCGAGCGCCCAAAAAGTTTCACCAATGCGGTCGCATATGGCATCCACCATCGCTCCTCGTTTGCTCTCCTTGCGACTCAAAATGGCGACCGTGCCATCTATTCCATCACTAACCAACGCGAGGGCCAAAAGCGCGACCGCATAATTTCGGTGAGCCTCTGTGTAAGTAAATATAGAGGCGGCGACTCCCAGCAGACTGAGAACGTTAGGAGAAACTTTTAAACGTACCAGCGGCGCCGAAAGAAAATAAGAGATCGTCAACCAACCCTTGACCATGCCGGTAATTCTGGCTGCACCGTGAAGTTCGCTCCACCTGTCAAAATATGCGTTGCGATTCATCGCATCCCTGCATTTCTAACAATCGCCGCCGTGGCAGTTGCCTTATTCATAGTATAGAAATGAATACCAGGGGCTCCGGCCTTTATGAGATCGACACACAACTGCGAGGCGATTTCGATGCCTAGTTCAATCACGGCCTGCTCATCCCCCGCAATTGCTTCGAAACGAGAGGTAATCACACTCGAAATTGGAGTCCCGCTTAACTCCGCCATGCGAGCTAATTGCTTGACATTTGTAACGGGCAAGACTCCGGCGATGATTGGAAGCTGCGAGCCGTTCTTATCCAAAGCCTCGACCAACCTTTTATACGCGTCGATATCGAAGAAGAACTGTGTCGTCGCAAAACTTGCTCCGTGAGCCTCTTTACGAATCAGGGAAGAAACATCGGCAGCGAAATCGCCCTCCGATGCTGGGTGACCATCTGGGAAGGCGGCGACTCCAACGCTAAAGTCTCCACGTGCGATGGCTAGATCCACTAATTGATCGGCGTGATCAAAGCCTCCTGGGGTAGCGACCCACGGGGCGCTTGGACCCCCGACTGGGTCACCGCGCAAAGCAAGGATCGTCCGGATCTGTGCTGCTTGGTACTGGTCCAAAATATTTGTGAGTTCCTCGCGAGTTGAACCCACGCAGGTGAGATGCGCCACGGTGGCAATCCCCGTGTGCAAGGTCAATTGAGAGGCGATACGAATCGTCCGATCCCGCGTAGTACCACCGGCGCCGTAAGTGACCGAAACAAAATCTGGAGCGAGCGCAGCGAGCTCATCTACCGCCTCCCAGAGACGTGATTCACCTAATTCATCCTTTGGTGGAAAGAGCTCAACGGAGAACGTCACAGGCTTTTCGGTTCTCAGGTTCATAGCGAAGCAGGGTACCGTTATCAAGTGGATTATGAAGGTATTCGTGGGCTGACTGGTGCTATAAACGGCTCTCTCCAGCAATTCTTTGCGAAAGAATCGCTTTCCCTCCGGGATATTGGCAGCGAACTCGATCCAGTAGCCGATGCTCTCGGTCACTTTCTTCTCGACAGCGGAAAACGGCTACGTCCCCTCTTTGCGACGGTGGGCTGTATCGGGGCGGGTGCAGAGATCACTCCCGAGCTCCTTCGGGCGGCGGCAAGCCTGGAACTCGTTCACGTCTGCGCGCTGATCCATGATGATGTGATGGATGCCTCTGATACCCGCCGTGGTGCTGCCTCAATTCATAAGCAATTCGAGGCGTTACACGCGGCACAAGGGCTACAAGGAAGCAGCGAACAATTCGGAATCGCCACCGCCATTCTCCTCGGAGATTTAGCGCTCATTTGGGCGGCCAAAGCGCTTCATGAGTCGGGTCTCCCCTTTGAGAGTATCCAGCGCTGCCTTCCTATCTATGACGAGATGCGCGTTGAACTGATGGCGGGTCAATATCTTGACGTTTATGAGCAAGCGCTGGCCAGTGAGAACGTTGAACGCTCGCTGAAGGTCGCCCGCTTCAAATCAGGCAAATATAGTATTGAGCGCCCGCTCCACTTTGGCGCCAGTCTCGTACCTAGTTTTTTGCCATCGATCATCCATACCTATTCAGAGTACGGTCTCCCGCTCGGTGAAGCTTTCCAACTTCGCGATGATGTAATCGGCGTCTTTGGCGATCCTCAAAAGACTGGAAAGCCAGCTGGCGATGATTTAAGAGAAGGTAAACGCACCGTTCTTGTTGCCACAACCCTTTCACGGGCCACCAAAGCGCAACGAGAGGTTTTTCTAGGGTTGCTTGGAAGAAGGGATTTAGACTCACCTCAGATTGAGACCCTACGCCAGATCATTGTCGAGACTGGGGCTCTTGCAGAACTTGAATCAATCATCGAAGAGATGACTTTCAAAGCGCACAAAGCCCTTACTACTGGTGAAATTACTCCATTAGCGGTTGAGCTCTTGGATGAAATGGCTATAGCCGCGACTCAACGTAGTTCATAGAAAAAAGGGGAATGTGTGCGTCAGGTAAAAGGAAAGAGTGATCATGTCGTCATCGTCGGCGCGGGCCTCGGTGGTTTGAGCGCTGCGCTGCGCCTTGCCGGAGCGGGTCGCAAGGTTACCGTCGTAGAGCGCGAGTCGGTCCCCGGTGGCCGTAACGGCCTCTTGCAGCGTGATGGCTACTCTTTTGACACGGGGCCTTCGGTCTTAACGATGCCCTCGTTAATTCAAGATGCGCTTTCATGCGTTGGGGAAGATCTGAAAGATTGGCTCGATTTAATTCCCGTTGACCCCATCTACCGCGCCTTCTACCACGATGGAACCCACCTTGACGTGCATGCTGATACTAAGCGGATGCAGGATGAGATTGCGGAGAAGATCAGTGCCAGTGAAGCGATTGGGTACGGAAAGTATGTAGATTTTGTGACAAAACTTTACAAATATGAGATGAATGATTTCATCGATCGAAATATTGATTCTCCGCTCAATCTCTTGACACCTAACTTGGCAAAGTTGGTGGCTTTAGGAGGCTTTAGACACCTAGCGCCAAAGGTAGGTCAGTTCCTCAAAGATCCTAGAACGCAGAAGGTGTACTCATTCCAGGCCATGTATGCAGGCGTAAGTCCTCAGCAAGCGCTGGCAATCTATGCAGTTATTGCTTACATGGACTCGGTGAACGGTGTTTTCTTCCCCAAGGGTGGAATGCATGCAGTACCACGTGCGCTGGCTGGAGCAGCCGAGAAACACGGTGTCACATTTAAATACAACACGACGGTTACATCGGTTGAACACAGCAACGGTCGCGCTACTGCGGTGCTCACGGAAGGCGGTGAACGCATTACCTGTGACGCGCTGATACTCAATCCTGATCTACCGGTTGCATACCGCGATCTCTTGGGAAAGACGCCACGTCAAGTAAAAAATCTGAAGTATTCACCCTCGTGCGTGACTCTCTTGGTGGGCACAAAGAAGAAATATGACCATCTCACCCACCACAATATCCACTTTGGTGAATCTTGGGAGTTAGTATTTGATGAACTAATCAAAAAGAAAACCCTCATGACGGATCCGAGCCTTCTCGTCACGGTTCCTACCTACGATGACCCGTCCTTGGCCCCAGAAGGCCACTCCTCGTACTACATTCTCTTTCCGACTCCAAACCTAGATGCAGATATTGACTGGAAGGTCGAAGGTCCGCGCTATCGCAACGAGATGCTTCGCGTGATGGAAGCCCGGGGTTATGAGGGCTTTACCGATGCCATTGAGGTAGAGAAGTTAACCACCCCACTTGATTGGCAAGAGCAGGGTATGGAGCGCGGTGCCCCCTTTGCCAGCGCGCACACCTTCTTTCAAACCGGGCCATTTAGGCCGCGTAACCTAGCCGTTGGATTTGAGAACGTCGTCTTTGCAGGTTCTGGAACCCAGCCCGGCGTAGGCGTCCCCATGGTGCTGATCTCCGGTCGCCTTGCAGCTGAACGGATCGTAGGAGCTACTAAGTAGCGTGGATGAGCTAACAGCCGCTGGAATTTTAGATCCAGATCTTCGCGCCTCGTACGCTGAATGTAAACGGCTGAACTCGCTCCACGGCAAGACTTACTACCTCGCGACACTTTTACTTCCGAAGGCGAAGCGCCCACATGTGCACGCGCTTTATGGTTTTGCGCGCTACGCAGATGAAATTGTCGACGACCTTGCTTCTACTCTCACGATTGAGGAAAAGTCAGCGTACCTAAAGAGCTGGGGTGAGGGCGTACTAAAGGACATCAGTAGAGGAACGAGTGAGGACCACGTTGGTCGTGCGCTAGTGGATACTGTGCGCCGTTTTAACATTCCCGTTGAACTCTTCGAAGCCTTCCTGCACTCGATGACGATGGACCTTTCCATCACTCACTATGAAACCTACGAAGATTTGGTTGAGTATGTGTACGGCAGTGCGGCGGTCATTGGGCTACAGATGGTCCCCGTCCTGGGTACATCTGATCCCGCGGCATACCAAGCAGCTGAAAAGTTGGGGATTGCCTTTCAACTCGCTAATTTTATTCGCGATGTGAGTGAAGATCTTGATCGCGGAAGGATCTACCTGCCTCTTAATGAACTGGCGGCATTTGGCGTCACACCGGAGCTCTTGGCGGAGAGGAAACTCACCCCCGAAATTCGCAACGCCTTAGCTTTTCAGATAGCGCGCGTCAGGCGCCTGCAGAACGAGGCGGCACCCGGAGTCAAACTACTTGATGTCGCAAGTCGGCCTTGTATTAACGCCGCCTCAGAGCTCTATTGCGGAATTGTTGATGAAGTCGAGAAGATTAACTTTGAAATTTTTACGCACCGCGCTAAGACCTCCACCTGGCGCAGGCTTAGAGTTGCGCTTCCAGCTTTTCTGCAAGCCTTGCGAGCCAGGTAAGGGACTTCACGCTACAGTTCATTCCAACGGGAGCCGCTTATGTGGCTGAGAGGACCT
>ENA-OFCD01001491-OFCD01001491.1-metagenomes-genome-assembly--contig:-NODE-1491-length-11570-cov-5.075380_pt1 | contig 11570 bp, 7 predicted proteins | sample MGYA00153392_OFCD01 | MGnify analysis MGYA00153392 | reverse complement strand
TACAGACCTCGCACACCACGTAGACGTCGGGCAGGAAGTTCATCTCGATCTTGATTGTTCCGTCGCCTGAACAGTTTTCACAGCGCCCGCCCTTGACGTTGAAACTGAATCGACCCGGGAGATAGCCGCGCGCTTTGGCGTCCTGGGTCTCACTGAACAGGGTTCGGATCTTGTCGAACACCCCGGTGTAGGTGGCCGGGTTGGAGCGTGGCGTGCGCCCGATCGGTGCCTGGTCCACGTGCACGACCTTGTCGAGGTTGTCCAGCCCGGTGACACGGGTGTGCTTGCCCGGGATCTGGCGGGCGCCGTTGAGTTCGTTGGCCAACACTTTGTACAGGATGTCGTTGATGAGGCTGGACTTGCCCGATCCGCTGACACCGGTGACCGCAGTGAAGGTGCCAAGCGGGAATTCGACGGTGACGTTGCGCAGGTTGTTGGCGCGCGCGCCCTCGACCGTGAGCATCCGCTTCTTATCGATCCGGCGGCGCGATTTAGGGGTCTCGATCGAGCGACGGCCGGAGAGGTAGTCGCCGGTCATCGAATCCGTGTTGGCGAGCAGCGCTTCGTATGACCCGGAGTGCACGACCTCTCCGCCGTGCTCTCCCGCACCGGGACCGATGTCGACGATCCAGTCTGCCGTGCGAATCGTGTCTTCATCGTGCTCGACCACGATGAGCGTGTTGCCGAGGTTCTTCAGCTTGACGAGAGTCTCGATGAGACGCCGATTGTCACGTTGGTGCAATCCGATGCTCGGCTCATCGAGCACGTACAGCACTCCGGTGAGGCCCGATCCGATCTGCGTGGCGAGGCGGATGCGCTGGGCCTCGCCGCCAGAGAGCGAGCCGGCTGAGCGGGAGAGATTGAGATAACTCAGACCGACTTCAATCAGGAACTCGAGCCGCAATCGAATCTCCCGCAGTACCTGCGCGGCAATCTTCGCATCACGCGCGGAGAGCTCGAGTCGCTGCATGAAGTCGAAGGCATCGACGAGGCTGAGCTCCGCGACATCCGCAATGTTGTAATCATGCACTGTGACGGCAAGCACTTCGGGCCTGAGCCGTTTACCGTTACAGACCGGGCAGTCGATCTCTCTCAGGTATGCCGAGTAACGCTGCCGTGCCGAATCGGTCTCGGCCTCGAGGAACTTGCGCTCGATGTATGGCATTACGCCCTCGAACCCGGTGGAATACTTCATCTCACGGCCGAAGCGGTTCTTCCACTTGACGGTGACCTCGAAGTCGTTTCCCTTGAGGATCGCGTTCTGGATGTCCGTGCCGAGGTCGCGCCATGGTGTCTTGAGCGAGAAGTCGAGGTCGGCGGCGAGGCCCTCGAGCAATCGCTGGAAATAGTTGAACAGGCCCTTGCCCGACTGCGTCCAGGGGAGGATCACGCCGTCGGCAAGGCTGAGGGCCGGGTCTCCGAGCAGCAGTTCCGAATCGACCGACATCCTGGTGCCGAGACCGGAGCACTCGGGGCAGGCACCGAATGGGGCATTGAAGGAGAAGGTGCGCGGCTCGATCTCGGTGAGCTGCACCGGGTGCCCGTTCGGACACGACAGCTTCTCGCTGAAGTTGCGCCAGGCGTCGGGACCGGTGGCGTCGACATAGTTGACACTCACCAACCCGTCAGTAAGACGCAACGCCGTCTCCAGAGAGTCGGTCAGCCGAGTGAGAATGTCGTCGGCGGCGACAAGACGGTCAACGACAACGGAAATGTCGTGTTTGTATTGCTTTTTCAGTGTCGGCGGATCACTGAGCTGAATCTGCTCGCCGTCAACTATTGCCCGAGAGTAGCCACTCGCGGCGAGTTCCTTGAAGAGGTCGACGAACTCGCCCTTCTTCTGCGAGATTACGGGGCTCACTATCTGATAGCGCACTCCGGTCTCGAGGGTCATCAGTTGGTCGGCGATCTGTTGTACCGACTGGCGCTCGATCTTCTCGCCGCAAATCGCGCAGTGGGGTACCCCGATACGGGCCCAGAGGAGCCGCATGTAGTCGTAGATCTCGGTGATGGTGCCGACCGTGGAGCGCGGGTTGCGATTGGTTGACTTTTGGTCGATCGAGACGGCCGGACTCAGGCCATCGATGAAATCGACGTCTGGGCGATCGACCTGGCCGAGGAACTGGCGTGCGTAGGCAGACAAGGATTCGACGTAGCGACGCTGGCCTTCGGCGAAGATCGTGTCGAAGGCAAGCGATGACTTTCCGGAGCCGGAGAGGCCGGTGAACACCACCAGAGAGTCTCGAGGAATCTCGAGGTCGACACCCTTGAGATTGTGCACTCTCGCCCCATGGACAGAAAGCTTCGAACCGGACTCAACGCGGGAAATAGACACTCTTAACATTCTATGCAGGCCACCGACAATGAAGCCCCGCGTTCGCTCTGTGCGTAGCGAGGAGTGACTTCCCGTGTGGCTTCGCGATGATGCAGCACATACGCCGGTCTGCTCAGGAGATGTGACCGGCCGCTTCCATCTGCCTTAGCTCCTTCTTGAGATCCGATACCTCGTCGCGTAGCCTCCCGGCGAGCTCGAACTTGAGCTCCCCCGCGGCCATCAACATCTGGTCGTTGAGATCTCGGATGATCGACTCGAGGTCGTTCGCCCCGCTGGCCGCCAGCCCCCCATGCCGCTTGAGGTTCGGCGTGGGAGACCGCTTGCGGCCGTCCCGGTTGGAGAGCAGCGCCGCCGTGTCCGCGCCCTCGCGGTTGAGCGACTCGGTGATGTCGGCGATCTTCTTGCGAAGCGGCTGCGGATCGACCCCACGCTCGAGGTTGTACGCGACCTGCAACTCTCGGCGACGCGTGGTCTCCGAGATTGCGAGCTTCATGGAGTCGGTCATCACGTCGGCATACATGTGCACGGCACCGGAGACGTTGCGCGCTGCGCGCCCGATGGTCTGGATGAGGGAGGTCGAGGAGCGCAGGAAGCCCTCCTTGTCGGCGTCGAGAATCGCCACAAGGGACACCTCCGGGAGGTCGAGACCCTCTCGCAACAGGTTGATTCCGACGAGCACGTCGTAGACCCCCTGGCGCAGTTCCGTGAGCAGCTCGACACGGCGAAGGGTGTCGACATCCGAGTGCAGGTAACGCACCCGCACCCCAGCCTCGCCAAGAAATTCGGTGAGTTCCTCCGCCATTTTCTTGGTGAGCGTCGTGACAAGTACACGTTCGTTAGCCGCGGTGCGCTTGCGGATCTCCTCGAGCAGGTCGTCGATCTGGCCCTTGGATGGTTTGACCACGATCTCCGGGTCGATGAGACCGGTGGGGCGGATGATCTGCTCCACAACGCTGTCGGTGATACCCATCTCATATTTCCCGGGCGTGGCCGAGAGGTACACCTTCTGGCCCACCCGGTCGAGAAACTCGTTGAACTTGAGCGGACGGTTGTCGAGCGCACTCGGCAGGCGAAAACCGTGGTCAACGAGCGTGCGTTTGCGCGAGGCATCCCCCTCATACATCGCACCGATCTGTGGCACGGTCACATGCGACTCGTCGATCACGACGAGAAAATCATCGGGGAAGTAGTCGATCAGGCAGTGCGGAGCCTCGCCCGGCTGTCGCTGGTCGATGTGACGAGAGTAGTTCTCGATGCCACTGCAGAATCCGATCTGCTCCATCATTTCGATGTCGAAGGTCGTGCGCATGCGGAGCCTCTGAGCCTCGAGGAGCTTGCCCTCTCGCTCGAGTTGCTTCAGCCGCTCGTCGAGCTCCACCTTGATGGTCTTGATCGCCGCGTGCATGCGTTCCTGGCCAGCCACATAGTGCGACCCGGGGAACACCGACACTGCATCGAGCTTTTTGACGACGTCGCCGGTCAGCGGATGCAGGCTGTACAGACCCTCAATCTCGTCACCGAACATTTCGATGCGGATCGCGAGCTCCTCATACATCGGGATGATCTCGATGGTGTCGCCGCGCACCCGGAAGTTGCCGCGCGAGAAGTCCACGTCGTTGCGCTGGTACTGCATCGACACGAACTTGCGGATGAGCGTTTCACGGTTGATCTTCATGCCGACCTGGAGGGCCAACATGGCATCCAGATACTCCTCAGAAGAGCCGAGACCGTAGATGCAGGACACCGTGGAGACAACGATCACATCTCGGCGACTGAGCAGTGAGTTGGTGGTCGAGTGCCTGAGCCGCTCGACCTCGGCGTTCACCGACGAGTCCTTTTCAATGAAGGTATCGGTCTGTGGCACATAGGCCTCTGGCTGGTAGTAGTCGTAGTACGAGACGAAATACTCCACGGCGTTGTTCGGCATCAGCTCGCGGAATTCGTTGGCGAGCTGTGCAGCGAGAGTCTTGTTGTGCGCAAGCACGAGAGTGGGTCGCTGCACCGCTTCGATAAGCCAGGCCGTGGTGGCCGACTTGCCGGTGCCGGTGGCACCGAGCAGAACGACATCGGTTTCGCCTGCATTGATCCGTGCGGTCAGCTCCGCGATCGCCGTCGGCTGGTCGCCGCTCGGGATGTAGTCGCTGATGACCTCGAAAGGGCGCACTGAGCGTGTCGGTTCCATGTTTCAAGCTTAGGCAGCGCCACCGACACCGGTACCGGATATCTCCGTGGGCAGAATGCGTTTAGTGGTGACTCGCGAGCCCCGCCCAGAGGGCATCCGCCTGTTCAATCGTCTCCTCTAGCGTTCCGTTGCTGTCGATGACCACATCGGCGATGGCGAGCCGCTCGGTGTCGGTCGCCTGGGAGTTGAGCCGGTGGAGCGCTTCCTCGCGAGTGAGCCCCCGCAATTGCACGAGCCGGCGCACGCGGATCTCGGTGCTGGCATCGACCACGACGACGAGGTCGAACCGGTGATAGCCAGGATCCCGCAACGCCTCGGCGAGAAGCGGCACGTCGTACACGACGACCGCGTTGGGGTCGCGATCGGACGCTTCGGCGAACAGGCGCGAACTCAGCTCGCGGATGGCGGGATGCGTAATGGCGTTGAGGGCGAGGCGGGCATCAGGGTCCCGGAAGATCACGGCGCCAAGCGCGGCGCGGTCCAGCGTGCCATCTGCAGCGATCACATCGACACCGAACCGTTCGGTGATCGCCGCGAGACCGGGAGTGCCAACGGCCACGACGTCTCGAGCGAGTTGGTCGGCATCCACCCTCGTGGCCCCGAGCTCCTCAAGCCGGCGAGCAACCACTGTTTTTCCCGAGGCTATGCCGCCCGTGAGGCCGATGAGATACACGTCAGCAATGCTAGCCGGACCGTAACCCGAGTGGCCGGCGACGGATGCTCAGCCGGCGATTAACGCGGAAACGGCCGGACCTATGCGGTCCGACCGTTTCACGACATCCTGCTTAGGAGTTGGAGCTCAGCTTCTCACGAAGCGCTGCGAGGGCTTCGTCATCTGCCAGGGTTCCGGCAGAGTCGGCGTCGTTCGAGAACGAGGAGCCTCCGGCCACCGGTGCGTCGCTGATCTCGTCGGCGGTCGCGACCTGCTTCTTGTGGGCTTCCCAGCGAGCCTGGGCCGCAGCATAGTCCTGCTCCCACTTCTCACGCTGTGACTCGAAGCCCTCTTTCCACTCGTTGGTCTCCGGGTCGAAGCCGTCGGGGTACTTGTAGTTGCCCGCTTCGTCGTACTCGGTGAGCATTCCGTAGAGTGCCGGGTCGAACTCGGTGCCTTCGGGGTCGACGCCCTCGTTCGCCTGCTTCAGCGAGAGGGAGATCCGACGACGCTCGAGGTCGATGTCGATGACCTTGACGAACACCTCGTCGCCGACCGAGACAACCTGCTCGGCGAGCTCGACGTGCTTGCCCGACAGCTCCGAGATGTGCACGAGGCCCTCGATGCCCTCCGCGACGCGAACAAACGCGCCGAAGGGAACGAGCTTGGTGACCTTTCCGGGTGCAACCTGGCCGATGGCGTGAGTGCGGGCAAATACCTGCCACGGGTCCTCTTGAGTGGCCTTGAGCGACAGCGAGACACGCTCACGCTCGAGGTCGACCTCGAGGATCTCGACGGTGACCTCCTGGCCGACCTCGACAACCTCGGACGCGTGCTCGATGTGCTTCCAGCTGAGCTCGGAGACGTGGACGAGACCGTCGACGCCGCCGAGGTCGACGAACGCACCGAAGTTGACGATCGACGAGACGACACCCTTGCGAACCTGGCCCTTTGCGAGGTTGTTGAGGAAGGTCGTACGGCTCTCGGACTGGGTCTGCTCGAGGAGGGCGCGGCGAGAGAGCACAACGTTGTTGCGGTTCTTGTCGAGCTCGAGGATTTTGGCCTCGATCTCCTGGCCGAGGTACGGCGTGAGGTCGCGAACACGGCGAAGCTCGATGAGCGAGGCCGGAAGGAATCCGCGGAGCCCGATGTCGACGATGAGGCCGCCCTTGACGACCTCGATCACCGAACCGGTGACGACGCCATCGGAGTCCTTGATCTTCTCCACATCGCCCCACGCACGCTCGTACTGGGCGCGCTTCTTGGAGAGGATGAGGCGACCTTCTTTGTCTTCCTTCTGGAGGACGAGGGCTTCAACCACATCGCCGACCTGGACGACCTCGGTGGGGTCCACATCGTGCTTGATAGAGAGTTCGCGGGAGGGGATTACGCCCTCGGTCTTGTAACCGACGTCGAGGAGTACCTCGTCACGATCGATCTTGACGACGGTGCCCTCGATGAGGTCTCCGTCGTTGAAGAATTTGAGAGTCTTTTCGACCGCGGCGAGAAAGTCTTCAGCAGATCCGATGTCGTTGATTGCGACCTGCTTTGGCGCCTTGTCGGTCGTTACGATTGTCATGTAGTAGTTGCTCCAGGATGGACATTTTTTAGGGCCGGCCACGGGGGTGCTGGTGTGGATCAGTGTTCCGTATCGTTCCCGCGGCGGACAGGCGAGTGAAGTGCCGCATGTTTGCGACGCTCTAGCCTACCGCCCCCAAACGAAGGACGTCACCTACGGGAGCCGACGATGTTCCGGAGGGCGGGACGCAGTTCGGGATACTCGAATTCATATCCGGCACTGATAAGCCGTTCGGGGAGTACCCAGCGGCTCTTGAGCACGAGTTCGGTCTCGCTGCGGATCGCTGCAGTGCCCAGTTCGAGCATCCAGCGTGGCGCGGGGAGGCCGAACGGCATCCCGAGCACGTCCCTCAGCGTCTGCATCACGGTGCGATTGTCGGAAGGGGTGGGAGAACTTACGTTCACCACCCCCGAGATCTCGGGGTGAGACCGCAGGAAGCGGATGACGCCGAGCACGTCGGCGAGATGCACCCAGCTGAACTTCTGGCTGCCTCCCCGCGACCGGAACTCGTGGAACGTTCCTGCGGCCCGTCGAGCTGCCGTCGAAAACCACGGACCGTCGAGCTGTGCACCGCCGAGTCCGAATCGGACGAGAGCCATCAGGGGAACGAGCGCGCTGCCATCGCCGAGCACGATCGCCATCCGGAGAGCGACCCGGCGAGTGGCGGGAAGGACGCCCGCAAAGAAGGCCTCTTCCCACGCCTTGGCGATTCCGACCGAGAAACCGTCGCCCAGCTCACCGGTCGACTCCGTCATGGGCCGGTCGTCGGCATGTCGGTAGATCGTTGCGGTTGACGAATTGATCCAGAGCGCGGGCGGCTCACGACAGTCGCGGATGGCCTCGGCCAGCCGGCGGGTCGTGTCGACTCGCGACCGCAATATCTCGGCACGGTTCGCCGCGGTATAGCGACAATTCACGCTCTTACCGGCGAGGTTCACCAGCAGGTCCACTCCCTCGAGGAGATCGGTGATCGCCGCCGGGTCGTCCCATGACGCATCCGATCCCTGGCGGCCGATGAGCTGTACCCGGGAACCCTGTCTCCGGAACTCCCGCGCGAGATACTGCCCGATGAAGCCGGATGCCCCCGCGATCACGATCCGGTCGGTGCCGGGGGTAATGGTCACGTGGCTTCCTCGATCCTGTAAGTGAACGAGCCGGAGTACTCGTAGAGCCTACCGATGAGCGGCGCGCGTACCTCGAGGGCCACATGCTGACGGCCATCGGCCACATCGAAGTGCTCCACCAGTGTCACGACCGGTGCGAGGATACTCGGCACCGTCACCCGCACCCGCCCCACCCGCACTGCAAGAACAGTCGAGGTCAGAGTGAGAGCGCCGTCGACGACGTGCCCTGAGAACCGCGAGATCAGCCGACGAGACCGGCCGAGATGATCGACGAGACCACCCCGTTCCGCGGTGATCGCGTCGACCATGCTGCGGTCACCGCGATCGAATCGGAAAGTGCGTACCGCGGCGACGGCGATATTTCCCCTGGCATCCACAACCGGACGGTTGACCACGGTGAACGGGACGTCGTGCTGCCAAGCGGCGAACATGATGCCATGGGCGCCGAGCACCCAGAGCGCCGGCCACAGCCACCGGCGCGGGGTGCCGACCACATCGAAGATGCCCGACCCCACGCCGAGACTGCCACGCGGGATCTCCCCGAAATACGATCGGAGGCGAGGATGAAGCGACTCGAGCGAGTGTCCGAAGGCCTCCTCATATGGGGAGGGCACTTACGTGAGCAGCGCCGATTTGAGAGTGTCGAGCCCGACGCCTCCGATGTCGAGAGCCTTTTTATGAAAGGCACGGATGTCGAAGGCCGCTCCCTCCCGACGCGCGTACTCGTCGCGCAACTGCTCCCAGATTCGCTGGCCGATTTTGTAGGAGGGCGCCTGGCCCGGCCAGCCGAGATAACGGTTGACCTCGAAGCGCACGAACTCCGGACTCATGTTGACGTTGCGGCCGAGAAATCCGAAAGCGTATTCTCCCGTCCAGGGACCGGAGCGGTCGGGAAGTGGCTTTTCGAGGTGCACTCCGATATCCAGAACCACCCGCGCCGCCCGCATCCGCTGGCCGTCGAGCATTCCCAGCCGATCCGCCGGGTCGTCGAGGTAACCGAGCTGCTCCATGAGGCGCTCAGCGTAGAGCGCCCAGCCCTCGGCATGACCGGAGGTACCGGCATTGCGACGCCAGGTATTGAGCAGTGCTTTGTTATAGACGGCCTGCCCGATCTGGAGGTGATGCCCGGGAACGCCCTCGTGATACACGGTGGTGAGCTCGCGCCAGGTGTCGAATTCCGTGACGCCTTCCGGAACGCTCCACCACATACGTCCCGCTCGCGAGAAATCGTCGGTGGGGGGCGTGTAGTAGATTCCCCCTTCCTGCGTCGGCGCGATCATGCATTCGAGTCGTTTCACCTCGTCCGGGATGTCGAAATGCACTCGGGAGAGCTCATCGACCGCGCGGTCACTTGTTTCCTGCATCCACTTCTGTAGGGCGTCTGTACCGTGCAACTTTCGGCTCGGGTCCTTGTCGAGAAACTCGATCGCCTCGGCGACAGTCGCGCCAGGCTTGATCTCTCGCGCGATCGATTCCTGCTCCGCCGTCATGCGAGCCAACTCCTCAATGCCCCACTCGTAGGTCTCATCGAGGTCGACGACGGCACCGAGGAAGTCGCGTGAGGCGAGGGTGTAGATCTCGCGGCCGACGGCATCCCGCTCCGGTGCGTGCGGGGAAAGCTCGTTTTCGAGGAACTCGGACAGCGTCGCATAAGCGCCGGCGGAGGCACGCGCCGCCTCCGCGAGGTCGCCCCGAAGCGACTCCGGAAGTTCGCCCGCACCGGCCTTCGCCCCCTCGGCCAAGCGGAAGAAGAAGCCGGTATCGGCCACCTGCTTGGCCGCTTGGCCGATAACTTCGCGAATCTGGCGGATGGCGGGTACGTTGCCGGCCGCGATGCCGGTGCGCAGGGTCTGGATATAACCCTCCATCGCCGCCGGAAGGTTGCGCATGCGCGTGGCGACGTGCGACCAGTCCTCTTCGGAGTCGGTCGGCATGAGATCGAAGATGTCGCGAAGGCTCTGCGGGGCCGACGCGATCACGTTGAGGTCGCGCTGGTCGAAATCGGCGTCGTGCTTGTCGATCTGCAACTGCAGCTCACGACTCAGATCCATTTTGGTGACCTCGTCGACCGCGTCGACGGCAGTTGCCGCGTGGATACTCGCGAGGGCCTTTTTCACCTCCGCGATTACTCGCTCGGCGCCCTCGGGTGAGTAGTCCGCGTATTCGCCCTCCCGACCCGCACGCCCGAGATACACGCGGTATTCGGGAAACAGATCGAGCTCCGTATCCACCCAGGTCTCGGCGATCGCATCGATGGGTGTGGTGGGACGAGCCTCGTGGGCCAGGTCTGCATCAGTCATCCCCCGAGCCTAGGACAGGTGGTCCCCGGCAGAGAAGAGGGTCCATCCTGGGGAATGGGCCCTCTTCGTCAGTGCGAAATTACGCTGTGCGAAATTAGCCTGTGCGAAATTACGCTGTGCGAAACTACGCTGTGTCGAGATCGGTGTTCAGCAGCTCGGCGAGGGAGTCAAGCGCGGTCTCGGCATCGTCGCCGTCGGCCTTGATGGTGACGACCTCACCGTGACCGATGCCGAGCGAGAGCACCCCGAGGATGCTCGCGGCGTTGACGGTCTTGCCTCCAGCGCTCGTGAGAGTGACGGGCACCCCACACTTCGCCGCGGCCTGGCTGAACAGCGATGCGGGACGGGCGTGAAGTCCGACGCTCGAGGCGACAGTGACGGTTCGTTCAGGCATTATCAATTCCTTGGTTATTCGGTCGGGCATGAGGTCGATGGCAGTGGATCAGGGCTCGATGGTAACTTTAATGCCGTCACCACGGGCGACGATCTCGATGGCGTCGAGCACGTCATCAAGACGCAACCGATGGGTGATGAGATCGGTCACCGGCACGGCGCCGGAGGCGATCAGCCTGAGGGCTTCCCTGTTGTGAGCGGGGCTCGATCCGTTCACTCCCACGATGGTGAGCTCGCGGTAGTGCACCAGGTTCGAGTCGACGGTGATTGTCGGGTGATCCTTCGGCAGACCGCCGAAAAGGCTGAGACGCCCTCGACGGGCGAGCATGCGAAGCCCCTGTTCCTGAGCCGCACCGGACGCGGCCGCAGTGATCACGACATCCGCTCCTCGTCCGCCGGTTGCGTCAAGAACGGCCGCGACGGGATCGATCAACTCCGACGAGATCGCCAGGTCGGGCCGAACCAGGTCGGCCGCCTTCGTGAGCCGCTCCGTATTGAGGTCCACGAGGATGATCGTGGCCGCCCCGCGCGAGCGAGCGAGCCGCACATGAAGGCATCCGATCGGACCGGAGCCGATGACGACGACGACATCCCCGTCGCCGACCCTGGCGAGTTCCTGGCCGTTGAGAACACAGGCCAGAGGTTCGGCGAGACTAGCCTCGGCAAAACCGAGTCCCTCCGGAATGCGGTTGAGTCCGTCAACCTGCAACACCTCGCGCGGCACGATCATGTACTCCGCGAATCCCCCGGGGAACTGGTACCCCATCGAGAGCTGGTGCGCGCAGACTGTCGGGCGACCGGCCAGACAATCGGCGCAGGTGCCATCGGGTATCGCCGCGATCACCTGCACGCGATCACCCGCGGTCCAGCCTTCCACGCCCTCACCGACGTCGACGATCTCGCCCGCGATCTCGTGTCCCATTACCTGCGGCGGCGTCATGTTCGGATGTCCGGAACGCGAGATCTTGACGTCTGTTCCGCAGGTGGAACAGTTGCGCACCCTGA
>ENA-OFCD01001490-OFCD01001490.1-metagenomes-genome-assembly--contig:-NODE-1490-length-11580-cov-5.494490_pt1 | contig 11580 bp, 8 predicted proteins | sample MGYA00153392_OFCD01 | MGnify analysis MGYA00153392 | reverse complement strand
CATCACGACCGAGATCGTTGGACGCTTGCCGATATCGACGCGCGCATCGCCGCTGAAGCGGCCGCTCTCGATATCGCGGTGCGTTGTTTGCAGTTCAACTCCGAAGGCGGCATCATCGATGCGTTGCATGCGGCGCGAGGAAGCGTCGATGCGGTCATCATCAACCCGGGTGCCTTCACGCATTACGCATATGCGGTGCGCGATGCGATCGCTTCGATCGGCCTTCCGACGATCGAAGTGCACCTCACCAATACGAGTGCGCGCGAAGAGTTTCGTGCGCGCAGCGTGGTTGCGGCGGTGTGTGTAGGAACGATTGCCGGCTTTGGCATCGAATCGTACGCGCTCGCGCTTCGCGCGCTCGCAGGAGCACCCACCACGTCTGCCAATTAGACCCAACCTCGCGCCCGTCGTTTGGAGATTTCACGTTGACAAAAGCGGAACTCATCGACGCGCTGGCCGGCAAAGTCGATCTTTCGAAACGGCAACTCGGTGAGATCGTCGATCTCGTGCTTAACGAGATTCGCGATGCGCTCGTGAACGGCGAAAAGGTTCAGCTCATTCCTTTCGGCAGTTTTGTGGTGAAGGAACGGCAGAAACGCGAAGGCCGTAATCCAAAGACGGGTGTGAAACTCATGATTCAGGCGCGGCGCGTTCCGGCATTCACGGCGGGTAAGGGGTTGCGCGACGCGGTTGCGGACTCCAAGAAAAGGACCGTACCGAAAAAACGGTAGGCGCGCCGACGTCGCGAGAGGCGGGGGTCGCGGTACGGCGGCACGAAAGAGCGGGTTATCGGGTAGTAGCGCAGCTTGGTAGCGCACTAGTCTGGGGGACTAGGGGTCGCAGGTTCAAATCCTGTCTACCCGACCATTTAAGCCCTCGTGGAAAAAGGTCTCGCGGCGCTCGGTAACGTGCGTCGCTTCCTTTTTCCGGCGTGTTCCGGCCTGACTTCGCGCATCGCTTCGGATACACGAAGAACGCCCGCTCCTCCAGTCGGCATCCGACCAAAGTACTCTCCGGACAGAAGTAACCGTGGAAGGCGAGTAGCAGAGATATGGTCTCGGCGACTCGCTCCGCGCTAATGGCGCTGAGGCGGATATTTGGGGTTTTGGCATCGGCACTTTCTCCTGAATGGAAACGAGCGATTGACCAACCCACGTACTACCTGTACGTGCATCGCCACAGTCATCGCGTTTCCGCGCTGGCTCACACGGTGGGTGGGAGATGCCCTAGAGTGCTGTGCCGACTCTTACACTCGAAAATGTAAGGGATGGCTGCGAATCTCATAAAATCTGAAGGAGAAGCTGATTGAGCTAGTCGGTCTTCCTGCGCCTCATGCCCAGGATTACCGATAAATAAATATTGAGCGCTATTTCGGTGCTAGCGTGGCCGAGACGATCCTGGACGGCGTTTGGGTAGGCTTTCATCGAAGATCTTGTGTTGTTAGTTTTTACGCGAACTCTCAGGAATGGAGCATCGCACATGCTTCGGATGTAGAACGGGTTCGGCTCAATCTAGCTATTCGTCAATATGTATACGTTGCCGTAGCTTCCGAGCGAATATCATCGATGAACGGCCGCCGTAGATAGACGAGTTGCCGTGTGACCGGTGTATAAAAGTCCGTCAACGAAATCAAACGATCGTTGACGGCGTCCTGCGAAGCAACGGGCTACGTGTGAAACCGACTTGCCGGGCCGATTGGACTCTTCGACCGTGAACCGCCGGCGGTGTTGCACGCTCGCGATCATTTCGATTATCTCGTTCGTCATAGTCAAAGCCCTTGGCGTAAGCTTGGCCCCCAAGCTACCCCATATGTCCCGATTCCGACGCGGTGACCGCGGCTACATCGCAATCGTCTTCGCACGTGCGATACTGATATCGACCCAATCTCCGCGGAGGCCACCTTGGAATCTCAGCTTACGAATATTATCCTAATGGGCGTCTTTTTCGGCGTACTGGTCGCCGTGCCGATTATGTGGTTCCTGTTGGGCCTCAAAACGTACGGCACGGGTGATTACCACCAGCCATAACGTTTTTGGGCGCGCGAGGCTGGTGGACAGCTGACGTCGCCATTGCGAAAGACACCGACTTCGCACATTGACTGATTTGTAAGTTCGCTATGTGGCGATTTCGCCATGAGATCCGCGAAAAACGTGCTCGTATTCGCCGCCGAGAGGGTGGCGATGCGGGTCGCGTTGTTTTGCGTCATCGAGGCCGAGCCAGAGGTTCGTGCGACGGTCGTGAATGCTTTGCTATTCGGCAAGAAGCCCTTTCGGTGGAGTCATCTTGCGGTGCTGCGCATTGATAATATCGGCTCCGTAGCAGAAAGCGGAGGAAGCGAACCGGTTGCGCTGCGAATGATGGCGGTCCACCAAGTGCTCCTTGCCGGGGGACAGATGGTATCTCGAAAATTTCAAGGCTCCAGCAACCCGTTCGCGGCCGTGTGGTCAGGCGATTACGAACGCGCGATCGGCGAACTCTATCACGAGACGCGATCTGGAGCCGCCGTGATGCGCGCGCGCATCTTCGGCCATCTGCACCTCGACGCACGCCTCGTCGCGGAGTACGAGTCCGGCATCTGCAACGCCCTCGAGCCGACGGAACGTGCGATCTACCTCGCGATCGCGGCGTGTGCGCATCTCGCGATCGGTCGAAGCGGCGACGCTCGCGCAATCTTTGCCGACGCCGAACGTGCGGGCACCGCGCTCGCGGATCCGCTCGCCCGCGCGACGCTGGGTTTCTATCACGTGGTTTTTACCCTTCGATCGGGAGACGAAGCTGCGACAGTGGAACGCGTGCGCGCGACGCTCGTCGATCTCGACACGATGCCCGATCTGGAGCCTCGCGACTCGTGGCGTTACGAGCGCAACCATTTACGCGCGCGGTTGCTCGCCGTACGCGCCATTCTATGCGGCCTGCGATGCGACTACGCGGGTGAAGAACGCGCGCTCTCGGAGGCACTGTTGTGCTGCGAACTCGTGCACAATCGCGATGCCGTTCTCGAAGCCGAGCTTTTGGCCGCGCTCGCGATGCACACGAAGCATTTCCCGAGCATCTCTTCGCGCGAACTCGTGTTCCTCAAGGCGCAGAAGTTCACGTGGACGTCGTATGTCGATCGCCATCGCGCGATGATCAAAGGCGCACTCGCCCTCAATCGCGTGCTCTTCGGCGGGTCGATCGATGCGCAGGCGCTCGGTGGCCGCTCGGCGCCGGCTCTCGCGACGCGGGTTTGGCCGTGCGTGAATGATCTCGCCTTCACGACGTGGTCGGATACGCGCGCATATGCAGAGGAAGTACGTTTCGGTCTCTCGCTCGCACGCGCGAGTGCGTGGGATACGACGCTCGACGATAGCGCGAGTGCGTTGCTGGTGCTGATCTCCGTCGTCGCACCGAACGATCTTGCATCGGCGCGCGAACTCCTCACGATGTACGATCGCGCGATCGCCGCAATCGCGCCGTACGTGATGACGACGCAAGACGCGCGCAGCCTGGCAGCTCGTAGTTTCGCCGTCGGTTGTATCGCCAAAGCCGCAGGCGATGATGGCGTGGCGCGCGCGGCCTTTGCCGACTCCCTCGCATTTTGGCGCGGCAAAGGCCTTCGCGTGCGGGCGGCATTCGGGGGAATCGAGGCTTTCGCGATCTCGCGTGATGCCCGCGATCTCGACCAAGCACGCGCGTTCGTCGCAGACTTTCCCGAAGCGTCCTACACGCGCCGGTTGCAGGCCGCACTCACGGCGTGTATGTCAACGCTGCCGCCGCGCTTTCCGTATTTCGATCGAGCGACCGGGTAGGGTCGCCCGAGGCGGCTCCGAAAATCGGCGGCGTGCAGACCGAGCCACGAACCGACGATCTCCCCAAAACCTACGACCCCGCGCGCGTCGAGGCTGCGCGCTATGCGACGTGGCTGGCTTCCGGCGTCTTTCACGAGGAGCCCGATCCCGCGCGGCCGCCGTTCGTCATCTCGATGCCGCCGCCGAATATCACGGGTCGCGCGCATCTCGGTCACGGCTCGACATACACCCCCATGGATATTCTTACGCGCTATCATCGCATGCTCGGTGAGAACGCGACGTGGTTGCCGGGGCAAGATCACGCGGCGATCGCAACGGAGACCGTCATCATCCGCGAGCTCGCGAAAGAGGGCCTGACGCGCGACGGTCTCGGGCGCGAAGCGTATCTCGAACGCGCTTGGGCGTGGCGTGAAAAATATGGTTTCGAGATTTACGAGTCGTTTCGGACGCTCGGTTTCGGGCCCGATTGGGAACGCGATCGCTTCACGATGGATGCGGGCCTCTCGGCTGCCGTGACGAGCGTCTTCGTCTCGCTTTATGGTGAAGGACTAATCTATCGCGGAACGCGCCTGGTCAATTGGGATCCCAAAGCGCAATCGACACTTTCCGATGCCGAGATCGATAACGAAGACCGCGACACGTTCCTCTGGCACCTGCGCTATCGCGCCGAAGACGGCGGCGAAGGTCTCGTGATCGCAACGACGCGACCCGAGACTTTTCTCGGCGATGTCGCAGTTGCCGTGCATCCCGATGATGCGCGCTATGCCCATCTCATCGGGAAGAACGTCGTCTTACCGATTGTCGATCGTACGATTCCCGTGATCGGCGATCCGGCTGTCGAATCGTCGTTCGGAACGGGAGCCGTAAAGGTGACGCCCGCGCACGATGCGACCGATTATGAAATTGGGATTCGCCACGGTTTACCGATGCCGACGATCATCGATTTCGACGGCACGATCTGCGCGCCGCTCTGGCGCGATTCGACGCGGGGTGCGATCGATGCGAACGCGCAGGCACGCTACGACGCCGCGACGACACGGATGGCGCCGTACATCGGTCTCGATCGGTTCGCCGCACGCAAAGCGATCGTCGCCGACTTGCGCGCGTGTGGTGCGCTCGAACGGGAAGAGCCGTATCGCACGAGCGTGCCGATCTCGTCGCGGTCGGGAGCGGTGATCGAGCCGCTGCTCTCGCTCCAATGGTTTTGCAAGATGAAGCCGCTCGCCAAGCCCGCGCTCGAAGCGTACGAAGCGGGCGAAATTCGCTTTATTCCCGAGCGATTCGGCCGCACGTACGCGAGTTGGCTTGAAAATATTCGCGATTGGAATGTCTCGCGCCAAGTGTGGTGGGGCCATCAACTTCCGGTGTGGTACGGGCCGAACGACGAAGTCATCGTCGCAAAAACCGAAGCCGAGGCACTCGCGATCGCGCGCGAAACGCTCGGCGCGGTTGAGATTCGGCGCGATCCCGATACGCTCGACACGTGGTTTTCGAGCGGACTCTGGCCCTTTTCGATTCTCGGATGGCCCGAAAAGACGGCGGAACTCGAGCACTGGTATCCCAACGCGACGCTCGTAACCGGGCGCGAGATCATCTTTCTTTGGGTCGCGCGGATGGTGATGCTCGGCTTGCATTTCGTCGGCAAGGTTCCGTTCAAGGACGTCTTCATCGCGCCGCTGGTCTTCGACGATAAGGGACGCAAGATGTCCAAATCGATCGGCAACGTGATCGATCCGATGGACCTCGCCGCGAAATACGGCGCCGATGCGACGCGTCTCGGCGTCGTCTTGCAAATGCGTTTAGAATCGCAAGAACTGCGCTTCGACGAACGCTTCGTTGCGAAGGCGCGCGACTTCAACAACAAGATGTGGAACGCACTTCGCTACATGCGTTCGTTACCGGAAGGCTTGCCGCAAGCCAGTCGCTTGCCGACGCAGAGCGAACTCTCGCTCGCCGACGCGTGGATGCTCGCAGGCTTGCGCGCGACGATCGTGCGCGTGACGGCCGCGCTCGATGCGTACGAGTTCGGCGTTGCGGCCGATACGCTACTCGACTTTATCTGGTACCAGTTTTGTGATTGGTACATCGAGGCGACGAAGGTTCCCTCACCGACGCGCGCGCGCGTGCTTTCGTACGGTTTCAATGTGCTGATGCGACTGCTGCATCCGATCGCACCGTTCGTGACCGAAGAGATCTGGCAGGCGCTTCCCCACGATGGAAAGACGATCGTCACCGCGATGTGGCCGGACCCCGATGAGATCGCGATCGATCCGGCAGCACCCGCGCGCTACGAAACGTTGCGAGCGGTCGTGGGCAAGGTACGCGATTTGCGAAGCGAGCTCGCGCTGCAACCGCGCGAAAAACTTACGATCGACGTGCCGCCCGAGCTCGACGCCGACGCTCGTGCGCTCCTCGCGATGCACGCCAATGCGACGCTCGTCGATGCGCCCGCCCTTGCGGGGACGGCGAGCGAACCGCTTTTGGCCGCCGTACCGCGTGCGCCGGCCGGACTCATGCGCGAACGCTATCGCAAAGATGTCGCACGGCTCGACGTCGAGCTCGAGCGCTTGGAGAAGAAGCTCGCGAACGAAATGTTTACGAGCAAAGCGTCGCCCGACGTCGTCGCGAAAGAACGTGCGAAGGCAGTCGCGTTCGCGGCCGACCGTGCACGGGCGCTCGCCCAACTCGCCGCACTCGGCGACGAGGCGTAGGATGGTCCCGGTTCCCAGGCCCGAAGGACGCTTTATGAAGTACCACGCGTGAGTCGAGCCCTCGAGGCGCTGCGCGAGCGCACGCTCATGACGGCGCAACAGATCGATCGCGTGATCGCGCGCATCGCACATCAGATTCTCGAACCCGAGGACGCGCAGGCGGGCATCGTGCTCATCGGTATTCGTCGCGGTGGCGAGCAGTTCGCGCGTCGGCTCGCGCTCAGTGTCGAGGAGATCAGCGGCACGCGGCCGGGGCTCGGCTTCCTCAATATCAATCTCTATCGCGATGACGATGTCGCAAAGGCCCTCCCTGAGTCTGAGATCCACGAAGATCTCGCGGGCAAGGTCGTCATCATCGTCGACGACGTGCTCTTCACCGGGCGAACCGTTCGATCGGCGCTCGACGCGGTGACCGATCTCGGTCGACCGCAAGTGATTCGCCTGGCGGTGCTCGTCGATCGCGGACTGCGTGAATTGCCCGTGCAAGGCGATTACGTCGGCCGCGCGATTCCGACGAGTCGGCGCGAACATATCGTCGTGCACATTTCGAAGACGTTCTCCGAAGACGATCGCGTCGTTATCCGCAGCGACGGCGATGCCGGGGCGTAGTCTTCTCGATCTCGACGATTTCACCGCGGGCGAAATTGGCTATGTCCTCGAACGCGCGCGGTCATTCGCGGAGGATCCGCCACCGCGCGATCTCTTACGCGATGTGTGCGTCGTCAATCTTTTTTTCGAAGCGAGCACGCGGACGTACACGTCGTTTGCGATTGCAGAGACGCGCGTAGGCGCCGACGTCGTTGCGCTGCCGCCGGGGTCGTCGAGTTTGGGGAAAGGCGAGACGATTACCGATACCGCGATCACGCTCGCCGCGATGGGCGTGCGTGTGATCGTGACGCGTCATCCCGAATCGGGGTTTCCATATCGTCTTGCCGAATCGTTTGACGGGCACGTGATCAATGCGGGCGATGGCCGCCACGCCCATCCCACGCAAGCGTTGCTCGATCTGCTAACGTTGCAGACGGAGTTCGGGAAAATTGCGGGGTTGCGCGTCGCGCTCGTGGGCGATATCTTGCACAGCCGCGTTGCCCGGTCGAACATTTTGGGTTTACGGGCGCTCGGCGCTGAAGTGACGCTCGTGGGGCCGTACACGCTCTTACCCGATGCGATGGCGCGCGAAGGCGTGCGGATCGAACGCGACCTCGACGCGATCTTACCGCACGTCGATGCCGTCATGTTGTTGCGCATCCAGAAAGAGCGTATCGCTTCAGCCGTGTTGCCGTCGCTCGAAGATTATGCGCGGAATTACCGCTTGGATGCGCGCCGGTTGAGGCTCTTGGGGAGCGACGCGATCGTGATGCATCCAGGCCCGTATAATCGCGGCGTCGAGCTCACGGAAGATGTCTTCGCGTTTCCGGGCTGGCGCTACGCGCAGCAGGTTTCGCACGGTGTTTTCGTGCGCATGGCCGTGCTCGATTTTCTCGTGAACGGCGCGCGCGCCGCAGTCATCGGGCGCGGTTAAAGAGCTGCGCGACAGCTGGCGCAGCGGCCGGCGAAGGTCACGTTGCCGGTATCGATCGAGAAGCCGGTCTGCGATTCCACGGTTTTGAGAATGCGCGCGGGAAGTGCGTACGAAACATCTTCGATCGCGCCGCATGCGATGCAGCGAACGTGCGCATGCTGGGGCCCAACGGGCTCGTAGGTCGCGCTCTCGGCGCCAGGGACAACGATCTCGGCAATGAGGCCCATCTCGCGTAAGCGGACGAGGCCGCGATAGACCGTCGAGTAGCCGATGCCCGGTCGACGCTCGGTCGCTCGGGTAAAGACGTCGGCCATCGTAAGATGACGGCCGAGTCCACTCTCTTGGACCACGTCGAAAACGAGCTGATAATTCTTAGGAAGCGACACGCTTGCCGATATCTCGGTTGCCATTACGGGTACTCTATCACAGAGGGGGAAAAAGTGAAAGCGAAGTTCACTTTTGGCGTTGACGCTTACGAAGCCGGGTGGTACGATTTACGACATGAGAGTGAATTTCATTGTCACAAAAGCGTTGCAGGAGGGCGGCCGAGCGTCGCGTCCTGCGAGCCGTCGAATGCTCGACTTGCTCGGCATCTATGGGCTCGTAGCCATCGTTGTCGTTGCTCTGCACGCGATCGTCCCGTCCCTGTAACGACACCAATGGCAAGCGCCGAGGTATCGCCGGACGTGCGGCCTACGTCGCCGATCGCGGCCCGCGTGCGGCGTGTGATGCGTCTCGTCGGCCCGGCGTTCGTGGTAAGCATCGGCTACATGGACCCAGGAAATTGGGCGACGGATTTAGCGGGCGGAGCGTATGGTGGCCGCCTCTTTGGCGTCGTGGTTCTCGCCGGGTTGCTCGCGATCGTCTTACAAATTCTCGCCGTCCGGCTCGGTGCTGCCACAGGCGATGATCTCGCGACCCATATTGCAAAACGATGGCCGCGAGCAGCGAGACCGTTATGGGGCGTCGCCTTCGGCTCGGCAATTGCGACCGATCTCGCCGAATTTACAGGCGTGACGATCGGATTCCATTTGCTGTTCGGTATCGCGCTTCCGATCAGTGCGGCTATCTCCGCCGTGTTGCTCGCGGGATTTTTCATCGTCGTCGGTAAGCGCGTGCGTCGGATCGAGCTTGCGTTGATTGGTGCGGTCGGAGCGATCTCGGTAGGGTATCTCATCGAAGTCGTGCTGACGCATCCCGATTGGGGCGCGTTCGCGCGGCAAGCCGTGGCGCCGTTGCCCCTAGGCCGCGAAGCGATCGTCATCGCCGTCGGCATCGTCGGCGCGACGGTCATGCCGCACAATCTCTTCTTGCATTCCGCGCTTATTGCGCGCCGCGCGCGGTCATCGTCCGATACCGCACGCATGTCGCGGACGTTCGTCATCGAGACGATTGTCGCGCTCATGGCAGCGACACTCGTGAATGGCGCGATCCTCGTCGTTGGAGCGCACTTGCATGCACCTGACGGCTCGATCGATGCGGCGTTTGCGGAGCTCATGCGTGACACGTCGCGATTCGCCGCGTTGCTCTTCGGTGCGGCACTCGTGATCTCGGGATTCGCATCGGCGACATCGGCTACATTAGCGGGTGATTACATCTTCCGTGGATTCGCAATCGTCACGATGCCGACCAACGCCCGTCGCGCGGCAACGCTCGCGCCTGCACTCCTCGCGGTCCTTAGTGGTGCGGATCCCAATCGGCTGTTGCTCTTCTCGCAGGTTGCCCTCGCACTCGCGTTACCGATCGTGCTCGTGCCGCTCGTGAGCTTCACGGGAAGTCGCGCGATCATGGGTCGCTTCGCAAGCGGTCGGAGTTTGCGCATCGCGGCGTATGCGGCTGCGGGAATATGCGTGATGTTCGACATCGGTTTGCTTGCGACAATGCGCGCATGAGCGAACTTTTTCAGACTTGGAATGTCCAACACAGTGCTACCCATGGAGGAATACGTTGAAATTTGATCTGAGCTGGTTACGTCGTCTCGTTGGTGGTCCGCAGCCGGTACTCGTGCCGATCCCCGTTCGCGTGCGAGACGGCCGCCGCCGGTAAGTGTTCCTCGAAGCCACTTGCCGCGAGTGTTAAAACGCGAGATCGAACGAGGGTCGGAAAGGGCGTTGATGCGAGCTTTTCAGTCGGTCACGCTTTAGTCGGAGTTGCCCAAAGTTCTCTCATGGGTGGTTAGGCCGACGCCTTCCCAGGTGGCGTGACGGGAGGCTTCGGTTCCGCGGACCCCGCTGATGGAGATGCTAGCGGCGTCGCTGCACCCGAAGGCGACGCTACTGCATTACTCGGCGGGGGCGGCGGCGCAGAGAGCGGTGGTCTGCCGTCGATCTTCGGCCTCGACTCGATCGAAAAGACGATCGAACACATGAACCCCGCAACATTCGAAATGGCATTCGAACTCTTCGCATGAGCAAGCGAAAATACACCATCGCGGCTGGCTTCGGCCAGCGCTCTGGCGTTTTTTAAGCTGCAAGTAATAACTGCGACGGCGAGAAGCAGGGCGTCGTGTTTTAGGCGTTCGCATCGTCGAAAACACGCGAAATCTTCAAGTCGTCGGTAAAACATGAAATGCCATACCTCTAGCGTCTTCGAGGTTCGCGTTTCGGGCCGTTTGTTCGTCGTTGACAACGCGTTGGCTTTGCTTGAGATCGGAAAAGCCGTGCTTCGTAATGTGCTCCGAAGTTCTTGGAAATTGAGGAGGACGTTAACGCCCTCCTCAAACAAAATTCTACTGATTAATAATTACCCCTGATGATCATAAAAAAATTCTGAAGAAACATTAATCCATCGATACAGGGTTCTTCAATGCATGAGTGGCGCGAGCACGTTTGCCAAATGATCGGTGCTGCAATAATTCGGTTAGGTTCTGAGCATCATCCGAAATAGGAGCTAATTCGTTGCCTTCATCATACAAAACATTGCTGTTTGCTTCGGCCCTTTTGCTCTTTAAAAGACGTCATTATGCGGCCAACACTTTTTGTCTAGATCGGACCGCTTCGGAAGCCGCGGGAAACACTTAGGCAACCGACATCGTCGAATGATTCAGTACCCACTCGAGTTGGAACTTTGACTATATACACTTCGATCCGGTCAAGAATGTATTTGCCGCTATTCTGCGGGACAATAAGTTTATGCGTTGAAAAATCCGCAATCATGTTTCGATGAATCCGTACTGGAGGCAATGATGAGGGCGCCGTCTACAAATATTGCGATTATGTTTTCAGCATTGGCGTTTACTTCATGTAGCGGAGGTGGTTCCGGGACGGCGCCGATCCAAATGGCAACGTCGCCGCCGCCGATAGTGAGATCGTATTCTTTTGCGCCTGGGAAAGCGTCGGCGACAGCGGGTACGGCTTGGGATATCATCGGCGTTCGAACGACGCTTTTCGGCCGATTTGGTAGTGGTGGCGGGAACACTTACGACACCCTCAAGGTTGACGTTATGTTTGCGCAAGATATTTCAACCGCGCTGCCACTTCCCGGGACTGCACTAAGCAAGGGAAACCAGCTCGGCATTGTAATCGGTTTTGACTCGGACAATGATCTGTCGACTGGAAAT
>ENA-OFCD01001488-OFCD01001488.1-metagenomes-genome-assembly--contig:-NODE-1488-length-11582-cov-9.680489_pt1 | contig 11582 bp, 11 predicted proteins | sample MGYA00153392_OFCD01 | MGnify analysis MGYA00153392 | reverse complement strand
CGCAAATTTATTGCTTTTATTGATTCACCCTTCAGTTTGTGAGAAATCCGGGTTTATCATGCTTGTGAGTTAGGGCAATACGATCGGGCTTATGGAATTCTCGATCGATGTGTCAATCAACTAGATTTAGCTGGGGAATGGCGATTGCTTTTGCCGTTGTCTGAACGACTGACTAGCGAGTGGAAAGCAGCGGATGATGCGGAGGCGAAGAATCTGGGTTGGGCTTGGACTCGATCGGGCAACTTATATCGAGACATGGGTGATATTCAATGTGCGATCGATGCTCATCTGAATGCGCAAGAGATTTTCGACCGCCGGGATTTCCCACAAGGTAAAGCGACAGCATTCGGTAATCTCGGACTTGCATACGAGGATCTTGGTGACTATCAAAAAGCGATCGACTTCCATTTGCAGTCCATGGAAATAGCGCAGGCGATTGGCAATAAACAAAACATGGCAGCTTCTCTCAGTGGTCTCGGCAAGGCATACGACTCGCTCGGTGACCATCAAAAAGCGATCGACTTCTGTTCGCAGTCCATGGAAATGGCGCAGGCGATCGGCGATAAACAAGGCATTGCAGCTTCCCTTTGTAATCTCGGTAATACGTACCACTCGCTAGGAGAGTATCAAAAAGCGATCGACTTCCATTCGCAGTCTATGGAAATCGAGCAGGCGATCGGTGATCGGTGGGGAATGGGTGCATCTTTTCTAAACCTTGGCAACGCCTTAGCCAGACTTGATGAACATTTCAACGCACTCCAAAACTACAAAAAAGCCAAGGCAATTTATGAAGAACTCAAACTCGATCACATGGTCGAACGATGTCAAAATAACATTGAAGGCTGTACCAAAATCATTGCAACCCAACGCCGCACACCACCTACCCTAGACAATGCCTCCGCCCCCGAAAGCACGATCGACTGGACCAAAAAACAACAACAACTCAACCAACCCAAAACTTACACCGCTGCCGAACTCAGCACCATGAACCGAAAGTTTTTCCTCTGGTTTTTCGTGGGGATTGCGATCGTTCTTCTGATTGCTTGGCTGAAGAAGTGAGAATGGGAAGGGAAGTGAGTTTGAATTGAGAAGTAAGAATGTTGAATTGAGAAGGGCGATCGGTCCTCTTTATCTATCAAGATAGCAAGTTGGCTAAAAACTGTTTTACAATAGATTTATGAGAAGAACGCCAGTCCCTCTATACCGGATGGGAAATTCGATATCTGCCAGAATGAATCATATTCGAGAGCAAGACATTGAAATTATCGATCGCAACGGAGTCTCTTGGGTTTCCGCAAACTCCGGTGGAATCTCAACGTTTTCGATCGTTGGAAGAGGAAAAAACTGGTGGCAGTTGGAAAAGGGGATTTCAATCCCAACCGAGTTGCGAGTAGTCAACGATCATGGGAATCACTACCTATGGGAACCCAGCTACACGATGAAGGTGGAAGACTATACGATCGCACTGTCTTCGATCGGTGAATTATTCTATAAAATCAACTAGAGGAATAAGCCATGGTTAATCTATCGCCTAAAGCTATGCGATTCACAGCGGAAGCACTAGAATATCGAATCTTAGCGTATACAAAGCAATTAGAAAGTCCAGATCTACAAGATGATGAAGTATCTGATATAAGCAATGACTTAATGTTTTTGGAATCATTGCTTCAGGATTTCAAAACAGCGCTTCAAATGCCTATGGCTCAGGTATTTTAGAATTACCTTGATTTAATTAAAATGCTGAGTGCGATTGCCTTCGGTAGGTCAAAGCGATTGTTCTGTTAATTGCTTGGCTGAAGAAGTAAGAACTGGAAGAAAGGTCAGTTCAGCCCGTGACGAATTACGAGACTTCCCCGACGATGCGAGACTGCAAGTCGGGACTGCAATCTGGGCAATTCAACAAGGCAAAACGCCACCCGACTTCAAACCCATAGCGATCGTGGGTAAGGGCGTCCAAGAAATCCGAATTCGCACAGAAGATGCTTACCGAATCTTTTATATTGCAAAATTTGAGGAAGCCATCTTACGTTCTCCACGTCTTTCAAAAGAAAACACAGAAGACATCCCAAAACGACATTGAACTCGGTCAGCAACGCTATAAAACCCTTCTAAAACAACGCCAAAATCAGGAAGAGCCTCATGAATAACAATGAAATTAAAGTTGGATCGCAAAACGTATTTTTAGACCTCAGATTCTCATCACAAGAAGCCGAAAATTTGAGAATTCGATCGAAATTGATGGACCAAATTACAGCCCTCATTGAAACGCAAAATTGGTCGATCGGAGCAGCACCCACCTACTTAGGAACGTCTATTGAGTCTGTAGATGCATTACACAAAGGAAAAATTGGTCAATTTTCGATCGAACAACTCATCACCATGTTGACCCATGCCGGAATGAGAATTCACGTCGAAGTCCTTCCCGCAGCAGCCTAGACCCGAATTCCTTGTGGTTTTGCGTAGGGATTACGTTGGTCTAGACCGACCGAAGGTCATCGTATTTCTGATTGCTTAGCTGAAGAAGTGAGAAGTTTGAATTGAGAATGAAGAACTTTGAATTGAGAATGGGAAGAGAGGGGAATTTGGATGCTGGGACGATCGAGGCCCCGTGGGATCAATGCGATCGATCAAGCTGCCAACAGCATTATGGGTGCCTAAAAATGTCCGGAGTATTGACCTAAGCATCAGCCGGATTAATCGCCATCATTTGCCAAGTCACAAACGTGCCGATCGGACTCCACAACAAATACGGGACTAACAACAATGCCGCAACCCAAGACACGGGCAACACCAGAAGCGTCAGCGCGATCGCCACAAAAAATCCTGTTGCCCCCACAATCAAACCCACGCGTAACCGTCTAAACACACACATCACCGAGGTATAGGACAAAGTAATGACTTCTAACAGGGCATAGCAAACCATCAGAAAAATCGATCGGCCACTTCCCGGTTCCGTTTGCCAGACCGCGTAAGCAGACCAAGCCGCCGCAATAAAAATAATCGTCCAAATAATAGGAATTGCCCATTCAAACGTCAGCCATGCCGGACGCCGCAATCGAAAAAACCACCGCTGATCGCTCTTGATCAACTGGTTCAGCGCCACACCGATTAAAACGGCGGTAACACCAATCACGAGCCAAGCTGGAATCATCAATCAATCCTCTAGTGCGCTGTGCGTCAGGCTTAACATAAAGCAAGATTTACCTATAGTATCCAATGGCTCCTACAAAAAAGTCTACAATGAGAAACTGTAATGATTGGGATAACGCACATCGTGGGATTCAAAGTTGGACTGCTTGGATTAGGGACAGTGGGCGCAGGGACAGTGCAGATTTTACAAACGCCAGACCAGCGTCATCCATTATTGCAAACCCTCGATATTCATCGCGTGGGAGTGCGAGACCTGAACAAATCCCGGACCGTCGAGTTGCCCCTGAGTGTGCTGACAACCGACTTACAGTCGATCGTCAATGACCCCGAAATTGACATTATTGTCGAAGTCATCGGTGGCATCGAACCCGCAAAGACGTTAATTCTACAAGCGATCGCCAATGGCAAGCACATCGTAACCGCTAACAAAGCCTTGATCGCACAACATGGCGAAGAAATCTTCACAGCCGCCGAACACCATGGCGTGTATGTCCTGCTCGAAGCAGCCGTCGGCGGCGGGATTCCAGTGATTGAACCGTTAAAGCAATCCCTGTGCGCCAACAAGATTCAACGCGTAATGGGAATTATCAACGGCACAACGAACTATATCCTTACTCGAATGGTTAATGAAGGCGCAGATTTTGCCGCCGTACTTGCCGATGCACAGGCGCTAGGCTATGCGGAAGCCGACCCAACCGCCGATGTCGATGGGGGCGATGCCGCCGATAAGATTGCAATTTTGGCGTCGTTGGCTTTTGGGGGCCGAATCGATCGATCGAAGATTCCGTGCGAAGGCATTCGAGGCATTACGGCCAGCGACATTGCCTATGCCGAAAAGCTGGGATTTGTCATTAAGCTCCTCGGTATTGCCGAACGGTCAGGGAACGCCTATTCCCTGCGAGTCCATCCAACCATGCTCCCGAAAAATCATCCCCTAGCCAGCGTCCATGATGTCTACAATGCGATCGTTGTCGAAGGCGATCCAGTCGGACAAGTGATGTTTTACGGACGCGGTGCAGGTGCAGGTCCCACAGCAAGCGCTGTAACAGCGGACCTGCTAAATATTGCAGCTCTGTTGACCGTGGGCCGTCATGAAGCAACGCATCCAAACGGAAAGCCTATGCTCGATCCATTGCTTGCTTGTTCTTACCGGGAGTACTGCACGATCGCATCGCCCGAAGACTTGCGATCGTCGTTTTATGCGCGGTTTTTGACCCAGGATTTTCCAGGCGTGATTGGGAAACTCGGAACGTGCTTTGGCGATCATCAAGTGAGTTTAGAATCCATCGTGCAGGCTGGCATTAAAGACGGACTCGCCGAAATTGTCGTCGTCACCCATGAAGTGCGAGAAGGCGATTTTCGATCGGCCCTCGCTGAGATTGAAACGTTGCCCAGTATTTCTAAAGTCGCCAGTGTATTGCGCGTGTTGGTCTGATCTTTTGCGATCGCAGGACGTTCTTTTACATGACGGCAATCGCAGCGCATTCACGACACTGCGATTGCGGGACGATCGTTAGCTTGCGATCGGCATTGCGTTTGGCGTTGCTGTTGTCTTCGTGCGAACGGGGCGTTTGCGATCGGACTTTTTCTTCAGCCCAATGGCGCGGGCTTCGTTGCTATCAGCTCCAAACTGTCCACGAACGACTTCTTTCATGGCCAAGATAGCATTGTGGAAGTCCCATTCGGCAGCGCGGGCGGCGTCAACTGAGGCTTGATATAGGGCTAGGCATTCTTTTTCAGCTTGACGACGAAGCTGGAGCGATTGATACGCAGACTGAAGTGCTTCCGGGGTTGCTTCGGCGCGGCTAGTGGCGTAGGTTCGGATGCTACCCAGTCCGTTCAGCGCGTCCATGTCTTGTTGGAGCAGTTGAGGTGTGATTTTGCGGTTGGAAGTGTTGGTGGGCATGATGTGCTTTTTGAGTGTAGCTTTACTGGCTTAATATGCCCGATCGTAAATCAAGGGCGATCGGTTGTTTGTCGTAAGTTACTCAGCTAAATGTCTAAATGCAGGGGTGACAATGGCATTGTTGAGCGTGCTTGAAGCCTGTGCAGGGGTGACGATCGTGCTGTTAGGCTTGCTTATCGTGTTGTGAGGACTGCACTTAGGATTGTTGAGCTTGCTTATCGTGTTGTCGAGGCTGCACTTAGAGTTGTTAGGCTTGCTTATCGGGTTGTCGGGGCTGCACTTAGAGTTGTGTGGGGTAAATGGGGGATTACAATTCCTGCTGGGAGGATTGTCAACGGTGAAGTTTAAGGATTTAGGGTCGAAATACGTGAAGATTTTGGAGGTTATCTTGATTTATAGGAGACGATCGATTAGATTCCTTTAAAATGATTTGGTGTTGGGTCGATCGTTGCTTGAGGAGTGCTGGAATAGCCGATGTTAAATTTATCCAAGGACGATCGAAAGCAACTCCGTCAGGCGATCGAAGCCGCCCATCCTAAACCATCCAGTCTTGAACGATTTGTGGATGAGGCGTTAGGGATTAATTTGGCGCTCATCTCAACAGCAGGTGATCATCAAACTGTGATTTTTGACCTAATCAAAGAGTCGATCGCAAAAGGCTTCATTGATGATTTAGTTTTGGAACTGTCGAACGATAGTCAAAATCCGCAGATTCAGCGGTTCTGTGGGATGGTGCTGCGCGATCGATTGGTGCTGAATCCGATCGATGCAGGCTTGGGTGCTTCCCCTTTAGTGGTGGGGCTGGCGGATTGGGACTTGGTAATTTCGGCGGAAGAACTTCAGAGCTTTCTACCGAGGCAGTTCAGTTTTGAGGCGGATGTGGGGGAGCTTCAGCGGGGACTGGAGCGGGCAAAAGCAGTGTGTAAGATTACCTTTGACGATCGATCGCCTGATGAGTGCGGAACTGGGGTTTTGATTGCGCCGGACTTGGTGTTGACAAATTATCATGTGCTGAGTCGGGAGGGGGTGACAGATTTGAATACGATTGCGGCTCAGATGCGATGTGAGTTTGGGTATGTCAGTTCGAGCTTTGGGCAGGTGGCTCAGACGAAAATCGTGAGGGCGATCGGGTTTGCGCCTGTGGTGATGGTAAGCGAGGCTGATAGGTTGGACTATGCGCTGGTCCGAATTCAGGTGGAGCCGGATTTTAAAATTGATCCGGTTTCGGTGAATTTGGCGGCGAAAGTGGAGGAACGATCGTCGCTTCATCTTCTTCAACATCCGGAAGGGGAGCGAATGAAAGTGTCATTGAGTAATAATGGGGTGGTGAAGGTAAAAGAAGAGCGGGGGCTGGTGCTGTATGTGAATCCGGCAAAAGGGGGATCGAGCGGGTCGCCATGTTTCGATCGGGATTGGAATTTGGTAGCGCTCCATCATAAGGAGATGCAGACGAGCTTTGGGAGTGTCCGGGAGGGCATTCTATTTAAGGCGATTTATGACGAAATTTCGGCTTTTTTGTAAATGAGATTGGGAGACTGAAGACTATGGGACGACGCATTGTTTCGGAACAGATGCAGAGTGGCGCAAAGAATGTGCCGATGGACGACTATGCGGATCGGCTGATGAAGTACATCCCAACGGAAGGGGTTGGGTTTTGGTTGGCAGTGAGTGGGATGATTCAGGGTGCAGGGAGTGATGTGCCGAAGGAAGGACTGCTTTGGTTGTTCTTTGTGATGGGGCTAGTGTTTACGTTTGTGTGGATGAAGCGGCAAACGGAAGAGGCGAAAAAGAAGACAGCTTGGACGCAGATTGCGATTTCTTGTGGTGCATTTGTGGTGTGGGTGATCGCGACGGGTGGACCGTTTGCGCTATCGTTGCCGTTTTATAAGCCGCTTTATGGGTCTCTACTGTTGATTACGTATACGACTGCGATCGGATTTGTGATTCCCCCTGAGAAGTAAGCCGTGATTGATTGGAATGACCGTAAGAAATGTAAAATTTTTCGACAAGCTCTTGAAGCAGCCTATTCTAAACCTTCAGCATTGGTGAGGTTTGTTAGTGAAGATTTTGGTGAGAATCTTGACCTAATTGCGAAGGGTGATGATCTGTCCGATCTAATCTTTAAGTTGATTGACTGGGCAAAATCACAAGATAGATTAGAGGAACTTTTTCAGATTTTTTGCAATGAGAATCCCAAAAGGAAGAATGCCGTAATTGCGGATTTACAGAGTCAACCGTTGATTCCTAGATCGACTCAGTTATCAAAGCAGGATTGGACTGAGTTATTTGCTGAGTTCGCATCAGATGATTCTGTTTATCTACAGATCGCCGTTCGCCACGCATTCCAAGCAACTTATCATCGGAGATTTCAGGATATAAGACCTGATCATCCACCAATCAATACGCTGAATGAGATTCAGGATTTACTGACGATCTCCGACGATCCAATTTTGGCAGTGCGATTTGTGGAATTTGCGATCGAGGAGTTAGCGCGATCGATCGAGACTCATCCCCGTGATTTAACCAGATTGAACATGTGGCGCGATCGGATTGCCCAGCAGTTTAATGTCTCTGATCCAGCGCCTAAACTGAATCAAATGCCTAACGCTCATGCTTATCTGATGGTGGTATTGGAGGAAATCGGCGCACAGGTGATTGTTTATCCTGAACTGCATATTACAGGCAAAGATCGCCCCATTGATTTTGGCGCAACTCCAACGACGTGTGACTTTAATGACGTCGCAATCACGCTTTCAGAATGGATTAGGATGGCGGAAGAGGCGATCGCAGCGGATGAACTAGAGGATGAACAAGTGACCCTTGAGTTGTTTTTGCCTTGTTGTTATTTGGAGGAAGAAATCGAAAAGACTTGGCGCATTCGGGACAAACGGGGCCGCGAAATAGACTTTGGGCAACATCGACGATTCTTAGTGCGATCGTTTGATCGAATTCGCGATCGACAAGTTCAACGATCGCTGAAGACCATTTGGCTACGGCTGGAAACCTGTGTGAATGAACAGAATGCCTGTAGTCAGTTTCATACACAAGACGCTTGCCCTGAGAAGCTTGGAACACTGCGTTCAATTTTGAATGATAAACAGGCGACAGGATTGAAATTTGTTGCGGCTTTTCCGAAGGATTCAAAGCAACGAGAGGATCTGCTTTATGACATTATTGATGCAGCAATCCCAATCGCACTCTGGTCTTCTGAACAAATGGATGCAGACTCAAATATGATTGAGGCGGAATTTGATCTTCTCCTTTCACAAAGTCAGGTGACAAATTTTGCAAGTCTTGCGAGACAATGGCGAATGAAACGAACGAATTCCCGCTTGTCAACATCGATGCGTCTGCTGTGCGATCGACCCGATCGTGTCCCAAAGCTTCCTGATCCGAGTCAAGAAGACGATTTATTAGTTGCATCTTAACCCCCATTCAGTACTGGTCTATGTCTTGGAAACGCTTTAATGGAAACTGTAACGATAATTCCAGTGGATTAACCGATCTCCCGGAGGCTCCTCCCTGGCGGAAGTTTGTGGCACGGGAAGATTTGAATGAAACGTGGGATGGGAAGTACTGGGACGAACTTCAGAATCTTGCAAAAGACGATCGACGATCGATTCAGCGAGGGCAAAGCTTTCGGATCACAAGCGATAAAAATGGCTATTCTGAGATTGTGGATGCGGTGAATGCGGCGATTCATTTGCGACGACCGCTATTGATCACGGGATGTCCAGGGGCGGGGAAAACTTCCCTAGCTTATGCTATTGCCCATGAGCTTCAACTCGGACCTGTGCTCACTTGGTCAATCACGGCACGGGCAAACTTGCAGGATGCACAGTATCGCTATGATGCGATCGCAAGGCTTCAAGATGCCCAACTTGATGGGATCCATCAAAACAAACCGAAGGATAACGAGACTGTTTCGCAACCGCTGACCAACCCCCGTGAAGAAGGTAATCTGGGGGATTATATTCAACTTGGTCCAGTGGGGACGGCGTTTCTCCCGTCGTTGAAGCCACGGGTATTGTTGATTGATGAGATTGATAAGAGTGATTTGAATCTGCCCAATGACTTGCTGAATTTGTTTGAAGAGGGCGAGTTTGAGATTGTGGAACTGGCGCGGCAGAAAAAGCGGCGAAGTGAAGCTGCCAAGCAAGATGCAACGGTGACAGTGCGAACGGCGGACCCGGAGATGGAAGCGTCTGTAACGAATGGACGGGTGAAGTGTTGCGAATTTCCGATCGTGATCATGACCAGTAATGGGGAGCGAGACTTTCCGCCTGCGTTTTATCGGCGATGTCTGCGGGTGTCGATGCCGGACCCGACGCCAGAATCGCTCTTGCCGATCGTCCGATCGCATTTTGAGAATGCGGATGCGACGGGCTGGACGGAGACGGCGGAGAACCTGACGACGGTGATTGGGGAGTTTCTGGATCGGGGAAATAAAGCCGATCGGGCGACGGATCAGCTTTTGAATGCGATTTACTTGATGAGTCGCAAAGACAGACCCACTGATAATGAGATGAAACGGCTTCAGGCGTTGATCTTTAAGCGGCTGAGTGAGGGTGAATAGTCATGGCAAATGCGACATCGGTCAATGCCTTAATCCAGCTCCTAGCGGAGGAGCAAGACTTTACCAGTGTGGAAATCGCAGAGACTTTGTGGCTTGCAAAGGTGATGGAGCCTACGATCGCCGTCGTCTATGAAGAAATCCTTGAGACTACACCCGTTACCCCGATCGTAGATATTTCATCCCTTCCCCCGATCGAACCGCCTGATTTCGATCCACTGTCCGCTCCTGCGCCTCGCCCCAAGGCAAATTTGGCAATGCCGCGATCGCAAGTGGGAATGTTACCGCCGGAGGTATTGCCTGTGTGGGTGGGCGATCCGGCGATGCTGACGGATGAACTGTCGATCGTGCGGGCATTAAAGCCTTTGCTGCGGAAGGTGGCGGTGGGACGGGGCACGAAGCTTGATGAGACGGCGACGGTAGACAGAATTGGGCGGACAGGTCTTTATGTCCCGGTGATGGAACCGGAGCGGGTGCCCTGGTTTGATATCGTGCTGGTGATCGATCGGGGGGCTTCGATGCAGGTTTGGCATCGGCTGATGTTGGATATTGTACGGGTGCTGCGGTGCTATGGGGCGTTTCGGGATGTGCGGGTGTACGACTTGGCGGTGGATACTTCGGTGGGGGAGAAGCTCGATCGGGTGACGCTGAAAGGGAAGGGCGATCGACCGGGACATCATCCCAGCGAAGTGATCGATCAGCAGGGTCGGCGCGTGGTGATGGTCTTGAGCGATTGTGCGGGGGCGTACTGGTGGGATGGGACGTTGTTGCCTATTTTGGAGGAGTGGGGGAAGGCCATGCCGACGGTGGTGTGGCAGATGTTGCCTGCGTGGATGTGGAAGCGAACGGCATTGGGACGCGGAACGGGGGTCTCTATTCGGAATGCGGTGCCGGGGGGCAATAATCATCAGTTTCAGGCTCAGGTGCAGGAGCGCCATGAACCGGAGGATAAATCTCAGCGGATTTCGGTGCCTGTGGTGACAGTAGACGATCGGGATCTGGCGCGGTGGAGTCGGATGGTGGCGGGGGATGGACGATCGGTGGTGCCGGGGGTGTTGTTACCTGCGGGAGGCGGAGTGGTGCCTCGGGGGAAGAAGCTAGAAGAAATCGCAGAAGAAGAAGCACAACGCAATGTTGATCAAGGGACTGACGCAGATTTAGACACGGCATTTCAGCAAGCGATCGATCGCTTAGTGGAGCAACGAGTACAGCGGTTTTTGGAGTTGGGTTCGCCGCAAGCCAAGCGATTGATCATGCTATTGGCGGCGGCTCCGGTGATCACGTTACCGATGGTGCGGTTGATTCGGGAGGCGATGATGGTCGATGCCCGATCGCCTTTGCCTGTGGCAGAAGTGTTTTTAAGTGGCTTAATTTCGCGGGTGGCGGGTCAGGAGACAATCGCCGTTACGGAATTGGAACAGGTGCAATACGACTTTGCCGTGGGGGTGAGGGCGGTGTTGGCGGCGCGGTTGCCTACGATCGAGACTATTGAAGTCATTAACTGTGTGTCGGATGCGGTGGAGCGACGGTGGAACCGAGTGTCACAGGTGGATTTTCGGGCGTTTTTGATGAATCCTAATCTTGCAGGGGGCGAAGATCTAGGTGCAGAGGCGATCGAGGGATTTCGATCGTTTGCGAGTGTGACGGCGGATCTGTTGGAACCGTTGGGCGGGGAGTATGCCAACTTTGCACAGCAGTTACGACATGGGGAAGAGGAAACGGATATCCCTGAGCCAATCGACTTTCCTGAGTTGCAAGATTGTGAATATCAGTCGATCGCAATCGCAACTATTCTCGATCGCGTGACCTTTGAGACAGCAACGATCGATCGGCAACGTCGTCTACTAGTATTGTGGAATCCTTGGAAGATTCAGCGTCAGACCGCATCAGCTTGGGGCTACACCGAAATCCTGCACCGAGCCGCCCCCCAGCCCCCAATTCTGGGGGAGCAAG
>ENA-OFCD01001487-OFCD01001487.1-metagenomes-genome-assembly--contig:-NODE-1487-length-11590-cov-2.974339_pt1 | contig 11590 bp, 13 predicted proteins | sample MGYA00153392_OFCD01 | MGnify analysis MGYA00153392 | reverse complement strand
CTGCTTTAAGTTCCCATATCTCCCTGGAGGATGACGTAAGGCCCGCGCTATAGACCCGACGCAGCCCCTGCCGCGTAAGCACCATGTCGCCTATTACGACATCCTGGATTGGAACCTGGCCCCTCGCGGTCTCAACCAGTTCACCATGCCCGATGCAGTGGTTGTTCTTGTCCGCAACTATCGGCATGACGGCGCCCGTCCGGGCATCCTTCTTGAAGCTATAGGTTCTGAACTCCTGACCAGTGTGCTTGCACCTGTCATGCACCACAATGCGCTTGAACGCCTTTAGGTGCGCGATGCCATCCTCAATCGAACCGGGCCACTTAGCCGCCTCGGATATGGCAAATCCCTGTCTTCTGACATATGAGATTTGAGCCGGGTTGCTGTTGTCAGCAAAGATTGGCCATGACCGGCTGGTAGGTATGATGTCGAAAAGCGCAGGAACGTTGTCAAGTTCAATTTCGTGGCCGTAGGCTTCTTGATCTATGAAGAGTTCCTCACCGACGATGAAGGACCTGACCATCACGGTCGGGTCTCTGGCAAATCCCCAGTCCACGCCATGATAGAATTGCGCCGTCTCTGGCGTCTCAAACGTCTCAAAGCTGACGCGGTTACGAAATATCACCGCGTCCGATATCTGCCTGGGGTTTCCGGCCCACACCCACTCGTAGTTCTCGGGATCGTTCAGGAGCATATAACGCCGCTCAGCATCCAACGTCGCAGGAAACTCCGGGTTATCCTCCCAGGATGTGTGCCTGACAATTGCATCTTTGTTCGGCGTTAAGACAAACCGCTTATAGGTCGCATCCGTCGCAAGGTGGACGTTGAACGATATAAGTATTTCGGAACCGGCCTTACGAATGGTGGGGATCAGCGTAAGCCAGCTTTCCTCAGAGACGTTCTCGGCCTCCTCGCACCAGCAAAACGCGAATCCTTCTAAGCTCTTTAGGCCCTGCGGATTCAGCTTGATCCCTTTGAACACAAACTCCGTGCCTGTCAGTGTGCAAGTAATGCTCGTAGCTTGAACGCTAAACCAAGGTAGAAGGCCAAGCAGCTCAATCTGGTCCGCTAGCAGGCGAAGCACAGAATCCGAAATACTGCTCTGATACTCACGGACGCACAGTATTCGGGTCTTGCGCGTGTATGCTATGCTTATCAAATACCTGGCAAAACTCCAAGATTTGGCCGCGCCTCTGCCCGAATAAGCCACCTTGTAACGTGCAGTCTCCCACAAGAAACCGTATGCAGGAGGGATAGACAGTTCAAGGTTAGGAATCTGCTTCATCTCGCAGTTTCATCGGCAGGAAGGTGACGACCAAATTAGGAGGAACCAGCGCCGTCCCGTTCGGACCGGTATGCTCAAGCCGCGCCTTATCTTTCCAGGCGTCCCCGCCGTGGTTCTTCAGGTAGAACATGATCATCGTGTTGTCGCCGGCCATCGCCCGCTTGATAACCTGCGCGCCGATGCGGCTAATGATGGTTGCCTTGCCGTGGGCCAGTTCTTCGCTGAAGTAGTTATACAGGGTTTTCCTGTCGATGCCGAGTTGATGGGCGATGTCGCCTACGTCCACGCCGTTCGCGCGGAACACCGTCACCATCTGCCGGCCTTCCTTGGTCGGCTGGTAGGGCGGGCGACCGGCCTTGAGCAGCGGTATGCCGCGTGCGGTCTTGCTGCGGCTGGCGCGTATCCGCGTCGGGGCGGGCTGACCGCCGGAACCTGGCAGGCTGATTATTGGCATGAGAACCTATCTTACGCCCGCCAGGGCATAAACCTTCATTTTGATACAGGCTGAAAGAACTTGCGCCGCAGCCGGGGCTACCGGGCCGCGCGTCCTTGGTGTGCTTTGATGGCGCTGGCGGGGCAGGCTTCCCTTAACGGGCACCCGCCCCGCGCTACCATGGCCCGGTTGCCGAAAGGCATTCCACGGCGATGATAGGTGTTAGGTATGGACCGACAGCCTCTCGGTTCAAGGGCAAATCGTAAGACGGGCATATAATGTCGCCAGGGACTTATCCCACTCCGATCACGCGGCTGTGAAGTTTGCGATGGACAGTTATCACGGCAGCGTGTATATTCGTGACGCTTTCAACATAGTGGAGGGGTTTCCCCCATGAAACTCAAACAGTCGTTTTGCGTGCCGTGCCTTGTCACTTTGCTTCCTGGCATTGGCGTCGGCGCATGACCGTGACCTGCCGTGGTTGCGGAAATACATGGCCCCGTGATCCCGCGCTGTCCGTTCCCTGCCCCAACTGCAAAGCCAAGGCAGGATCAGCGTGCCATCGTCCGTCCGGCCACCCGTGCAGCATCCATGTCGAGCGGGATGCGGACGCTTTGGCTGCCGGGCTGATACAGCCCTGCCCCGGCACGCAACCCCGCCGCGCCTGCAATCCGAGCGATAGCCAACCCGTCGCGTCGCAAGGAAGTCTGCTATGATCCCGACCCGTCCTCTCGCCGGAACCGTCGGCGTGGTTTTGTGGCAGGCATCCCCGGTCGAGCGTTGGGCCGTCGTGCAATACACGGACGGGCCGTTCTACTACGTGCCTGTCGGACGCAAGCACGCGACCAAGCGGAGCGCATGGCAGGCGGTCGGCACCATTGAGCGGTTTCTGATGGAGAAGCAGGACAAGGCGGCGGCCTGACGCACTTTCCTTCTTCCTCCGACGTTGCAAATTGACACAAGATCAATGCAACGTCGCAGGATGAGGGACCTGATGCTTGAACCGTCGCCGTCGAAGCCGCCCGCCGAACCAACCCCGCTGTCGGTTGCCATAGCCGAGAACTTCAAGGCAGCGCGCATGGCCCTTGGCGAAAGCCAGGCGCAGACCGCCCTTCGCACCGGCATCGGCCAGAAGTCGATCAGCGAGATAGAGTGCGGCCGGGCCAACCCCACGCTGCATACCCTTGAAGCCCTTGCCCGCCACGTTGGCCTGACGGTCCCACAACTGCTCGCCCCGCCAAACCCCTAGTTGCATCGCACCGCCCCCTTCGCGGCCTAAGTGCAAGACGACGTAGAAATGCCCTTGCGGGCTACGTGATATATGACTTAGGGTCGTCCGGTCACGAACCGGGGCCTTCGATGAAAGACCTTTCATTCCACAAGAGCAGCAGCCGGGCTTTCGCGTTGGCGTGCCTGCTCGGCGCTCCTGCCGCTGCCGATGCCGCCGTGCTGCCGCTAGACGAGTTCGCCGCCCTGTCCCGGTCCTGCGCGCCTCACGTCGCCCTGGAAACCACCGCCGCCGTCGCCCGCACCGAAAGCGGACTGGACGTTCTGGCGATACACGACAACACGACGGGCCGCACCTACAAGCCCGCGACACGGGAAGCCGCCATCGTCCTGACGTCAGAACTGGTCAACGTCGCTCGGCACTCGGTTGACGCGGGTATCATGCAGATCAACAGCTTAAACTTCGCCTGGCTGGGCATGTCGATCAGCGATGCCTTTGACCCGTGCCGCAGCCTTGCCGCCGCCGAACAGGTTCTCGTCCGTGGCTACGTCGCCCCGGCCCCCGGAGCCGACCAGCAGCAGGCGCTCCACGCTGCCCTGTCTCGTTACAACACCGGCAGCCCGGCACGCGGGATCGCCAACGGCTACGTCAGCCGCATACAGGCGTCCGCCGAGGTGATCGTCCCCGCCATACGGCTGCGCGCCGACGGCCCGGCTTCCCCCGTCGCTGCTGCGCCCCTTGGCGGTGGCGTGCCTGTCCTGGTGCAGCCCCTCCCGCCGCCGCCTGCAAGCTGGGACGTGTATGCCCGCGCCCGCGTCAGCCACGGCCAGCAGGCCCGCCCCTACGCCCCTGGCGATACGGTCCGCCTCCAAAGGATGACCGATCAGCAGGCCGTGCCCGCCGCGCGATGACCGCGCATCCCCACCACGCACCACAACCCAAGGACCCGACATGACCCCCACCGTTCGCCGTGTTTCCAACCTGGCTTTCACCGCCACCGCGCTGCTGCTGCTGTCCGCAGAGGGCGCGTTCGCCCAAGGCGGGGGAGGCACCGGCACCCTGACCAGCTTCATCACCAACATCGTCACACAGTTGACCGGGCCACTCGGTCAGGCGCTTTCCATCCTGGCAATCTGCGGCGCCGGCCTTGCCTGGATGTTCGGCGGCATCGCCTTCCGCACCATGGGCGGTGCCATCGCTGGCATCGCCATCGTGTTCTCGTCCGCTTGGCTCGTCAGCACCTTGATCGCGTAGCGCAAATGGACAAGCAGGCCATGACCGTCGATCCGCTGTTCTTGGCCTGCACACGCCCTGCAATGTGGCAGGGCGTGCCGGTCGAGGCGGCGGCGGTCAACATGATGCTGACGATGGTGGTCTTCATCCTGTTCAAGAACCCGCTCTACATGAGCGTCGGCGTCGTCATCCACTACGCCGTCCGTGCCGCCATCGGTTACGATTACAACTGGTTCAGCACCAAGCGCCTATGGATGGACACCAAGGGCCGCGCACGCAACGCATCGCGGTGGGGCGGCTCGTCCGTCAGCCCCCTGCCGCTCCGTCCCGCCAGGGCAGCCCGGGAGATACGCATCCATGTCTAGCCGCACCGCCAGCGCCCGCGAGCGCGAACCCGACACCTACATGCCGTTCATCGGCCACACGTCGCCCGGCGTCGTCATCTTGGACAACGGCGACAAGCTGGCAATGATCCACCTGGCCGGCATCGCCTGGCAGACCGCCGACGTGGGCGAGGTCAACGCGCGTCATTCCGGGTTGAACGGCCTGCTGCGTAACATCGCGTCCGACCGGCTGGTGCTGTCCACCCACTTGGTCCGCACAATGGACGATGGCACCGGCTACCCCGCCGCCCGTTGCCGCAGCACGTTCGCCAGGTCGCTTGATGACGCCTACCGCGCGACGCTTGAGGCTAACAGGCTCTACCGCAACGACCTATTCCTGTCCGTGCTGCTGCGCCCGTCCCAGGCAGCGGGCAAACGCATGTCCAGCCTGCTCAACCGCCGCCGCCGTGGTGACACCGCCCGCGCACCGACCTTGCAGGACATCGACCGGCTGGAGGCGGCGGTCGATACCCTGATCGCCGGGCTGGACGGATACGCCCCCGTCCGCCTGGCGTTGCGCGAGAACAACCACGGCATCCTGTTCTCGGAGGTTGCCGAGGCGCTACACCTGATCCTGACAGGCCAACGCCACCCGGTCCCGCTGGTCAACGGGCACCTGGGCGGGGCGATCTATACCGACCGCGTGATCTGCGGAAAGGAAGCGGTCGAGATACGCGGGGCCGGCGCCAGCACGTTCGCCGCCGGGTTCGGCCTGCGCGAGTATCCCGCCAAGACCTGGCCCGGCATGTTCGATACGATCCTGGCCGCGCCCTACTGCTGCGTTCTCACGCAGACCTTCGGCTTCCTGGCAAAGCAGGACGCCCAGGACCGGATGACCCGCAAGCAAAACCAGATGGTCAACGCCAGCGACAAGGCAGCCAGCCAAACCCAGGCGCTGACACAAGCCGCCGATGACCTGCAAAGCAACGAATGGGTAATGGGCGACCACCACCTGACGCTGATGGTGTTTGCCGACAGCCTGGACCGGCTGGCCGACGTGGCACCGGAAGCCAAGCGCGACCTGGCCGAAAGCGGGGCGGTCGTCACCCGTGAGGACTGGGGCCTTGAAGCCGCCTATTGGGGCCAGCTACCCGGCAACCTGCACCTACGGTCTCGCCCGGGCGCTATCAGCAGCCGCAACTATGCCGCGATGGCAGCCATGCACAATTTCCCACGCGGCGCGGAGCGCGGTCATTGGGGCGCTCCGCTGACGCTGCTCCGCACCACGGGCGGCACGCCCTACCGCTTTCACCTGCACGCCTCGACCGGCATCGTGACAGACCTCGGCAACATCTTCATCGCCGGGCCAAGCGGATCGGGAAAGACCGTGCTGCTCGGCTTCATCCTGGCGTTGCTTGAGAAGCACGATGCAACCGTCGTGTTCTTCGACAAGGACAGGGGCGGTGAGATACTGGCCCGCGCCCTCGGCGGGTCCTACTTGGTGATGCCGTCCGGCACGCCGACCGGCCTTGCCCCGTTGAAGGGCCTGGACAACACCCCGGCCAACCTGACCTTCCTTGCCGCGCTGCTGACCGGCCTGATGACCGACGACGGCCATGCGCTCAAGCCCGACATCGCACGCCGGCTGGACCAGGGCCTTGCCCACATCATGCGCCTGCCGCCCGCTGACCGGTCGCTGGGGGAGTTGCGTGCCTTTCTGGGGCAGTCGGACCCGGAAGGCCCGGGTGCCCGACTAGAACGCTGGTGCAAGGGCGGCGCGCTCGGCTGGGTGCTGGACAACGACGAGGACACGATCAGGACCGACGCCCGGTTCATCGGCTTCGACATGACGGCGGTGCTGGACGACGCGGTAACGCGCGGCCCGATCATGGCTTACCTGTTCCACCGGGTCGAAGCGCTGGCCGATGGTCGTCGCCTGGTGGTCGCCATCGACGAGTTCTGGAAGGCGCTGGCCGACCCTGCGTTCCGGGGTCTGGTCAACAACAAGCTCAAGGTGTTCCGTAAGCTGAACAGCTTGATGATCCTGGCCACGCAAAGCCCGCGCGACGTTCTCAATTCGCCCATCGCGCATTCGATCATTGAGCAATGCCCGACGCAAATCCTGATGCCGAACGACCGGGCGGACGAGGCGGATTACATCGACGGCCTCAAGCTGACCGAACAGGAGTTCAAAGCCGTGCGCGAAAACCTGGCCCAAGGCGGACGGCACTTCCTGCTCAAGCAAGGCACCGTCTCCGTCGCGTGCGAACTGGACCTGACCGGCATGGAGGACTTCGTTGCCGTCCTGTCCGGCCGCGAGCGCACGCTGCGCCTGATGGAGCGCCTGATCGCCCAGCATGGCCCGGCACCGGATGCCTGGCTGCCATCCTTCACCCGGCAGTGGCGCGGGGTGGCGGCATGACGCCCCGCACCCTTCTGCTCGCCGCGACAGCCGCTGCGGCCCTCGCCGGTCCCGCGCACGCGCAACTGGCGGTGTTCGACGGGGCCAACGTCATCAACACCGCCCGCGCCGCTATCCAGGGCGCGCAGCAGATACAGCAGCTTGCCCAGCAGATCGCCTACATGCAGCAGCAGTTGCAGCAGCTACAGCAGGTGTATGCCAGCGTGGCCCACATGCCCGACGACCTGTTGAAGCAGGCCGGCGCTGTGATGAACACCAGTCAATTCCGTAACCCCCTGCCCGATGGCACGGCGATGGGCGACATCGTTGGCGGGATCGGCGGCCTGGGGAGCCTGACCGCGCTCGGCCAGCAATACCTGGACAAGGGCCGCGTCTATAGCCCGTCCGGCTATGACGGGCAGGCCATGCTGATGACTGCCAACGCCGCCTCAATCGCTGGGATAAAGGCCAGCGTCGAACAGCTTTTCCAGTCCTCGGGCGACCATACCCGGCTGCTACAGAACCTTGAAGGCGCATTGGCCGCGTCCCCTGACGCCAAGGGCATAGCCGACATCCAGGGGCGCATCGCGCTTGAGCAAACCTACATCGCCAACCGGCAAGTCCAGGCGCAGTCGATTGCCACCTGGCAGACAGCCCAGGTCCGGCTGAACGAGCAGCAGCAGGCGGAACTTCGCCGCTGCGAATACGAGCAGGCGCACCAGATGGCCACCACCGTTGGCTTCTTCGCCGGGCCTGCGCCGGATACCTGCCGCCAGGCGGTCGCCGCGATGGCGTCCAACAGCCCTAGCGACGGGTCCTCACAGGGTGGCGGCGGCAGCGGCGGCGGTTACACCGGCGACGGCACCGGAGGATCAAGCACCGGCCTCGCTGCCAACTATTCGCAGTATGCCGGGCAGAACGTCGGGTCCGGTCAATGCGTGGCCTTGGTGCAGGCTTCTAATTCCAACGTCGGACTGACACGCACCTGGACTGCGGGCGAGGCGGTCCAAGGCAACTCCGCGCTACAGCCCGGCACGCCTATCGCCACATTCGATGCCAACGGTCGGTATGGCAACCACCTGGACGGCTCGTCGCACGCAGCGATCTATCTCGGCCAGGACGCCAACGGCATGCGCGTCATGGACCAGTGGGTCGGCCACCCGGCAAGCGAACGGGTGATCCCGTGGAGTGGCGCCCGGGCCGCGAATAGCGGGTCGGCATTCCGCGTCATTGGCAGGGCGTAGGGCCATGAAGCCGAAACCCAAAACCGCAACACAACGGAGGTTCGCTATGAAAAGCCGCACCGCAACCATCATCGCCGCCATGGCCGCGATGCTTGGTTCCGCGCAAGCAGCCGTCGATTGCCCCGCCGGGACGGACGGACACCGGCTGGCGCGTCAGGACGGGGTTAGCTTCTACTCGGGCGACCCGTCGGCAAACATGCTGCTCGCCCCGGACATACAGGCTGCCGACATGCGCGGGATCAACGTCTGGAACATGCCCGATCCGTCCCGTGTGACCATCGTTTGCGCCTACGAAGGCCGGGCAACCAGGCTGTCGTTCAAGCTGACGCCCGGGGTGCGTAGCTGCACCCAGGACCTCGCCGCCCGCACCCTGTCCTGCCGGTAGGATACGACCGCATGTTCGGCATGATCGCAAGCCTTGTTGATGCGCCATTCATCGCTTCGGTTACGAGCCTGGTGTCCAGCATCATCGCCTATACGACCGGGCCGCTACAGGCCGCGCTGATCCTCTACGTCGCCCTGATGGGGTTGGGGATCATATCAGGCCGCGCCGGCATCGGCATGGGCACGTTCATCAGCAGCGTCCTCAAGCTGGCCTTGGTCGTCTGGTTCCTGACCGGTGCCGGCATCTATGCCCAATGGGTCCAGAACCTGTTCATGGTCGTGCTGCCCAACGAACTGACCACCGCGATCACCGGCACCACCGCAATCAACGGCAATGCGTTCGACCTCATCTGGACCCAAGCCTATGACGCATCCGTGCTGGTCGGCAGGGGCCTCGGCACTTTCGACTTCAGCAGCATGTTGGGCATCGCCCTTTACCTGCTGATCGCCCTGGCCGCGTGCGTCGTCGGGTTCTGCATCTACCTGATCTCGCACATCGCGCTCGGCCTGCTCATCATCGTAGGCCCGCTGCTGATCGGCCTGGCGCTGTTCCCGGCGACCGCAGCGATCTTCCAGAAGTGGGTCGGCGCGCTGATCGGTTGCCTGGTCCTCCAACTGTTCGTGCTGGTGCTGCTATCGCTTTGCATCAAGGTCGAAGGCGTGATCCTCGGCCAAGTCGCCAGCAACATCGGAGGCAACGCCGCCGCCAACCTGGCCGTCCTGCTCGGCGGCGGGGGCGCGTTCTTCGGCGTGATCGTCCTGCTGACCTGGCAGCTTCCCGCCCTGGCAAACTCCGTGTCCGGCGGGCTGCACTTCCACGTCGGCGGCATGGCACGAACCGCCGCCCAAGGTATCCGCAGCACAGGCCGGGGCAGCCGCGCCTTGGTCAGCGGCACAGCATCGGTCGGAAGCGCCACCAGCGTCCAAATCTTCCGGCCATCGCCCGGCGCAACACTGTCCCGGACGCCCACGCCTACCCCGTAACCAGGGAGGGACCATCCCCCCCATAGGAGCCACAATGAACCGCCTTGCCCTTGCCACCCTGCTCTGCCTGCTGTCCGCCTGCGCCGACCGTCCCTTGCCGGTCGCATCCGGCCCGATCCGCCAGATGAACGTCGGCCACTGGATGCCAGGACCCAACGAATTGACCACGCCCGCCGTCATCAAGGCCGGGCCATGAACGCGATCCCCAAGGCGGCACCCACCATGATGCCGTTCGCGCCGCGTCCCGTCACCAGCCAGCCCGGCGTGGCCGACGCCTACTTCGCCCAGGTCGCAAGCTACGAACAAAGCCGCCTGCGATGGGCCTACCGCACCGCCGGCATCGCATGGACGGTCGCCATCGTCGCCGGGCTGATCGCCGGGGCAAGCACCCTGGCCCTAGCGGTCGTCACGACACGCCCGCCGGCGGAACCCGTCGCGTTCCGGGTCAACGACACCACGGGGATCACCGACCGGATGTATGACGTGCGCGGCGGCGAAATGGCTGCCAGCGAAGCGGAGCAGCGCCACTGGCTCTGGCAATACGTGCTGCACCGCGAGGGCTACAGCGCCGCCGAGGCGCAATACAACTTCGATGTCGTCAACCTGATGAGTACGCCGCAGGTGCAGGCCACGTATTCCGACACCTTCCGGGGGTCCAACGCCCAAAGCCCGCAAGTGCTGTTCGGCGCTACCGGCCAGGTCGCGTTGAGCTGGATCAGCACCAGCTTCATCGGTCCCAAGCTGGCCCAGGTCCGGTTCCTGTCCTCGTCCCGCAAGGGCGACATGGTGCTGCCCAAGCGCACGCTGGTCGCAACGGTAGCCTTCGACTTCGCACGCGGCCCGATCAGCGGCAGCGCCATCAACATCAATCCCCGTGGGTTCCTCGTAACGTCCTTCCGGGTGGATCAGGAGAACGCACAATAATGACCCGCCTGATGCTCGCGCTGCTGGCCAGCGCCGCCTTTGCCGCACCCGCCCATGCCGCCCAGGAACCCCGTGCAGGCCGCTGGGACGCCCGTATGCGGACCGTGCCCTACAACTCAATGAACCCGGTCCGCGTCGTCGGCACAACGATGACATCGACGCAGATCATCTTCGCCGTGGGGGAGACGATCACGCACATAGCCATTGGTGACAGCGAGGCATGGCTGCCGCAGCCGACCGCCAACCTGCTGTTCATCAAGCCGGTCGAGGTTCGCGCGGCGACCAACATGCAGGTCGTCACCACCAAGGCGGACGGCACCACGCGCAGCTACGCCTTTGACCTGATCGCACGCTCGGCGCTGACCGCAACCAGCAACCAGGTCGCCAGCCTGGACGGGACCGTGCCCGCCGCGCCCAGCAGCGCAACCCCTTTCACCATACAGTTCACCTACCCGGAGGACGCCCGGCAGGAAGCCGCCGACCGCCGCCAACGAGCCGCAGCCGGTGCAGCGGAACGAAAGGCCGAGGACCGGTTGGCGGTCGATTACTTCTACGGGCCGCGCAACTGGCGGTATGCGGCACAAGGCTCGCACGCGATTGAGCCAACCGAGGTCAGCGACAACGGCAGGCTGACCGCCATGCGGTTTCCAGGCAACGCAACCGTGCCGACCATCTACACAATCGCCGCCGACGGCCAGGAGACGCTGGTGCCCTACACCATGAAAGCAGACGTTGCGGTCGTATCCACCACCGCCCGCGAGTTTCGTTTGCGCTACGGCAGCGAGATCGTGCGGGTCATCAACCTAGCATACGATCCTATTGGACAGAATTCGCAGAATGGGACAACGACGCCCGAAGTCATACGCAGCGTCAGGGCACCCCGGTCGTGAGCGGCGTGCAGCCCGACCCGGGCGTTCCCGGCGAGCGCGCGGTGTCCGGCGTTGCCGGGCGCAGCGGGCTGACCAAGACGCACGGTGCCATCATGATTGCCGGCGCCGGGGCATTGGCGGTCGCCTTCGTGCTGCTGCGCCCCCAGGGCAACCGGGATCGCAATGCGGGGGAGGACAGGTTGCGCGTTGCTTCCGTCAGCCGATACGAACCCGCGCCGCCGCCGCTTGCGACCCCCGTATCGTTTCCAGCCATCAGGCCAT
>ENA-OFCD01001485-OFCD01001485.1-metagenomes-genome-assembly--contig:-NODE-1485-length-11598-cov-3.649918_pt1 | contig 11598 bp, 10 predicted proteins | sample MGYA00153392_OFCD01 | MGnify analysis MGYA00153392 | reverse complement strand
AGTACACCGCGAATGCCGACGGCATCGGCACGCTGCGCATTCTCGAAGCCATCCGCATCCTCGGGCTCGAGAAGAAGACCCGGTTCTATCAGGCGAGCACGAGCGAGCTTTACGGCCTTGTTCAGGAAACGCCGCAGAAGGAGACCACGCCCTTCTATCCGCGCAGCCCTTATGCGGTGGCCAAGCTTTACGCCTACTGGATCACGGTCAACTACCGCGAGGCCTATGGCATGTATGCCTGCAATGGCATTCTGTTCAACCACGAAAGCCCGCTGCGCGGCGAGACCTTCGTGACGCGCAAGATCACACGCGCCATCTCCCGCATCGCGTTGGGGCTCCAGAGTTGCGTGCACCTGGGCAACATGAGCGCGTTGCGCGACTGGGGCCATGCGCGCGATTACGTCGAGATGCAGTGGCTGATGCTGCAGCAAGACCATCCCGAAGACTTCGTGATTGCAACGGGTGTGCAGTACACCGTGCGGCAGTTTGTCGAATTTGCGGCGATGCAGTTGGGCATCAGCATCGCGTTTAGCGGCATAGGCGATTCAGAGATTGGCATCGTCACTAAGGTAGAAGGCGACAAGGCCACCTGCAAGGCGGGCGAAGTGGTCGTGAAGATCGACCCACGCTATTACCGCCCCACTGAAGTGGAGACACTGCTTGGGGATCCGACAAAGGCCAAGGAGAAGCTTGGGTGGATCCCGAAAATTACATTTCCGGAACTCGTTAAGGAAATGGTCGAAGCTGACTACAACGCAGCGAAACGTGACTCGCTCGTCATGCGTGCCGGATTTCAAGCGTATGACTACCACGAGTAGCTTAAAACGCCGTTACCTGAGCGCAGGCAACAAAATCGCCAAGCCTTTGTGCCGGCGCGGCTGAATGTCGCATCTATGAGGTCCGCGGTCGGGATCTATGAGCGAGTCAGTTCATTCTGCCGAGAGGCGTCGGGACTGCTGCACGCTAGCCCTTCAGCCCTCCACGCACCTGACGAACGCGCTCGGGAGCGGCGACGCCGAGTAGTTCTGAGCGCGTTGGCATCTGCGATTGCGAAGGTTGTGTCGGTTGTAACCCTGTTGATCAGCGTTCCATTGACGCTCCACTACCTTGGGGCAGAGCGCTACGGTATGTGGATGGTCATTAGCTCGCTGATTGCGATGCTCTCGTTTGCGGATTTGGGTATGGGTAATGGTCTTCTGAACTCGATCGCTTACGCGCATGGACAAGATGATCTACCTGCGATTCGTCGTTTTATTTCAAGCGGCTTCATGATATTAACAATTATCGCGATCTTGATACTAATAAGTCTCACAGCCGTGTATCCATGGTTGGCTTGGTCAAAAGTATTCAATACAAATAGTGCTCTGGCACGAGCCGAGGCAGGGCCGGCGATTGCCACGTTTATTGTGCTCTTCGCCGTTAATATTCCTCTAAGCGTAGTTGCACGCGTGCAGGCTGGGCTCCAGCAAGCATTTCGAGCCAGTCTATGGCAATGCGTGGGCAGTATTTTTGCGTTGATGAGCATGCTCGTGGTTATCTATGTGGAGGCGGGTTTACCTTGGCTGGTTGTTTCAGCTTTTGGAGCTCAGGGTATCGCTGCGGCATGTAACACGATTCAATACTTTGGACGTTCACGCAAAGACCTAAGCCCACGATTTGCTGATGTTTCTGGTATGGCCATCAAGCACGTCGCAAGAACTGGAGTGCTTTTTCTTATTTTGCAAGTAGTTGCAGCAGTTGCTTACTCCTCTGACAATCTGGTAATCGCTCAAGTTTTAGGCGCTAGCGCAGTGACCGAGTACGCAATTCCGGAGAAGTTGTTCGGTCTTATCGCCATGGCACTGGCGATTATGCTGGCACCACTGTGGCCGGCATATAGCGAAGCACTAGCGCGTGGCGATGTTCGGTGGGTACGCGGCGCCTTCTGGCGCTCTCTACTGATTGCGCTCGGGGTGGCTAGTGCGCTCGCCCTTATTCTAGTTTTAGCCGCTCCAAGACTGATCTCGATGTGGTTAGGCCACTTGGTTGACCCGCCATTGCTATTGCTTTGTGGTCTCGGTTTGTGGAAGGTCATTGAAGCTGGCGGCAATGCGATGGCGATGCTACTCAACGGAGCAGGAGTTATTAAGATGCAAATTCTTGTTGCGGTTCTAACAGGCGCGTGCGCTTTTGCTTTGAAGATTGTCTTGATTGGATATCTTGGTATAGCCGGCACCGTTTGGGCCTCGATAATTGCGTTCTCGTTAATCAGCATGGTTCCACTCGGCCTGTGGGCTGTACCGAAGGCTTTGAAGGTTACGGCGACGAGCGTCGCTGCAAACGCTCATGCCTAAATTCCTGAATCGAATCGCGGAGCTGATTGCAAAAAGACGCGTTATGAACCATAGCGATTGTTACATCGCTCACACGGCCAAGGTTAAGTTTCGTGGTATTACCGGCCGGCCACCATCGGTACTCAGGATTGGTGATCGTACGATATTCGAAGGCAGCATCATGTCCGACCGCACGGGTTCAACTGTGATCATCGGCAACAACACTTTTGTGGGAGGTTCAATGTTCGTCTGCGCCAGCCGCATAGAAGTTGGTAACGATGTGCTGATCTCTTGGGGTTGCACCATAGTTGATCACAACTCGCACGCGGTAGATTGGGCCTTACGCCGAAACGATGTGAACGATTGGTATGACGGTAAGAAGGATTGGGCACACGTGAAGATATTACCTGTGAAGATATGCGATCGAGTATGGATAGGCTTCAACTCAATCATTTTAAGTGGCGTCACGGTCGGTGAAAATTCTGTTGTTGGTTGCGGTAGTATCGTGACAAAAGACGTTGCGCCTTACAGCGTTGTTGCAGGTAATCCCGCGCGAATCATCCGGAAACTCGAACATGCAAGCTAAGGCGCTAGCTTCGTGGGAAGAAGCAGTTGTAGAACTCAGAGGACGCGCGGATGCGCAGGACCTTGTCAGGGCCTGCTTCTATGATGATCCACTGATAGAAGCCGCGCAGCGCTACTGGCAAAGCACGGAGTGGCAAGCAATACAGTCATACCTACCAGCCCGGACCGGCGCAGGCGCAGCTCTCGACGTAGGCGCAGGCAGAGGGATCGCAGCGTATGCGCTGGCACGCGATGGCTGGCACGTCACTGCTCTAGAACCCGATCCAAGCGACATCGTTGGTGCAGGTGCAATCCGATCCCTGGCTCATAGCGCAGAACTGCGGATTGACGTGAATCAGACTTGGGGCGAAGAACTTCCCTTCGCCACCGCCAGCTTCGATCTTGTGCATTGCAGACAGGTGCTTCACCATGCGCGCGACCTCGAACAACTGTGCCGACAGATAGGCAGAGTCATGAAGCCCGGTGCCATATTCATAGCAACTCGCGAGCACGTGATCTCGCGGAGGGACGACCTGCCAGCATTTCTCGACAGTCATCCGTTGCACAAGCTTTACGGTGGGGAGAACGCGTACTTGGTTAGCGAATACACCGATGCCATTGCACAAGCAGGAATTCGCATAGATCGCACATTGAATCCGATGCAATCAGACATCAATCTCTTTCCGTCCACATTGGCCGATGTCAAAAAGCGCTGGGCGAAACGATTGCACTTGCCCTCGGCCAGACTCGTTCCAAACGTTGCGTTGGCCCTCGTCGGCGCACGCAGCAGTACGCCAGGGCGGCTCTACTCCTTTGTGGGCACGAAAGTCACGTATGGCTGATGTGGCGCTGGTCACGGGAGCACATGGCTTCATCGGTCGCCACGTGTGCCAAGCGCTGGCTGCGCACGGCGTCACTGTCGAAGCTCTTGGCCACGGTGCGTGGTCTCCGCTCGAGGCAGCGAAATGGGGCATTTCGCGCTGGCTCGAAGCAGACATCACGATTGAATCCCTTAATCAAGTAACGAATGGTGGCGCGGTCGATGCCATCATTCATTGCGCGGGAAGTGGGTCGGTGGCGTACTCCTACACCGCGCCGTTTCAAGACTACCAACGCTCCGTCACGACAGTTGCGACCGTGCTCGAATTTGTTCGCAGCATCGCAGTCAACCGGCCACGGGTTGTTATCACATCAAGCGCCGCTGTGTATGGGGATCACGGTGACGTGGATCTGGCCGAGTCGAGCGACTGCGCTCCAGTCTCACCCTATGGGTTCCACAAGCGTGCCGCGGAAGATATTTGCCGCTCCTATTCACGTTTCTTCGGTCTGAACATCAGTATCGTGCGACTTTTTTCGGTCTACGGGGAGGGCCTGCGCAAACAGCTTCTCTGGGACGCGGTAAATAAACTGACCTCCGGCACGCAGCAGTTCTTTGGGACAGGCACTGAGTTAAGAGATTGGATTCATGTCGTGGACGCAGCTGATCTACTTTGCGCGGCTGCTTTCCAATCGCGCAGACAGCTAGAAGTATTCAACGGCTCACATGAACAGGTTACGACCAGCCACATTCTTGGCTTGCTGAACGCGTTGCTTGGTACGCAAATTCCACCAGTGTTCTCAGGGGAGGTGCATACCGGAAACCCGAAGCGACTGACCGCTGACACTTCATATGTTCGCAGCGAGCTTCAGTGGCGTCCCAATATTTCACTTGCAGAAGGACTATGCCGCTATGTGAAATGGATAAACATCGTCAATACAATAAAACCGTGAAGATCGCATTTGCCTACACTTTCAACGATCTCGACTGGCTTGGTGGCAGGAACTATTATTCGAGCCTTTTTAGCGCGATAGAATCTGTTAAAGATAAAAGCGTGAAAATTGCTCTCGTCATGGGCAATGACACGATTACAAGCTTACCCGAGCAATTTCCTGAAGTGGAGATCCTGCGTGATTCCATGTTCGATCGGAGAACGTTGGGATCAATTACTCGTCGAGTGAGACGTTTGATGACTGGTGGGCGAGGTGATCCGCACCTTGCAAGTTTTTTGACTGCAAATTCAGTGGATTTACTGTCTCACTTTGGTGGCCTTGGAAAAGATTCGAGTGTGAAGACGTTAGGCTGGCTTCCTGATTTTCAATTTATGAAATTTCCAACGAACTGGACACCTCGCCAACTGAAGGCAACCAAGAATACGTACGATTTGATGTGCAAGAATTGCAATGCACTTATTGTCAGTAGTTTTGACGCTTTGTCTGATTTATCTACGTTTGCGCCTTGGTGCAATTTGCCAAGATACGTCCTGAATTTTATCTCGCTTCCAATTGATATCCAAAATTTACGGAGTTTGCAAAGCATTAAACTCCAATACAAAATACCACTTAAATACGTACTTTTACCCAATCAATTTTGGGCGCACAAGAACCATAGGTTAGTCGTTGATGCGTTGGCTATTCTGAAGAAAAGGGGTATAGATGTCACCGTTGTTTGTACAGGACAAACGATCGATATTCGACGCCCAGAACACTTTACTTTGTTAATGAATAAGGTTGAAGAATTTGGTATTTCGGAGAATTTTATCGCCCTTGGATTGATCCCGTACTCAGATGTGCAAGCTCTAATGGCCCACGCAAGTTGCGTGCTGAATCCGTCTTGCTTTGAGGGATGGAGTACGACGGTCGAAGAGGCAAAGACGCTTTGTAAGCAAGTACTTCTGTCTGATATCGCCGTACATAGGGAGCAGGCACCGAGTAACGCAAAGTACTTTTTGACTGATGATTCAAATACACTTGCAAATTATCTTGCCGAGTCAACTACCGGCCAGTCTTCTAATTATCTCGAAACTCAATCTGTCCGTCCTTATTTGGAAGCTCAGCAGGTTTTCGGACGTAGATATCTAGAAATTGCATCTCTAATTCTTGAAAAGTAGGCAACTCGGTTCAACTTATAACGACACTACTGTCATCGACTCGGGAACACCCACATCGATCTGAGTGAGCCCACTCATTATTTCTCAGGTAGCGTCATAGGACCATGGCAGAAAGTCAGACTTCATTAGCGAACTTTTCGTCGCATAAGAGGCTAGGAATGAAGGACCGGTGCATCACCGTAGGTATAGTGACCTTTAATGCCGCAGCGTTTCTTGAACGCGCACTCGCGAGTGTCCTGAGCCACAAGTCGCCATCGCTTGAACTCGTGGTGATAGACGGTGCTTCCGTCGACGGCACTGTCAAGATACTTGAACATCACGACTCACACATCGACCATTGGCAATCAGAGCCCGACACGGGCATCTACGATGCAATGAACAAGGTCCTTCAAATTGCCACCGGGGATTGGCTACTATTTTTAGGTGCCGACGATGAAATGCTGATCTCCACAGACGATGTCCTTAGAAGATTTGTCCATGCGGATGCGGTGTACTACGGAAACGTTCAAATTCAGGGAACGGGCGTGATTTCGGGCGGCCAGTTTTCCCGATACCGATTGATGCAGGAGAACATCTGCCATCAAGCGATCTTCTACCCAAGATCAGCCTATAAAGCCAAGGCATACGACACCAGATCGGGAATGATGGCCGATCATCGCTACAACATCGAACTCAAGGGCAGCGGCGTCCCGTTCATCCACCTCGATGAAACAGTCAGCCGTTTCAACGATACAGGGCGATCGAGCGCCATGGACCTGTCGTTCGAAGAGACGAAGCTTGCCACCATTCGCAAGAGCTTCGGACTCTCGATGTACTTGATCAAACGCGTACGCACGACGCTTGTTCAATTGTTGAAGGCTTAACGTGGCACCGCTTGAGTACCTCGGCAATTCAATAGAGGCGTGGCGCGAATACGTCGCGCTGCTGGCACTTTTTCTCGCGTTGCATTGGCTGCTGGTCAGACGCTGGACAGTCGGCATCTTTGACCCCCTGCTCATGCTGCTCGTATCTAACGGCTTCTCTTGGGCGATTGTCTGGTTCATGTACCTTCAAGGCGACATCGCATCTATCTATGTCGTGTCCTTCACCTGCGCGCAACTCGCCCTCTACGCAGGCATTGGAATCGGGCGACTGGCGTACCCGGCAGTGGTGCCCTTGTTGGCGCAGGATCGCGATCCGGCAGCTGCCAAGCTCACTCTCGCGACTGCGGCGGTCATTCACATCGTGTCGACGGTCTCAATATGGGGCATCGCTGGAGTTCCGTTGTTTCGCGCATCGCGGCTGGGCGCCTTTGAGGGCGCGGGCGGTCTTGGTATTCTGGAACGTCTATCGGACTCGACGGCGTTGATCGCAATTTTCTCTACCGTCTACTTGCTGATCCACCACCGCAAGTTGGGGCGAAGCTTTCTCATGCGGGTCTTCGTGCTGTGGTACCTGGCCTCGATTGCACTCTCGGGGTCAAAAGGAGCACTGCTGAGCGTGGGCCAGTACGTTCTGTCCATCGTTTTTGTCTACAGCAGCGTTCGGTACCACAAGGACAGCTTTTGGGGCGGTCGACCCGGAAAGATCGGGCTGGGCATCGCGACAATCTTTGCCATCGCCGTGGTTGCCGTGCAGCAGGAAGGTGACTTGGTGTCCGCGTTATCGGGCTTTGTGTTTCGCCTCATGAGCTTTGGCGACATCTACATTTTCGCCTACCCCAATGCCACGATCGAGCACCTCGCGGGCGACAACCCTTGGATTGGTCTATTCGGTGGTTTTCTCAGCACCTTCCGGTTGTTCCCTCCGGATTGGCTGTATCAGAGTATCGGCATTCAGTTTACCCGGATGGAGTTCCCAGACCTTGATCTTGTCGCGGGGGGAAATCCGCAGCACCCTATCTTCGGGTATCACTACTTTGGTGGGTTCGCCTTCGTTTTCTCATTCATTTTGGGGCTCATAACGGTGGGTGCACAGACCCACTTTTACCGACGCGCCCACAGCACCTTTCTCAGCGGTCTCTTGGCTTTCACGCTGTACTTTTCATTGGTCGGCATTAGCATCGACTTCGAGTACGCCCTGTCAAGGTTGGCGAGCATGATCATTGGCTTAACCATGGTGGTTGGTCCAGTTCTTGTCTTGCGGCCGCATGCGGCATTGGTTCGGCTTGCCCGCCGCAAGCCCGTGCTTGGGGCCTCTGAGCAGCGGCACGTAGCATGAGCCAACCGCTGCGTTCGCCCTCGCAAGTGCGCATCGTCGCCGTCTGCTTTCACATGCCGCCAGCAGAGTTCATCGCAAGACTACAGGTCATCGCCTTGCGCCAAAGCCAGCACTTGCATGGCGTCGTCGTCAGCAACAACCCGGTGCACTCACTGGCATCACCTTGCAGCGACATTCAAGTTATCCCGGGGAGTAACGCGCACCTCGATTTCTCAGGCTATTTTGAAGGTCTGGAGCGACTCGGCGCGGTGCGGCCCGATGCGCCGATGACCAATGTGCTCTTTGTTAACGACAGTCTGATCATCAAGCATGCGGCTGGCTGCATTCTGCGCCGCGTGCTGAGCCTAAGCCCGTTGCTCGAACAACTGGCGGTGCCAGCGATAGGCGGCAAGTTGGACGCATACCGCTCGATCTGCCTGCATAACCCGTGGAGCGGTCACACCGGTTATGTCAGTTCCTATTGTTTTCTGCTGAACGCGCGCGGGTTGCCGCAAATGCGCGCGCTTCCGCACGATGCGGTCACCGACGGAGTACTGACGACGTCACCACTGGCCAGTACCGAGTGGGGCATGGGGATGCCACCTGCGTTGCGCGAAACCATTCGTGCTCATCTGCTGTACGCGGGCTCGCCATACCTTTGGCAGTCGGGCAAAGTCGACGATGCAATGCTGGCCCTCAAGAAGGCCTGCTGCGTCTACTTCGAAAGCCGCCTGTCCGGCGCCATCGGGTGCGAAGGCGTAGTGGTACCGATCAATGCAGGGCGGCGATCGCAAACCGATATTTTCGTCAGAGAGACCTTTGCGCGCGCTGCGAGAACGCTCAGAGGTGCGCGTTGATGTCGCGGCGCCGCATCGCCGAGAACATCGTGGTCGCCGTGATCACGGCGATTCAGGTGCTTGCTTGCCGTCTGGGCTTCGGGCGACGATCGTTCGCGCTTGGCGACGCGAGGGCCGAAGCTGCTCCGATCCTGGTCGTCCGATGCGAAGCCAAGATCGGCGACAACTTGCTGCACATCCCGTTTCTGCGCGCGCTACGTGCGATGTACCCCGGCCGGCAGATCCATCTGGTTCATCACGAGAACGCACGGGCTATTTACGACCATTGTCCTTTTATCGACAAACGCATCGAGATTGCGTGGCCCATGTCGGCACCCGCGACGCTGCTGCGTCGCCTGAGTCTGTGCGCTGACGTATTCAAAGGTGCTGCGTCGGGCACGCGCTACGGCTTGGCGATGGCGCCTCGATGGGACGAAGACCTGTACGCGCCTTTCATCGCATGGATGAGCGGTGCGCCGCGTGTCATCGGCTTTTCGCGCCGCGTGCTTCCCGAGAAGGCGTGGCGTAATTTCGGAATAGATTGGCTGTTGACCGACGCGGTTCTGGACGCGACGGTTCAGCACGAGTCCCGACGTTCGCTGCAGTTGCTCGTGTGCCTCGCAAATGCGCACGTGGCACCTTCTGCTGACCTCGAGTTCTGGTTCTCCGAAGAGGACCAGAAAGAGGTAACGTTGTTGCAGAACGCGGCCGCACCATTCGGCGTCACCTGGGTTGCGATAGCTCCCGGCGCTGCCATTGATCGCCGAAAGTGGCACGTTGCCAACTTCGCCAGCGTGGCGCAAGCGCTTGGGCAAAGGCCCGGCGTTCGGCTGATGCTGCTGGGCACGGCGGCCGAGGCGGTCGATTGCGAGACTCTGCTGCAAGCGAGTCGGCCTGGTGCATCACTCAACCTTGCGGGCCGGTTGAGCTTGGCACAAACCGCGGCTGCGCTCCAGGCTTGCCGGCTGTTCATCGGCAATGACAGCGGGCTGTTGCATCTGGCCAGCGCGGTTCGCACGCCGGTGATCGAGATTTCGTGCCACCCGATGCAGGCGTCCGAACTCCATGCCAACTCGCCTGCCCGGTTCGGGCCGACAGCCCCAATTTCGGCGGTGTTGCGCCCTGCCCGACCGCTGACGCAGGCGTGTCGTCACGGGTGCATATTCGGCACTGCTCACTGCATCACCGCCGTCACGGCCGCGTCCGTCGTTCACACGGCCGAATCCTTGCTCGATGCCGAACTTAGCGACTTGCCGGCCGAGCACCTGTCACTTCCCAAATTGACTGTCGAAGAGGATGTCCGCACATGACGGGCACCGATGGTCGGCCGCCAACACACGCGGTTCGGAACGTAACGATGTCGCCAGAGGAGAAGCGCGTGGATCGACCCAACATTCCGAACACTGAGGAACTCGCAGCACATGCGCGGGAACAACTTGCGCGCGAACAACGCGACACCTTTCGTCCCTGCAAGATCTGCGGCGAGCAAAGTCATCGGTTCGATATGCTCGACTTCGAGAAGTTCGTCAGTCACACGCCATACACGCGGCCGATGAGCCTCGTACCCGTGGTGTATCGGCGATGCGTCGGTTGCGGATTTATTTTTACGAGCTTCTTCGATAGCTTCACTCCCGCGCAGTGGAGCAATTACGTCTACAACGAGGGCTACAACGAGGTCGACGGCGAGTTCCTGCAGATCCGGCCGGCAGTGGACGCACAGGCGGTGCAGTCCTACTTCGGAGACTTGCGCACCACCGCCATCGGCCTCGATTTCGGCGGTGGAAACGGCCGCACCGCCGAGTTGCTTCGGCGAGCCGGTTGGGCCTTCGATTGCTTCGATCCGTTCGGCGCCACCGAACTGAAGGCAGAACGCGTCGGAGCCTACAACTTCTGCACGGCCTTCGAAGTGCTTGAGCATCTGCCGAACCCGGTCGTCGCACTTGGGCAGGTCCTCACGCACGCCACATCTGGTCCGCTGATCTTCATGATCAGCACAGCGCTCACCGACGCCCAAGTGACTGAAGCGACTCGGCTCAACTGGTTCTATGCCGGTCCGCGCAACGGTCACATCTCGCTCTTTTCTCGCCGATCGTTGCAATTGCTGGCAGCGCAGCATCGCCTCGACTACAGCAACTTGGGCCGTGGCACACACATCATGAGTCGAGGCAAGGACGTGAGCAGCATGACGAGCCGCCTGAGGTTTGGACGAATCCGAATGGCTGTTCGACGGCGGCTGTTGAGGCGCTGAACAGCGACGGCATGTCAGCGAATTGCCCAAGGAGAGCGCCTCCGATGCATTGTTCGCTGGCGGCATGACTGCGGTCTGACAGCGCATTCAGGCTGGATGGCACAATCCTTCATCCGATGAAGATCAGCATCATTACCGTCTGCTACAACAGTGCGGAGACCATTGGCGACACCATGCGGTCGGTCGCCTGCCAGGCCCACCCCGACATCGAGCATATCGTCGTGGACGGTGCGTCCACCGACGACACACTGGCCATTGTTCGAGCCTTCCCATCACGACTTTCGCACGTGGTCAGCGAACGCGATGCGGGCATCTACGATGCGATGAATAAAGGGCTTGGGTTAGCAAGCGGCGATCTTGTGGGCTTTCTGAATGCCGACGACATGCTCGCAGACCCGGAAACCATCTCCCGGGTAGCTGCCGCGGTGGACGGCGCTGAAGTCGACGCGGTTTATGGCGATCTGTCTTACGTCCGGAAAGACAGACCAGACGAAGTCCTGCGCTATTGGCGAAGTGGCGAGTTCAGCTCAGGC
>ENA-OFCD01001482-OFCD01001482.1-metagenomes-genome-assembly--contig:-NODE-1482-length-11612-cov-3.151943_pt1 | contig 11612 bp, 15 predicted proteins | sample MGYA00153392_OFCD01 | MGnify analysis MGYA00153392 | reverse complement strand
CATGCTTGCCGTTTTAAAAGCGCTCAAGTGGTACATTATTCACGCGGCATTCATAGCCCCCTTTTTTCTATTCGTAAATTCTTTGACGTATCGGTCGAGTGCTGCGCCGAGCGTGATTTTCTCCAGAGAGCTGCGGTCAACGTAAACGCCGCCCAGCATCTCCGATTCCGTTTTGGTTGCCCATTGTTCTGCAGATCGGCGCGTCGGGAAATTCTTGCAGCGCGTACGAAACCCGGCGCGCTGAATTTTTGCTTTATAGCGATTCTGACCGTTTGAGGTTTTGATGCTGACAATCGTAGACATAGGGAAATCCTTGTAGGATTTCAACCTTTGATGGGCAAGGCCGTACAACCCGGGTTGTCCACATGCAGAAGTACCATATCTGTACTTCTTCGGATTGGTGCGGCGCCCTAAAAACTAAAGCACCGCGCCGAATCTGGCTCCCCGACCTGGATTCGAACCAGGGACCTGCGGATTAACAGTCCGTCGCTCTACCGGCTGAGCTATCAGGGAATTGCTGGGAATTGATTGCATCCCGAACAGTCGCAAATTATAGCGTTTTTGAAGGCGTTTGGTCAATTCCTGCGTAACTTTTTAATCATTTGGCGCTGTTTGGGGGGATCAGTTTAAAGGTTGCTGTGGCCAGTGCATCATCCAGGTACTGACTATAAAAATCCGGCAGCATGGCGCCCATTAGCGGGTCTGTGAGGGGCGTCTCATCCTTGCCATAAAAATCAACAACAGGGGCGAATTTTATATTTTGCGCCTGCGCAAACTGGCCGTGACTGACACGCTGGCCTGCAAAATCGATCATGCTAAGACTGGATTTGAGGTCAACCTGGCGAATGATTGCGCGGCGTGGCGTGTTCTTTTCACTGGCTGCCTGCATCGGCATCAAGTGCGAACGCCTGATAGATTCGCAATAGGGGCACCCTGGGAGGCTGTATAGCACTAGGACAGGGATGTGCAAGCGCGTTGCCTCTCGCGCGTCACTGGCAAGGTCCAGAGCCTTATTTAACGTCGTTTCTGCGGCTTGGGCTGAAGAGCTGAGGCTTGGCAACCCTTCCAGGCCGAGGATTGCAAAAATTAGTATTGAAAAAAAAGCCTGTGGCAATTTTGAGAATGCATTTGACCGTAATAGGTTTATGGCCATTGTATTCACCGCTTTCACGCCATGCCCGCGTTGCCATCAACGCCTACCAACTCGGGCAGGTTCAGTTTTTGCGGCTTAATGGTTTTTTTATCTCGCAGATAACTGGCAACCAAATCCCACGCAGGCTCGCCGCTGGCACCCTCAGCGACCGGAGCCCAGCCAGCAACCTTATAATTTTTGCCAGGGTCAATTGCCCTACCCTTCAAGGTCATGTTACTGATGCGCCCACCCATTTTAGCGATCGGCTCACAACGGTATTGCAGGCCACCCACACGTACCATGTCGCCACCTTGCTGATAGTAGGGGTCGGGATTGAAGAGATTATCGGCAACATCTTCCAGAATGGTTTTAATCATGGCGCCATTCATTGTCGTCACCGTGGTGAATGGATAGGTAATGGCGGTTTGGTCCATCACATGCTCCATCGTAATGGTTTGCCCTGGCAGGATGGAGGTGCCCCAGCGAAAGCCGGGCGAAAAAGCAATCTCGGCATTCTTTCTTTCCATCAGCGCATCAAGAATGAGCTGATCAAAAGTGCCATTAAAATTACCACGACGATACAAAAGACCGTCAGTGACGGCGAGTTTTTCGTTTAGCTTGACGAGGTGAGGCGCGCGAATTTTATCGATTAGCGCTTGCATGTCTTTGTCGGCCGGCAGCAAGTTTGAAAAAACCGGCATGAGCTTGTAGCGGAAATCGCTGACCTTGCCTGCCTTCACATCAAAATCAAGCACGCCTAAAAATTTTCCATTGGAACCTGCGTTGGTGACGATGGTTTTGCCACCTGCATTGCTGACGATCACCGGATGTGGCACGCCGTCATGGGTATGCCCACCCATGATGGCGTCGATGCCGGTGATACGTGACGCCATTTTGAGATCGACATCCATGCCGTTATGCGAAAGCAGCATCACCACGGTAGCGCCTTTAGCGCGCGCCGCATTAACGGTTTGCTGCATTTCCATTTCCTTGATGCCAAAGGTCCAGTCAGGCGTGAAATAACGGGGGTTGGCAATCGGCGTATAGGGGAATGCCTGACCAATAATCGCCACTGCAATACCATTCATTTCCCTCATCACAAAAGGCGCGAACACCGGATCATTAAAATCAGCGGTGTGAATATTCTGTGCGACGAAATCGATTTTCCCTTTGAAGTCACCGCCGACAATTTCCTGCACCCGCTTGGCACCCAGGGTCATTTCCCAATGCGCGGTCATCACATTCACCCCCAACAACAGCGCGGCATCCACCATATCCTGACCATTTGACCATAGTGCTGTGGCCGAGCCTTGCCATGTATCCCCGCCATCCAGCAACAAGGCATTCGGGCGGGTAGCTTTGAGTTGTTTTACCAGAGTGGCGATATGCGCAAAGCCGCCAACTTTGCCATACGTGCGCGCAGCCTTCTCAAAATCAAGATAGGTAAATGCATGGGCTTCCGGCGTATGGGGTGCAATGCCGAAATATTTTAATAATGATTCACCCACCAAATGCGGCGGGCGTGCATTTGCTTCGTACAAGCCAAGATTCACATTGGGTTCGCGAAAGTAGGTGGGTATTAATTGCGCGTGGCAATCAGTCATATGCAAAAAATGGACATTGCCGAAACGCGGTAGCTCATACAGATTCGACGATGCGCCCGCCGAAGACGGCGGCGAGGTATGGGCAGCAGCCACCCGCTGTGAATCCAGCGCCATGCCACCGGCACTGGCTATGGCAAGAACCTGTAAAAATTCACGACGCGAGAGCTGTGACATTTCGGACTCCGGGGTACTTGATGGAAAAGTGGCTGCGGGTTGTTGGCGGTAGTGCAGAGCGATTGTGGGTGGTTTAGAAACGGCGCGTCAACGTGACTGTTTCCGATTCAATATTTCAGCCAAATTTCAAACAAAAAAGCCCAGACTTGTCGGGCTTTTATGAATTTGGAAATTGCTATTTAATTACTTGTTGACGGGCGATTCAGGGTCCATCAACAATGCAGTAACGTGTTTGAGTTGCTGCTCTGTCAGAATGCCGCCATGCCCAAAACGCGGCATATTAGAGCACGCAGAAAACGCTTCAGAGTTTGAAATTTTTCCGTAGGTGTATTTAAGAATGGCTTCCGAATATCCGCGCACTTTGCCGAAGTTATACAAGCTGGGTCCGATATTGCCGTATGACAATTCAGTTTTCGTAAGCTGGTGACAGGCATAGCAGTTACCACCAGCGGGCGTTTCCGGATTATCGCTGAATTGTTTGCCGACGCCGGACTGAGCAATTTTTTCGCCCTCTTTCCAATCGCCCAACAATTTTCCGTCTGCAGGATACTTCAATAATTTCTGGTTAATCGCTTCAATCCTGACACGCACCGCTTTCGGCGGGTTGTCCTGATATTGCGAGCACAGCGCCTGCGTCTCATCTTGTTGCAAACGATCTACCGAAGCCTGACCACGGGTTTTAAATGACGCTTGCATCATTTCCAGTGCGGCCTTGGCGAGTGCCGTCTCTTTCCGCGGATCAATTTTGGCATCCATTTTCGTATTTATTTTAATATCAGGCTTGACCGCAGTCTCCGCAGCGATTGCGGTTGTTGCCAACAAGCCAATGCCAGAAAATGAAAAAAATACAGTCCCAAATAACCCTGATAATTTTTTATTCATCATGGTGCAATTGATCATTTTGATATCTCCTGATTCAGCGCTTAACGTTTGATGGCGGGCGTGTTCATTACGCCGCCGTTGGCGTTTTTGGCTAAAAACATGGTCAGCGCAATGGAGGCGTCCGAGGTAAATTCCAGCTCGGGAAAACGCTGTTGCCGAAAGCAATCAAACAGCCGCCATTGAAATGAACGCGTCTCCCCTTGTGACACCCGGTAAGCAGGCCAAGTGGTGTAAGCGCTCCTGGCAGTTTCCTGTTTTAACAGATTCGGCAAAGCTTGCAGTCGAATACGCTGACCATCAGCACCGTGACAGCTTGCACATGAAAAATCATGCGGCCCGCCGCGATGAAAAAATATTTTCCTGCCTAACGCATAATATTTTTTCTCGTCTGGATGGTTGCCGGTTACATTCATTTTCATGCCCCGGGATGAACCAGAAATATACGCAACCAATGCTTCCATATCGGATTTATTATCCGGGCCACCAAAGGGGTTTTTCTTTGCTTGATCATACGTAAAGCCTTGCAGCATTACCATGCAAGTCACCAGGCGGCTTTCCAGGTCTTCAACCTTGTCAGAGTCAGAAAAAAATTTGGGCAGCACCGTGTAAGCGCCTTTCACCACACCCGCGCCCAACCCCAAATCGCATTTCTCTAAAGAAACCATGTTCGGGCCACGCTTTTGTTTCCATATATCTTCACCACGCGCTTCCCACAGCTCCGCCGGATTGCCGTCACCCAGCGCTTGCCGATAGCGTTCAATTTCCTTGATGGCCTGATCGCCACCTTGATTACTCAGCGAGCTTTGCGCAAATGCAGAGCTGACGATGGCGGCCGTTATCAGTGCGGATACAGTGGCCGCATTAATCAAGGTACGCATGGCTTTATACATATTATCTCCGATGTTTAAAACGCTGCCCGCCACGCTTTTTTAAATAGCGGGTCATAGCGGAAAAACCGCATTCAACTATTGCCGTCGCTTTAGCGCTAACACTATGGCTTCAGATAAACATAGCCTTCTTTGGCTTGAAGACGAGCGACCTCGGCGACACCACTGGGCACCAGTTTAGCCTCTTCGATGACGCGTTTGGGATCAATCGCGCGGCGATCCAGTGTGACTCTGCAAACCCGGAATTCAACGCCCTTCTTGACCAATTCCTGCACATTGGCGTCAAACAAATTATTGTTTTTATCCTTGGCCCCATCAAGCAAAAAATCGATACCGGCAGCATGCGTCACCACCACGATTTTTGCCGTGGGGTCTGCTGCAAGATGATTCCGAATATTTCGCAAAGCGGCGGTTGCTTGATCCGTTCCTTCACTGACGTGATAAACCACTTTGACGGGATCATCCTGAGCAGCGTTTTTGCTCACGCTTTTTGCGGCATCTCCGGAGGCCGCGTACGCAGGCATCGCGGTCAACATCGAGGTCAACAGCAAACTGACCACAAATGAAAATGACAGGAGAGAATAGCTGACCACTTTGCGCATATTAAACCGCCGCCGTAATCAGCGCTTCATCAGTGCGTTTGTCGCCTTTATTATCCACCCAGGTCACGATAACTTTGTCGCCCACCTTGGCACCGCTGAAGCGAAATGACAATGTCGGATTTTTGGATACTGACGGCCCCCATTGTGCCGACAATACTGTCTTGCCGTTGCAGGTGGCTGTCACATTTTGAATGAAATGCGCCGGAACGATTTTACCGGCGGCATCTTTGCGCAAACCGGTTTCCATTTCATGTGCCATCAGCACGCGTACATCAACTTTGTCACCCGTCAACTGGGCACGAATTCTCATTGGATCAGACATTATTTTCTCCTTGGTTGCAAACGCATTGAAGATGCTGAAGAGGGAGTGCGTTTGGCACTTGCAAAATATTTTTGTCAGCGTTATTTCTTAACACGCCCGACATTCCGTTTTGTTAGCCGCCACATCCACCCAGCGTAACTTTGACTTCTTTTACGGCATAAAAGAATTTACCGTCTGCTTTTACCAACGCATAGACATTGGAGGTCTGCCCCATTTTTACGCGCGTTGTAATCGTCGGCTCGGTTCCATCAGGGATGGTAAAGCTGGCTGACAATGCGTTCGGATTCTTCTCAACCAGAATGGAAATGGATTCCGTTTTAGGAATTTTGCTGGTGGCACCCACGGGCACGACGGCACCGTTTTCTGCAATATCGGGTGCATTTACGAATGAAATGTCTTTCGACTCGGTAGCCGTGCTGCCGCCCATCGCTTTGACCACATCATTGAGGTTTTTGACTTCAAACGCAGATTTGTTCCATTCTTGCGCGAATGCTTCACCTGTCCTGAAAAGGCCGGCTGATGCGGCAAGCGCCATTACCATCGTGCCTCCAGAGGTTTTTAATGCGTCCCGTCTGTTCATGTTTTCTCCTGAGAAAATTGCGCCCGTTTTTACAAAATCTATCTTCACCATTCATGCAGTGCCTGCCATCAGCATCACCATCACCACCAGCAATAATACTCTGAAATATTTGGTGTTTCAGTCTGAAAATCACTGACCACCTGACAAAGACCATTGCGCCAGCGCATGCAAGTCTTCATCACTGATAGCGGCATGCGCAGGCATCGGCGTTGTGCCCCATACGCCCGCTCCACCGAATCGTATTTTGGTGGCTAGCTTAGCACTCGCGCCTACATCTCCATTATATTTTGCGGATATATCCTTATAGCTTGGACCAACCAGTTTGCTACGGGTTGCATGGCAGGCAACGCACGCATATTTTTTGGCCAAGTCACTTGCGTCAGGCGCGGTTGAAACCACTTTTGTAGCGGCTTTTTTAGCGGGCGTGGCGTCACCAGACACTTCTGCCGTATTGATGCCTCGTACAGGTCCAATCAAACGATTTTGTTCCGCCAGATTGCCATGCGCATTCCGCGCAAAATCGGGAAGTGACGAGATGGTTTTGGCATCTATTTTGCAATCGGTCATACAAAGGGTGTTGCGCACATCCCCATTGCCTTTAATGTTCCAGAGCGGCTCAAACTTCGACATGCCATTTCTGTTGGGCAGCATCGCTTGAACCTCACGAATATTTTTATCCGACAGCACAAAATCCGCTGGCAAAATATCACCGAGATTGAGGATGTAGGCGGTCACCGCATAGACCTCATTAACGGTCAAGGATTTGGGTGCGTTCCAAGGCATGGCGCGGTTGATGTAATCCCACAAAGTGGATAATTGCGTTAGCTTCATCAACGTGGTGCGCTGTGGAAAGTCTGAGCGAGTCAGTGTCGCCACCTGGCCCGTCACGCGATCCTCAGGCGTCGTGCCACCGGTTATCGGAGTGAATACCTCGTTGGATTCACCAAAGGTGCCGTGGCAAGACTCGCACTTGGTTTCCCATATTTGCTGGCCTTTGGCGACTGAGCCAGCACCGGCCGGCAAACCTTTAAAGTCAGGCCGTACATCAATGTCCCAGGCTTTAATTTCAGCTGGTGTAGCGGTGCGACCGATGCCCGTGTAGGGCAATGGAATAGATTGCGATGCAATGGATCGCGCAAAGGCGACATTCATCACGCCAATACAAATGATCATGCCAGTCATTGCAGCTTCATAACAGCGCAACCGACTAGGAAACATGAACATTGCTCACCTCGCCACTGCCATTGACCTGCCAGCTTTGGATCGCGTTGTTATGATAAATCGAGCGTAAGCCGCGAACTTGGCGTAATTGATTCAGCTGCGGCTGCACATAGCCGGTCTCATCCACTGCCCGGCTCTGCAGAACCGCCGGGCCGCCCTGCCAGTTCCAGCCGATATTGAAGCGCGTAAAGCATTTGCTCAATACCGGCGTTTCAAGTCTTGCGGTGCGCCAGTTTCGGCCGCCGTCAGTACTGACATCGACCCGCTTGATCTTGCCGCGCCCTGACCATGCCAAACCGGTGATGTTATAAAAGCCGCGGTCAAGCAATGCTTGTCCACCGGACGGTGTGGTGATGACGCTTTTGCATTCTTGTATCGAGGTGTATTGCCGCTGCATACCGTCGGGCATCAGATCAACATAATGGAGGGTTTCATCTTTAGTCGCATACGGCATATCGCCCACTTCGATTCGCCGTAGCCATTTCACCCATGACACCCCCTGAATACCCGGGGCCACGAGGCGTAATGGATAGCCGTTCTCAGGACGCAGCATTTCGCCATTCATGGCATAGGCCACGAAGCAATCATCCAATGCCCGCTCCATTGAAATCGTGCGAGTCATGCTGGAGCCATCGGCACCTTCGGCCAGCAGATATTTGCCCTTGACCTTATCGAATCCGCAATCCTCCAGCAACACCGACAACGGCACACCCGTAAATTCACAGCAGCTCAGCATGCCGTGGGTGTACTGGACGGTGGGAACCGCCACATTGCCCCACTCCATGCCGGTGTTCGCACCACATTCGATAAAGTGCATACGCGAAACAGAAGGCAGGCGCATCAAGTCATCCATCGTATAAATCTTGGGATTTTTAACGAGGCCGTTGATCATGAAGCGGTGTTTGGTAGGATCAATATCCCACCAGCCCTGATGGTGGCGCTCAAAGTGCAACCCATTCGGCGTGATGATGCCAAATAGACCTTGCAGAGGACAAAACGAGACGCCGGCCGCACCAACCCGCGTAAGACCCGGGCTTTCGCGGCGCTGAAGATTTTTTTCCCAAACCGAAGGCGCACCATAACCACGTGTCGCGACCGGCTGACCGAGCCCTTTGCTATGTTCAGGTAGCGAAAGAATATTCGGGTCGCCTTGGGATTCAGCCAACGCCGCCTTGCTGCCGAGCGCGGCAGTAGCGCCTGCTGCAGACATAAATGCAGCGCGCAAAAAATCACGGCGTCCTGCAGCCACTTCAACGAGCTGAACCGCATTCAAAAAATTCTCGGGCGCTCGCTGGATACGACCGGATTTCCCGGTGACTGAATCAAGCAATTTACGGTTATGCTCCGCCATGAATGCTCCTCGTGAGGCCGTGCTGTAATGTTTGTGGCGCACTCATGATTCATGGGCCATAAGCATTAGCAGCTACTTATATAAGCAAAGTCTAATGGACAACGAGGCGGCGGGTCAAGTAGTCTCGGATTCTAATCATCCAAGCGGATAAATTCCATGGCAAACGTCGCAAACAAAAAAAGTTTCAACACTAAGACCAGGACGCGCAAAGCAGCCGACGAAATTACGCCGATAAAATCGCGACTGGCTAAAGACGTACCTCAGGATATTTTTGCGCTCATTGGCAAATCCGAGAACATCGAGCAAGCCGCCGTGGCGATGCAAGCCATGTCGCACCCGATGCGGATCAAAATTCTCTGCCTGCTCTCGTCAGGTGAATTAATCGTGCAGGAAATTGTAGACGCCGTCGGCACCACCCAAAGCAACATTTCCCAACATCTCGGTATTCTCAAAGCGTGCGGCATAATCAGCGGCCGCAAAGACGGCACCAAAATGTTTTACAGCATCGGCGACGCAAGGATTTTGCGCATGATCACGCTGACGAGGGAAATTTTTTGCGCGGTTTAGCGTTGACGATTTTTATGACCAAAGTCTAGCGCTGACGGGGATTTCGAGCCATAAAGTCTTCAAGATGCCCGTGGATAAACGAGTTTAATAATTTAGCGCGCAAATAGTTTCTTGATCACCGCGCCGAATCAGTAAAGTCATTGAGCAACTACTGAGCAACTATTCGGCAATATACGCAGCGCGTTTACAGAGCGTAATTTAGTCGTGATTACACCAGCGCATGAGCTCTCAGCTCAGCTAACTCCACCACATCCAGCGCACGCTCATGCGTGGCTTCCAGCACGACAGGTGGCGCCACCCCGGCCATGAAAGCCTCTTCCCATCGCGCAACACAAACACACCATTTATCACCCGGTTTGAGGCCTGGAAAACCGTATTCGGGGCGTGGGGTAGATAGGTCGTTGCCGATTTTTTGACTGAACGACAGAAACTCTGCGGTGACTTGCGCGCATACGGTGTGTGAGCCTGTATCCTGCGCGCCGGTTTGACAAAAACCATCGCGGTAAAAGCCGGTCATCGGTGCTGCGCAGCAGCTTTCAAGCGGATTGCCCAATACATTGCGAGCGATTTTTTTAATTTCAGTCAATGCGGTCTCCTGATAAATTTGCGGTTTCGACACGCCAGCGTAGCGAGGCCACATCATCACTTTCACGTGCTTCAACCCAGCGTTCGCCCTGTGGGGTTCGCTCTTTTTTCCAGAACGGTGCTCGGGTTTTTAAATAATCCATGATGAATTGGCAGGCTTCAAATGCATCAGCGCGCTGCGCGCTGGCGACGATGACAAGTACCACTTGATCGCAGGGTTTTAATTCACCGACGCGATGAATCACGGTGCAATGAATAATACGCCAGCGCGCTTCGGCTTCCGCCACAATGTCGGCCAACGCCTTTTCCGTCATCGCCGGGTAGTGCTCAAGGGTAAGTGTTTTGACGTCCAAGCCGTCATTGATGTCGCGCACCAAACCAATGAAGCTGGCGATCGCACCGATAGAAGGGTTGTTGCGCATTAAAGCAATCTCGTCCGCGATATTAAAGTCGGCCATTTGAACGCGAATAACGGGCATATTTTTCGCCTTAAAATAGTTCGGTTAGCCGCCGGTGACAGGTGGAAAAATCGCCACCTCATCATCTGATTTCAGCGGCGTATCGAAGGCGGCCATTTCCTGATTGACTGCGACGCGCCACGGTTTGTTGGCGGCCAGCGCATCTGGCCATTCGCCACCACGTGCCCGCAACATTTCAATCAACCCAGCAACGGTTGCGACGGCTGGCACGGCGATGGATTCATGTGCCAAACCCACCTGCTCACGCAGGCTGGCAAAATATAAAATATTGAGCATTCACTTCACCATTTGCAGAATCGGTTTACGCAAGCCCAAATTAGCGATGATAAATTGTGCCACGCCAGCAGCATCATCCAGATTAAATTGTGGCAAATTGGTGGCCAAGGTCTCATCACTGGCCACCGCTACAACATTTTTGTCATGCGAAAATAATAGCGGCTTGTCGCTAAGTTTGCGATGTACTTCAATTTTAGGCATGGCGTTATTTTTCCAGCCTTCCACGATCACGACATCGCAAGGCGAAAAATGTTGAAGCTGTTCTTCAAGACTGGGCTCCTGTGCGCCGCGCAATTCATGCATCAGCGCCCAACGCTTGCTCGACGAAACCAGCACCTCGCTCGCACCCGCTTGGCGATGCCGATACGAATCCTTGCCGGGCTGATCAATATCAAACTCATGATGCGCATGCTTGATCAGCGAGACCCGATAGCCTTCCATGACCAGACACGGAATAATTTTTTCGATCAAGGTGGTTTTACCGCTACCCGAATAGCCTGCAATAGCAATCGTTTTCATAAATTCTAAGATGAATACAAAGGGTCAAAAACTTAATTTTATCGGCATGCCAAGCGCGTTGGCGATGAAAGCCAATATATCAGAGCGCTCCTGAATCACTTTAGTCGTCGGCGTGCCGGCACCGTGCCCTGCACTGGTTTCAATTCGAATCAGTTTCGGTGCTGCGCCGGTATCAGCCGCCTGTAACGTGGCGGCGTACTTGAAACTATGGGCCGGCACAACGCGATCATCGTGGTCGGCCGTGGTCACCAGTATCGATGGATATGTTTTACCCGATTGAATGGTATGCAGCGGTGAATAAGCGTAAAGCGCTTTGAATTCTTCCGCGCTATCAGATGACCCGTAGTCCGATACCCACGCCCAACCGATGGTGAATTTATGGAAGCGCAACATATCCATCACGCCCACCTGTGGCACGGCAGCACCGAATA
>ENA-OFCD01001481-OFCD01001481.1-metagenomes-genome-assembly--contig:-NODE-1481-length-11621-cov-9.575307_pt1 | contig 11621 bp, 12 predicted proteins | sample MGYA00153392_OFCD01 | MGnify analysis MGYA00153392 | reverse complement strand
TGTGTGTTTCTACCCGGAAGGGCCGCGGCAAGCCGCGAGGGCGGTTTTTTAAGATGTCGCGCTCCATCTTGACCCTCGCCAGCTCGGCACGCAGCCTGGCCAGCTCCATTTGCTCGGCACTCACGGGCTTGTCACCTGCTCCCCTGAGTTGCCCCTTCTCGCTCAGCCGCACCCAATTTCCAAGCGTCTGTTTCGGCATGCCCAGCACCTTGGCCGTCACCCCTGCGTCCTGCCCGCCTTTGACCAGCCGGACTGCCTCCAGCTTGAACTCCAACGTGTACCGAGCGCGGCGCGCCGTGTCGTCTTTCCTGCCCTTGATCACTTCTCCGTTTGCTGAATTTGAACATCAGCTACGGAGTACGTTTTTCGGGGACAAGGTCAAACCACTTGTGGCCATTCGACTCGAGGTGCTTGCCATTCCAGTTCTTGAGCTCGATGAGCACGATGCCCGTGTGCTTTACCAACACCAGGTCGAGGTCGTCGTCACCACCGCCCCGGCCGGCCCTTGCCAGCGCGAACGAGGCATAGCCGCGCCATCCCTTGCTGAAGGTCGAGCTGCTGAACTCGCGTTGGATCCCTTGATGGGCTTCGACCTCGGCGCGTGGCACGCCAGCCTTCTTCACGAGTCGTATTTCCAAGTGTTCTACCTGCTGTGAGACCTGGTGGGCTAACTCCGCGTCCGAGCTTGTTCTTAAAATGCGCCGCGGGCGATTGTGACGATTACGGACGGTAACACCGTTGTGACGGGCGCCCGGTTGAAAGCCTCCGCGTCTACAGTCGTTAAGGACCGCTTGTGCGAGAGCAGTCTGATCGGCTTGAACCTCGAAAGCCCGCGCCGGCCAGCTCACTCCAATCCGACTGGTGCTGACATCTGGTCGGCAGTCGTCCTCGACGAGGTCGCATGACCTAGATCAACGGGCGCGACCAATTGACTTATCTGGTTCATGCGAACACCGGGATGCGCCACGCGTACCAGCCGTCCGCCACGCACGATTTGCGTCGAAATTCAGCGCGACCCATGGGGCAATCAGGACCTAGAGTGGTGTCTCATCACGCTTGGAGCGCCTCATGCAAGCACGATCGCGACCCATCGCTCGCGGCCCGAAGTTCGAACCGCCGGCACCGACTTTCCTGCGTATGCCATTGGTCGTCCGCATGACCGGGCTAGGTCGATCGACGATCTACCGCCTGATTGCCCAGAACAAGTTCCCTGGTCCGGTGAGGGTCGGCGACCGAGCGGTGGCTTGGCGTCAGGTCGACCTCGAGAAGTGGAGCGAGGGACGACTCCCGCCGTCCCACTGAGCGTGCGGAACGACCTGCACTTCTCCAATCAGCGCCAAGCTACTCCCACTTTCAGAGCGGCGCCGATAAGCACCAGCACCAAGACAACTCGCGCCACCCGCCAAGTCGCAAATCTGTAGCGATGGTTATCCCAAAGCGCGGTGCGCATCCGCGCCAAGGCATTGACGCCGCAGACCACGCAGGCGACAGGGCCAGGCAATCCGGCCTGTCCCTGCACCTGTGACAGCAGGACGAGCGCGATCACCGGCCACGCCAAAGCGTCTAACGCTGCCAGCGATCGCCTCCCTGGCCAGTAGGCCGCGTCTGGAGCGGGTGCACGTGCAAATACGATCCACATCATCAGAGCCTCCCTGAAATATTCAACCTGCCTTGAGTCCGGAGGGAGCCGGCAGTTTTTCTCCTCACCGATCGGGGCATGCGGTGTCCCGTCCAGTCCTGCCTCTCATCCATCGGTCGCCTTGCGCGACGACTTGCGCTGCGCAAGACTCGGCCTGCAAGGCAGCGTGGAATATCTGGCAGGGGCCCGCACAGCGGGAAGGCGCCGGCTATGCCGCGAAAGGCCTTGCGGGTCAGGCGCGCCGCGCGAGGATTCGCGCTTTCGGCGTCCGGCGGGGAGGTGGGCGCCAGTCTCTGGCAGCGATCGATCGTTCCCACGAGCGAGCGAGTCGCCAGTCGCAAGCGCGCGGTATCCGACCTGATCACAAACGGTCTGAGACGCTGTGTGATGGCGATGATTGGAAACAATTCGCACGAGACTTGCCTTTATGGATATGCAAGTTCATAGTAGTTTGCCCTTTCAGATTTTTCTAGTCGCTTTGCAGCTTCGGGTGGGTCGACTGGAAAGAGCGTCAGGCCCTGAAGCTTCGTGAAACCGTGGCGGACGTGCGGTCCGCAGGAGGTGCCTGTGTCGGACCGCCTTGACCTGCCAGAACGTGACCGGCGCATGGCATCCCACAGGGATCGCCTTCCCATGCCATTCGTGGCGCAGCCCCCACTCGGAAAAGCAGGCTTCGGCCTGGGGATTCGTCGGGTTGCTGCGTCTGGCGCGCATCGTGGCTAAGAAAACGGGCCCCAAGCCGCGGGAAGCGCATCCCGGCGTCATCGCGAAGAGCGGCGACCAGGTGCTCGTCTTTCAGCTCAACGCTCGCCCGGGCGGCATCGCAGTCCAACGCAGCGAGCGTCACGCCGGCGGCGGGAACGTCACGCAATCGGTGCGCTTCACGGATGAAGCTGCATTTACCCGCTGGTGCGAGTCCGACGCCCTTCGTTTCGCTTATCCCCTGCTCTTCTCGAATCTGACCAGGAGCGGGTGTGAACTCTTCAATGCCGCCCTCTGAAGAAGGCTCATTGCTCGCGGTAACCCGCCACCCCGACTACATCACCCGAGTCGGTGAAGTGATACGGGACATGCAGTCCGCACAAGACCAGACACGAGCGGTTGAACTGCTGCACGAAGCGACCCAGCGCATGGGAGCCGAAGTAGCCATCTTCGCCAGCTTCATCCGCGACGACGAGTCGTGCCGATCGTATCGACTGCTGCTCGACTGCGATCCTGCCTGGTTCACGGAATACGAGCGCCAAGGGCGCTACGACGACGACCCGTGGCTCGCCTACGCGCAGCGCTACTCGGTGCCGGTTCGCAGTTCACAGATCCCGGTCACGAGTGATGCCGCACGCGCTGCCATCGACCTCGCAAAAAGATTCGGCTTTCGGTCCGCCGTGATTGTCCCTGCGCCGTCGAGTGGCGGGCTCACCAGAACCGGAGTGCTCTGCCTGGGCTCGTCGAAGCCCGGTTACTTCGACGACGAAGGGTTCGTGACGCTGAGGGTGGTCGCGCGCGGCGTCGCGATGGAACTGCATGAGTGGTGGATCGGGCGCATCCGGGACGAGTTGATCGCCAGTGCTGGAATCACCGACGACGACTTGCTGCTTCTTGCGCATGAGCGGATGGGCCTCGGTACCAAGGCGATCGCCAAGGCCCTGAACTGGTCGACCAGTTCTGTCGATTCGAGATTCCACCGGATGAACGTCAGGCTCGGTGTGGCGAGCCGCAAAGCGGCCGCGCGCCTCGCTGCCGAGTACGGCCTCATCTAGGGACCAAGGAGACTTCCATGTCAGTCACGATGAACGACGTCACCACGCGACATTCGCCAGCGTGGCTCTGGCGGATGTACGACTATGTTGGAGCGCACAACAACCCACTTCGCGCGGAAAACGAGCGAGATCGTGCAAGGCAGCGGGTCGTAATGCCGACTGTCGCGGTGGCTTGGATTTTCGGATTCCATCTGATCACCGGCACGGAGGTGATGCCCAGCGAGCTGCTCTGGATTGTCGTCGCCCTGGTCTATGCGGCTTCGGCCATGGCCTTTCGCGAATATCTGAAGGCGCACCCCGAGGGAGGTGTGCATGCGCAATACGCCTTTCTCGCGCTTGATCCGATGATCGTCGGATGGGCGCTCTATGCGGCTCCGCAACTGCTCGCGTGGTTCTTGGTGTTGATGCTCGTCACCATCGTTCGGGTCGGCTTTCGCTACGGGCTCAATGCCATGAAGGTCGAGCTGGGGTTCGCCTGGTTGGGTGTATCTCTGCCCCTCGTCTTCGGGCCGTACTGGCATTCCGAGCTGCAGATGAGCGCGTCGCTTCTGCTGATGGTGGGCTGGGCGTGGTGGCTGTTCGCTCCCCTGATCCGGTCGGTCGAGAAGGCCAAGTCGATCGAGATCGAACGGGCACGGCTGGAGTCGCTCCACGATTCGCTTCAGGCAAAGAGCGAGTTCCTGTCGCGGGTGAGCCACGAGCTCCGATCGCCGCTCCAGGGTGTCGTGTCCGCCATCGACCTTTTCGAGGAGCGCTATATCAAGGACGCCGGTGAGGCCGAACTGGTGGCTCAGATCCGGCGCGGCGCGACTGCGCTGAACACCCAGCTGCGCGATCTGCTGACGCTCGCGCGCGGCGATGTCGGCAAGATGGAAATCAACCCGATGCGCTTCGAGGCCGGAGAACTCGCGGTCACGATCGCGCGCGAAGTCGGGCTCGAGGCCGTCGGTAAAGGACTCGAGCTGGTCGTCGAGACGCCCGATGATCCGATCTTTGTCGTGGCGGACCCTGCCCGCATCGACCAGGTGCTCACCAACCTGCTCACGAACGCAACGCGCCACACCAAAGCCGGCACCGTGACGCTGAAGCTCCATCCCTATGACCTTCAGGCCAGTTTGCTTCGCTTCGAGGTCATCGACACTGGTCCCGGGATCGACAGCGACCGGATTCCGACACTGTTCGATCCGTACACCCGCTTCGGCGAGATGACCAGCAAAGGCGACGGCGCGGGGCTGGGTCTGGCCATCGTGCGATCGGTGCTGCAGTTCCTCGGTGGGTCGGCGACCGTAACGAGCGAGCGCGGGCGAGGGACGGTCTTTGACGTCACGATTCCTGCGGAACTGCTGGATGGGGAGCGTCCTGCGGCCGGCATTGGTCTGATCAAGCGTGTTCTCGTCGTTGACGATCGCAAGGAAGTGCTCGAAGCCATCGGCAGCGTCGTTCGACAACTGGGGTTCTTTTGCGACACCGCACCCACCGTCGCAACCGCTGCCAACCTGCTGGGCGCGCATACCTATGACATTGCGTTCCTGGACCTGGAGATGCCCGTGAAGAGCGGCTTCGACCTGGCCGCCGAGACGCGTCGCGGAAACGGTCCGAACGCCCGGTCGCGCATCGTTTCGATCAGCGCTGCCGACGTGCCGGACGAAAGCAGAGGATGGCCCTTCGACAGCCATCTGACCAAACCGATCACCATGCAGGCGATTCAGCGCGCTATCGACCAACCAACGCTTGTATCAGCTGCGCCGAAATGATCGGGAGGCGCGTGGGCTTCTCGAAGAAGAGCAGCTTGTATGTCGATACAGCTTCGGCGACTGCAGGCTCGATCAACACGTCGGATTGAATCTTGCCGGTCAGGACGGCGATCGGGCAATCACGGTCATCCGCCCGAATCATTCCGACCAGTTCCGCCGCCGAGCCTTCCGCGAGCATCCAGTCGATGACAAAGCCGTCGAATGGCTTCAGCCTCATGCTCGGTATCAGCGCGTCCACACGGGTGAAGGCCTCCACCTCACAGCCTCGAGTTGCGAAGTGCCGAGCGAGACTCTTGGATTCGTCGGCGTCGTCGTCCAGGACCGCGATGCGCCAGCGTCGGTCCCCGACGCCCACGACGCGCATGCTTACCACCTCGAAGCACTGCCCCATGCCGGCGTCGGTCACGGGCACCACCATCCACTGCTCGCCGAGGCGAACGGCGACAAGCGAGTTGCGCGCCGGGTCACGCAACAAGCTCCCAGGGATCAGATGGCACGGTACGCGTACCGGTCCGGCCACGAGCACGCCGGGTACCTCTTCGGACGCGTTCTGCTCTGCGAACACGCTTGCCAATGATTCGCCGTAGTGCTTGGCAACCATCTCGATCTCTTCGACTTCCCAGGCCACAGTGCCGTTCATGCGTCGATAGGCCAACGTGTAGGCGACTCCGAGCACGTCGGCAATGGTCGTGACGTGCTGATTGCTCGGGATGTCGTGGCGGTTCAGCAGTGCTTTGACATACCGAGACGCCACTGGAACATCGTCGCCATCTCGACGCGATCCTGAAGCCTTGGACATCGATGAAGTCGGCATGGAAGCGAATCCCTCACTTGCTCATCCGGCGATCAAAAGACTGAGCGTCGCCTGCTTCGATCTATTTTAGGCGGTCATTGGCGATGTGCACGTCCGAATCCGCCATCCAGACGGAATCAAGACCAACCCTGACCCGCCAGCGGTCGCGGGAGTGGTGTCGTGTGGGATGAGGACGTCCCGAGACGCCCTCGGATCGAACGGTACTTTGTCGGATCAAACGCTCGCCCGAGACAGCCGATGAGTTGCTGAATTTGAGCTGAAATTCAGCAAGAGAAAGAGGTGATTCGACGCCTAGATTTACTCCCATGAACTCATCGACACAACGCGGCTGATCGACATGGACATCACCACGTTCGTGGCCCTCGCGACGCTCTGCGCACCCCTCGTTCATCCGGGGACTGCACGGGCTCTCGTGGCGGCCGAGAGCACATTCAACCCGCACGCCATCGGCGTCGTCGCGGGCAGCCTCCAAAGGCAGCCACGCAGCATTGAAGAAGCGCTCGCAACTGCACAGGCTCTGCGCATGCAAGGCCGCAACTTCAGCATTGGTCTCGCGCAGATCAACGTGCACAACCTAAGCCGGTTCGGCATGTCGGTCGCGGACGGTTTCGACGCTTGCAAGAACCTCCGAGCCATGCAGACGATCCTGAGCGAGTGCTTCGAACGTGCCGGCGTCAAGGACGAATCGCAAGCGTCGCTGCGGCGCGCCCTCTCCTGTTACTACAGCGGCAACTTCACGACAGGCTTTCGGCACGGCTACGTCAATCGCGTGGTCAGCAATGCCCGGAAGACCGCACGCGCCCCGCCCTGACACGCCGCGCGCAGCTCATCCCCGTCTCACCCATCAATGTGATTGAGGAATCGATCATGGCCACTGCTTTGCGTCAAATTTTCAACTCGAACGTCGTTGCCTTCATCCTGGCTTGCGTCCTCTTCGCGCTGCTGCCCCAGCTCGCGTTCGCCCAAGGCTTCGACAAGATCAACACGACGGTCACCAACATCAACACCATCCTGGTGACGATCGCGATCGCTGTCGTCACGATCGCCATCATCTGGGCCGGCTTCAAGATGATCTTCCAGGGGGCCCGCCTCGCCGATGTCGCCAACATCCTGATCGGCGGCACATTGATCGGCGGCGCCAGCGCCTTCTCGACGTACATCGTCAGCTGAACTGCGCTCTGGACGACACCATGCAAGCCGAAGCCATCTACAAGGGCGCCACACGCCCGGCAATGAAGCTGGGCATCCCGCTGGTGCCGCTGGTCGTGCTCTTCGGCACCGGGATGCTTCTGGTGATCTGGGTTGGCAGCCTGGTGAGCTGGTGGATCCTGCCCATCGTCCTGGGCGCGTTCGTCCCCGCTCTTGGCTGGATGCGCTTCGTGACCAATCAGGACGACCAGCGCTTTCGGCAGATGTTCGTCGCGGCGAAGCTGCGGTTCAACGACCGCAACAAGCGCCTGTGGCAGTCGCGCAGCTATGCACCCTACCTCTATCGGGGGACACGTGATGTTTGGCATCGGTAACTCAGCCCCTCGAACGGGTGTCCCCCGCCCGAGTGCACCCGTCGCTCGGGGCAACGCACGGCCCCGGCATTGGGCGCGTGCACAGTCGGAGAACCCGCTGACGCGCTTCGTCCCGTTCTCGTCGCTGGTCTCCCCCGTCGATGTGATCACCCGGGGTGGGGACTACCTTCGGGTGTGGCGTCTCGACGGCGTGGCCTTCGAGTGCGCCGACGAGCACACGATCGCCGAGCGCCACGAAGCCAAGTGCAGCCTGCTGCGCAACCTGGCCGGTGGCCAGTTCGCGGTCTGGGAGCATCGGCTGCATCGGGCCATCGAAGACGACATGGCCGTTCCGACCGAGGAAGGTTTCGCCCGCGACCTGGCTCAGGCCTACGGCGGCCTGCTGCGCAAGCAGCGAATGATGAGCAACGAGCTCTACCTGACGCTCGTCTACCGGCCGACCGTCTCGGCAGTCGGCCGGGCTTTCCAATCGACCCGGCGCACGCGCCAGGACATCACGAAGGCGCTGGAAGACGCGATCCGCGTCATGGACGAGAAGACGGCACTCGTGCAGCGCGTGCTGCGCGGTTTCGATCCGGTGCTGCTCGGCACGGAGCGCCGGAACGGCCGTGACTATTCCGAGGTCGCCGAGTTTCTCGGCTATCTGGTGAACGGCTGCTGGCGACCCGTGCCGATGCATGCCGGCCCCCTGTACCGAACGCTTCCGACCTCTCGCCTCTCCTTCGGTGCCGACAAGCTCGAGATTCGCAACGGAGAGGTCAAGCGCTACGCCGCCTTCGTCGACATTCACGAATACGCCGATGCGGTCGAACCCGGCGTGCTGAACGCCCTACTCTACGAACGCAGCGAGTTCATCGAGACGCAAAGCTTCTCGATCCTGCCGCGGCGCGAAGCCATGCGCGCGCTCGAACTGCAGCGCGATCAGCTCATCGCGAGCGACGATGTTGTCGAGAGTCAGATCGCCGAAATGGACGTGGCGCTGAACGAACTCGGCGATGGCCAGTTCTGCATGGGCGAGTACCACTACAGCCTGGTCGTCTTCGGCGACAACGTGGGCGACGCCGGCCGACGTGCGGCGCAGGCGATCGGCGCCGTCGGCGAAGCCTGCAGCCTGCAGATGCGACCCGTCGACCTCGTGGCCGACGCCGCGTGGTTTGCGCAGATGCCGAGCAACTGGCAATGGCGTCCCCGGGAGGCAAAGTTGTCGTCACGGGCGTTCGCAGCACTCGCAAGTGGGCACAACTTCCCTCGCGGCAAACGCGACGGCAACCCGTGGGGCGAGTCCCTCGTGCTGCTGCGCACGCCGAGCGGTCAACCGTTCTACCTGAACCTGCACAAGAGCCCGGAAGACGAAGACTCCGCCGACAAGAAGCATCCGGGCAACACGCTCATCATCGGTTCGACCGGGGTCGGCAAGACAACGCTGGTGATGCTGCTGCTGGCTTTGACCCGCAAGTGGAATCCAGCGCCCCGGCTCGTCCTCTTCGACCTGGACCGTGGGAGCGAGATCGCGCTGCGCGCGCTCGGCGGACGGTACTTCACGCTCGAAGCCGGCAAGCCAACCGGTTGCAACCCGCTGCAGCGCGAGCCGACGCCAGCGCGCATCCAGTTTTGGGAGCAGCTGCTGCGCACTTGCATCCAGACACAGACGCTGCCGCTCTTGCCATCCGACGAGCGCGCGATCGCCGACGCCGTGCGATCGGTCGCGATGATGCCCAAGCACCTGCGCCGTTTCTCGACCGTGCGCCAGAACCTGCCGAAGTCCGGCGAGAACAGCCTTTATGAGCGACTGGGTCGCTGGTGCAAGGGCGGCGCACTGGGTTGGGTATTCGACGAGGCCGACGATCGCCTGACCGACTTGATGGACGCGACCGCGATCGGCTTCGACACGACAGAGTTCCTGGACCTGCCGGAAGTGCGCACACCGATGATGTTGTACCTGCTCGACGTAATGGGCGAGCTCGTCAACGGCGAGCGGTTGATCTACGTCATCTCCGAGTTCTGGAAGGCGCTCGACAACGAGATCTTCAGCGAATTCGCGAAGCAGAAACAGAAGACGATCCGCAAGCAGAACGGCCTGGGCATCTTCGACACCCAAAGTCCGTCCGACGTGCTGCGGCACTCGATCGGCCGGACGATGGTCGAGCAGAGCGTGACCAAGATCTTCCTCGCCAACCCGGAGGCGATGCGCGAGGAATACGTCGAAGGGTTCGGTCTGACCGAGGCCGAGTACGACATCGTCAAGAGCCTCAGCGCGCGCGGCGGCCGCAGCTTCATGGTCAAGCAGGGCAACAGCAGCGCGATCTGCGAACTGGACCTCTCCGGCCTGGAAGACTTCGTTACCGTGTTGTCCGCAACCACGGATAACGTGGCGTTGCTCGACGGCATCCGGGAACGCGTGGGTGACGACCCCAAGGCTTGGCTCCCTTTGCTCCTGGATGCGGTTCGTGAGCGCAAATCCAAGCCGCAAAGGAGCGTCCCATGAAAGTCTCTGTCATCCTCGTTCTCGCGTCGAGTGCTCTCTTCAGCCTTCCAACGAACGCCCAGTTCGTCAAGGGCAATGAAGCCGTCAGATCGACCCCTACGGGCAAGTCAATTGAGACACCGCCGGTGCCCGCGTCAGTGGGCAAGGTCTGCGCTGCCAACGGCAAGTGTTACGCCGGCTCGTGGCACATGGTCGAAACCGAGGCCGGGCTCGTTGAATGCACAGAAGCCTTCGCGCGCTCCGGGAGCTGCCGCGCCTCGACTTACGGCGCTGAAAAACTGCGCCGCCTGTGGGTGGTGAAGAAGGGTCAAACATGGTTGCAGTGCCAGTACCCGGACTCGGGCAGCAAATGTGTCGAGCTCTTTGCACGGCCTCCCGCTAATCTACCCTACGACGCACTTCAATAGTCATCGGACGCAACGGAGATTCAAATGTTCACTTGGCTGGGCGCAAAGCTGACCTCGATTCTGAGCACCTACGTGCTCGGCGTCGTGTCGGCTCTAATGTCGGCGATCACGCCGATCGCGCTGACGGTCATGACGCTCTGGGTCATTCTGTACGGTTGGGCAGTCCTTCGGAACGAGGTCTCCGAGACAGTGCCGAGCTTTGTCTGGAAGGTGACAAAGATCGGGCTCGTGCTCGCGTTCGCGCTGCAATCTTCTTTCTACGTGAACAACGTCGCGGACACGACAAACAGCTTGGCGATGGGTGTCGCGACGACGTTCCTTCCGTCGGGCGCACCCGCAACCACGATTACATCGCCATATGGCTTGCTCGACGAGTTCAATGACAACGCGAGCAAGCAGGTCGCGGACATCATGGCCGACGCGGGAATAACGAGGCTAGACCTGTTCCTCGCGGCCGCGATCTTCTCCATCGGATCAGTCGCTTTTCTCTGCGTCGCGGTCTTCGTCGTGACTCTGGCTACTGTCTTCTTGACTTTCATCGTCGGGGTTGGGCCGATCTTCGTCTTCTGCCTTGCGTGGAAACCAACGCAACGCTTCTTCGACAGCTGGCTTTCGATGCTCTTGAACGCCGTGGTTCTGACCTGGTTCGCGTTCTTCGCTCTCGGCTTGAGCGCATTCCTCGGCGATCAGATGTTCATCGCCATCCAGACGAGCGGTGGTTTCCTAGGCTCCGCGCTGAACGTTCTGGGAGAGGCCACCCGCTACTGCGTTCTCATGATTGTCATGGCGATCATCTGCTTCCAGGCGCCCAGCCTCGCCTCGGCACTGACTGGCGGCGCCGCAGTTCAACAAGGCATCCAGATGGTGCAGAACGCAATGATGGTCGCTGGCCTTCGCGCATCTCGAAGTCGCCCTGCCACGCGCGCACCATGCAGAAGTGGAGGCGGACGCGGGCATGCGCATAGTCCATGCGCGTGACGTTCGTTCCACCCTGCATGAACGTCAGCGCCGTGCTTCGGAAGGTTTGTGTGGTTATTGTGGTCAGTCAGGTCACCTGATTGCTGCCTGCCCCGCTGCCTCACGCTCTGGCCCTCGCCTGCAGGCCAGATCTATCCAGCCCCTTCCCCAGAACCCTTATTATCCATCAGCAGGTTTTCAGCCCTTACCTGCTGCCTACCAGTATATGCCAGCCCTACAAGGACCTTTTCTAGGTCCCTGGATGGCCCTTCCCTCTCCTCACAC
>ENA-OFCD01001480-OFCD01001480.1-metagenomes-genome-assembly--contig:-NODE-1480-length-11630-cov-5.976674_pt1 | contig 11630 bp, 8 predicted proteins | sample MGYA00153392_OFCD01 | MGnify analysis MGYA00153392 | reverse complement strand
TTACATAAACTTCTTGCAGTTTATCCTCTACAACTACGACTTGATGTACTCCAAAAGCGTCGATCAGTTCGTTAGATAAAAAGCAACCGACGATCGATCGATCGGGTATTTCTGTCCATTCGCACCAGCGCACGGGTAAACCTTTTAATCCGATCTGCTGTGCTATAATCATTGCTGGCGCGGCTTCAATAATTATGTAATCGATCGATCGAAAGAATTCAGGATACGCTCGACTTGAATATTCCAGAATTTGAGCAGCTAGTACCCCTCGCCCAGCACCCATTTCAACTATCCTAAATAGCTGTGGTTCCCCTAATATCTGCCAGATTTGGTATAACTGAATTGTCAGCATCTCCCCAAAGTCATCGGCTAAATGAGGCGATGTCAAAAAGTCACCGCTTTCACTAATTTGTTCGGCGTTGCTAGCATAATAACCGTACTGAGGATGATATAATACCGATTCCATGTATTCAGCAAAAGTAATCTGCTGCTGCGAGGAATTATTGATGCGATCGTGGATGGCTTGAATTAACTCTAAATTATTATCCATTAGTCTGGTCCTTGGTAATTTTCATCCCTCGATCGATCGTTCATCATTATCTAATAAGTGTTAGGATCTAAGCTCTAGAATATTTGAGCTTGACGGTGCATTATCACAGATAACACACCCTACGATATTAATCATAACTGAATCAATGGAACTTCATCGGACAACGGGTAACTGGCGGTTGGGATTGGGATTATCACTGATTACTGTTGTTTTATGGGGATTGGTACCAGTTGCGCTAGCAATTGTTTTAAATAAATTAGATACATATACGATTAATTGGTTTCGGTTTGCTACTGCATTTATTCTATTAGGTTGTTACTTAGCCAAACAAGGAAATCTACCTAAGCTTGCTCAATTAAGAAGGGTACCTATTTATCTATTTCCGATCGCGATTCTTGGTTTGACGGGTAATTATATCTTCTTTGTGATGGGGCTAAAAGCTACCTCTCCTTCTCATGCTGAAGTCTTGATTCAGTTAGCAGGTGTGTTTCTAAGTTTAGGCGGATTATTGATTTTTAAGGAACGCTACACTCGTTATCAATGGGTGGGAGTAGGGGTTTTAGTTACTGGATTTATGGGCTTCTTTTACGAACAATTAAAAGTATTAGCAACAGAAAGCGATCGATACATCAGCGGGAGTATCATGTTAATCGTTGCTGGTATCAGTTGGGCGATCTACGCATTGATTCAAAAGCAATTATTAACTAAACTAGATTCTACCCATATCATGTGGGTGATTTATGGTGCGTGTGGGTTGTTATTCCAGACGATGGCTAAACCCCAAACTCTCCTTCAGCTTAACTCGATCGAGTGGATTGCGCTGATTTTCTGTGGGTTGAATACAGTGATTGCTTATGGAGCCTTTGCTGAATCTCTCCAACATTTGGAAGCTTCCAGAGTCAGTGCGATCTTGGCTTTAGCTCCAATTTTTACAATTGTATCTATGAGCATCACCGCTTGGTTAGCACCTGGATTAGTCACACCAGAACACCTTACTTCACTCGGCTTACTCGGCGCAATTCTCGTCGTCACTGGCTCAATGTCAATCTCGTTAGGCAAAAATTCATAATTGCTCATTCGCTCGTCAAAGATTAGTCTCACCAGTACAACCCAATTATCAATTATCAATTATCAATTATCAATTATCAATTAATTTAACCATCCTCATCAATATCAATTTCTGGTTTCACTCGCTTGGAGAAAAGTTTACCTGCATCCCAAGCATAGGTAGTGAAATTAGGTAAGATTTCTTGAGCAAAAGCTTCAGCGGCTTTAGAGCGATAACGGTTAGGATTGACGATCACAGACAGCATTCGATCGATCGCTACGCCGTCGATATATACACGCCGTAAGGTACCATTTTCGATTTCTCTTTCGATCGCTGATGAAGAGACAAAAGCTGCACCTAAGCCTGCTTGTACGGCATTTTTAATCGCTTCGATCGAATTGAGTTCCATCTCAATTTTCAGGCGGTTGGGATCGATTCCACATCTAGTTAAGACTCGATCGATCGCTTTTCTGATTGTAGATTGGGAATCTAGTGAAATAAATTGCAGCTTGTAGAGATCCTCTTTGGGGATACTCTTCATCTGGGCAAAACTATGATTGGTGGGTAAAATTAGGGCAAATTCATCCTCGGCATAGGGTAAAATATCTAGAGATTCTTGTAACTCTGCTGGAACCTCCCCACCAATAATTGCTAGATCTACCTGTCCATTTGCCACACTCCAAGCCGTTCTGCGCGTAGAATGAACGTGCAACTGAACTGAGACATCGGGATACTTTTGTCGAAATACCCCGATCATCCGAGGGAGTAAATAGGTACCTGTAGTCTGAGATGCACCAACAATGAGACTACCACCTTGGAGATTTTGAAGATCCTCGATCGCGCGACAGGTTTCTTGACAAAGTGTGATAATCTTTTCGCCATAACTGAGCAATAAGTGTCCGGCTTCCGTCAGTTGCGCTCGTCTTCCACCGCGATCGAATAGTGGCACATCTAATTGACGTTCGAGATTCTGTACCTGTAAACTGACCGCAGGTTGAGACACATATAAACTATCAGCGGCGCGTTTGAAACTTCCCTCCGCAGCAATTGCCTTGAGAATCCGTAACTGATCCAGGGTGAAAGGCAGGTCAGACATAGCAGTGAGCGGGTAAAATTAGTAGCGATAAACTATCGACTCTCATTGACAGTACCATATACCATTGGTACTTGGTTCCTGACTGAGATAATTGTGGATTTTGGATTGAATTCCCATCCAACAGCGTCAAACCCCAAACATTTACTAATTTTGACGACGGTGCAAAAATGGCAGTAGTGATGCTTTAATCTCAGCATAACAGTGTTCTTGAGGATAATGTGCAGCAGTTGATAAAGTGACCAACTCACCTTGTTTCAAGGATTTAACACTCGCTTGGGCTTGCGCGAGATCGAGCCAAGGGTCATTGATTCCCCAGATAATTTGGATTGGTAGATCTAGTTGTGGAAGTCCCGTCGTAATTTCGGCTAGGGATTGAGCTAGTCTGAGATTGCGAATAGTCGCCAATAACGATCGACCAGGCGCAGAACTTTTGAGATATGGTTTACGATATATCTCCAGATACTCATCGTCGATCGCAGATTTAGAGCCAGCTTCCAATGTACGCTCGACTGAGAGTGGATCTTGAACTAACATTTCTCCCGCGATCGGTAATCCCAATTGTGCTAACTTCCACGGTAGCTTGGCACTAGTCGTCAGCGGTGCATTGAGAATTACTAACTTGTCTATGCGATCGGGATAACGGATCGCATATTGGATGCCTACAGTGCCTAAAAAGCCCTGGATAACTAGCGAAAAGCGATCGATACTCAAACTATCCACCAGCCTAGCAAAAGCTGCTACAAAGGCATCTGGAGTGTAGGCAAAATCCCGTTTTTCCGGCTTACCAGAATTCCCAAAGCCAATCCAATCTGGGGCGATTGTCCTCATCCCCTGTTCGGCTAATGATGGCATCAATCCCCGCCACATCAAACTTTGAGCGGGTAATCCATGTAGAAGGATGACCGTTTGCGGCTGTTCCCCGCTGACTGGCAATTCCCGATAGCACCACTCTAGCGAATCAACTTTAATCAGGTTTTTAGTAATTTTAGCCACGATCGGTTCTAGAAATAAGCCATTCTCAGTCTAGACTGCGATCGGCTCTGCGCTCGCAAATAGCTCCCAAAAAAACACCAGCAATTAAGTCGATCGCTTTGGAGGCACAAAATGGGAGAATATCGCCACAGAGTTTGCCAAAATTTCGGTACAGTCACAGATAATATTACCTAAAAAACCGATGGAAACTAAACCACCATTGCCACCATTTACCCTAGAAACCGCTACAGCTAAAGTACAGGCGGCAGAGGATGCCTGGAATAGTCGCGATCCAGCGCGCGTAGCATTAGCTTACACCGAAGACTCAGAGTGGCGGAATCGCTCGGAATTTTTGAGCGGTAGAGCGAGCATCAAAGAGTTTCTTACCCGTAAGTGGGCAAAAGAACTGGACTACCGCCTCAAAAAAGAACTCTGGTGTTTTATGGATGACAAGATTGCAGTGCGGTTTGAGTATGAGTACCACAATGATGCTGGTGAATGGTATCGGGCTTATGGTAATGAGAACTGGGAATTTGCTCCCAATGGGCTGATGATGCGACGGTTTGCCAGTATCAATGACGTGTCAATTAGCTCAGGCGGTCGTCAGTTTCGCTGGGATAGAGTCTAGTCGATCGTGTGCCCAGGTAGGGGCAATTGATGAATTGCCCCTACCTGGGGATAAATGAAGAAGCGTAAAAATTGCGGATAAATTCGATCGAGTTGCCGATCGATCGGTAATAGTAGGTAGAGATACTCGCGATTGTGCTTGGCATAGACAGCGCGAACAACGGATACCAAAACTAATTTATTTAAAATGTCTACTACAGCAGTCACCGAAAATCGGACAGTTTTGTCCCAACCAGTATTGGGTTCGCGCCGTTTTAGTAACTTTTTTTGGGCGGTAGTTGTCTCTATTGGTGGGATTGGATTTCTACTTGCTGGACTCTCTAGCTATTTCAAAGTTAACTTGCTACCTGTGAGCAATCCCATCGTCCTCGCCTTCATTCCTCAAGGGATCGCGCTGACTTTCTATGGTGTCGCTGGTACTCTACTCGCCACCTATCTGTGGGTGGCAATTAGTCTCGATATCGGCGGCGGCTATAATAAGTTCGATCGAGAAGCTGGCGAGATTACGATTTTTCGGAATGGTTTTCCAGGCAAAAATCGTCGCATCGAACTCAAAAGCGATCTAGCTGACGCTCAAGCAGTCAGAGTCGATATCAAAGATGGACTCAGCCCTCGCCGTACCCTCTACGTGCGGATCAAAGGTCGTCGGGAAATCCCCCTCACTCGTGTCGGCGAACCCATTTCGTTGACTGAGTTAGAAACCCAAGGTGCTGATTTAGCCAAGTTTTTGGGAGTACCTTTAGAGGGGTTGTAAATTAGTGGATGGTGGATGGGGTTTTGTACAACTTAGGTATGGATATGATTGAATGAAGATAAAATTTAAAATCACCAAAAATTTAACCGCCAAATCTGTTTTTCCTGTCACTATCCACCATCCACCATCCACCATTCACCATTGAGGAGTTGAATCCGATGCAAGTTGCGCTCGAAACTGTAATCAGCGATCCGCAGGTAGATATCAGCCAAGGTAGCACTCAACGCCAGCTATCGATCGAGGTATCAGCCCTGGCGGAGCCTGAAGATCGTCAATTGCCATTGAATTTATGTCTGATTTTAGACCATAGCGGATCGATGAAAGGGACACCGCTGAGTACTGTCAAACAAGCGGCGCGGGAATTGATTAACGGGTTGAAACCTGAGGATCGATTATCGATCGTCGCTTTCGATCATCAGGCGGAAGTTATTGTCCCATGTCAACAAGTCACCGATCCTACAGATATTTTTGCACGGATCGACAAACTGCAAGCGGCTGGCGGTACAGCGATCGATGCTGGGATCAAATTGGGCATCACCCAGCTACTCGAAGGTAGACAGGATCGGGTATCGCATGGATTTATCCTCACCGATGGGGAAAACGAACACGGTGATGATGCTCGGTGTATTAAATTAGCTGGATTTGCCACCGAGAGTAATATCACCCTCAATACCCTGGGATTTGGCGAAAACTGGAATCAAAATATCCTCGAACAAATCGCCGATACAGCCGCAGGAACCCTCGCCTACATTGCCGAAGCAGCTCAAGCCGTGAGTGAATTTGGACGGATCTTCAATCGGATGCAGTCAGTCGGATTGACAAATGCTTATCTCCAACTAGAATTAGAGCCAAAAGTCCGACTCGCCGAACTCAAACCAGTCGCTCAAGTTGCGCCCGATACCATCGAACTGGCTGTCGAAGATGATGGTAATCTCCACATCGTCCGCCTCGGTGACTTGATGAAGGGTCTGTCTCGCGTAATTCTGATCAATACCTATATCGGACAACTAGCTGAAGGCGAACAAGCGATCGCGACCATCCAAATCCGCTATGATGACCCTGCCAAAGGTCTGACCAATCTCCTAACGCCACCGCAGGCTGTGAATGTGACTGTTACCCGCAATCCACAACCACAAGTGGAAAGCAAAGTCCAACAACAGACACTCGCTCTAGCCAAATATCGTCAAACCCAACTCGCCGAGCAAAAGCTCCAACAAGGAGATCGCGCAGGTGCAGCCACTCTCCTCCAAACCGCTGCTAAAACCGCACTGCAAATGGGTGACACCAACGCCGCAACCGTGCTGCAATCAAATGCTACGATCCTTCAAGGTGGGGAAGATCTCTCTGAAGCCGATAAAAAACAAACCAGAATCGTATCTAAAACTATCTTACAATAACGGACATTACTCACCTAACATTGGATCGTAAAATTGAGTTAAAATATTAAAGCTAGAACGATTGAGTTAATCATGATCGGAACTAATTCGGGAACTCTGGATTCTCATCTGACCAACCTAAAACAACCGTCAATTCATACATTGACAAAAGTTCAACCTCACGGTGTATTGCTAGTCTTGCAAGAGCCAGATTTAATTATCTTACAAGTGAGTGATAATACGGTGGCAACATTTGGGATCGCCCCAAATCGGCTGCTCGGACAGCCATTGGAGCAGGTTTTAAGTACTTTCCAGGTAGAGAAATTTCGAGCAGATTTGAAAGACAAAAATTTCGATCGCAGCAATTATAGTAAGGTATGGGTACTGAAGTCTACAGATAATTACAGTATATTCGATGCTGTTTTTCATCGTAGTCCCGACGGTGCGCTCATTTTAGAATTAGAACCAACCCAGAAAGACGAGCATATTCCCTTTCTCAGCTTTTATCATTTAGCGAAAACCTCGATCCTTCAGGGGCGAGACTATACCAACGATCGATTGACTGCTAATTTAACCGCTTTTGGGCGAAATGTAGTCGCTCAAGTGCGGGAGATGACTGGATTCGATCGAGTGCTGCTCTATAAGTTCGATGAGGATGGGCATGGTGAAGTCCTCGCGGAGGATAAAGTCGCCCAGATGGAATCCTATATGGGGTTACATTTCCCAGAGTCAGATATTCCCCTACCAGCGCGGCAGATGTTTCTCGCCAACCAGATTCGGGTGATTCCCGATACTCGCGAACAGTCGGTGGACATGCTTCCGGCGAAACATCCGCTGACGGGTCTACCTACCGATCTGACGCTGGCAAATCTCCGTAGTGCGGTGCCCTGTCATACCGAGTACCTACACAATATGCGGGTTGGGGCATCTTTGACGATTTCGCTGATTAAAGATGGACAATTGTGGGGGATTATTGCTTGTCATCATCACACACCCAAGCCAGTATCTTATGAATTGCGGAAAGCTTGCGAACTGCTGGGACAGGTAATTTTTGCCGAGATTTCGACGATCGAAAATATTGTAGACTCCAGCTATCGATCGAAATTAGCACACGATCGAGCGACCGCAATCGCTCGGATGTCCCAATCGGCTAATTTCATTGATGGTTTAATGGGCTACGAGCCAAATTTATTAGATCTCTTTGATGCTGAGGGCGCAGCCGTATACTGTGGCGGGATCTGGAGGACAATGGGGCAAACGCCACCAGCCGCAGGACTCGACTACTTGGTGCAATGGTTGAATGTACATGTCAAGGATGAAGTATTCTCGACAGACTCGCTCTCTTCATTAGATCCTGAGGCCGAGCGGTTCAAAGATGTTGCCAGTGGGTTGTTATCGATTTTCTTGTCGCCGCAAACTTATATCTTGTGCTTCCGTCCTGAAGTCCTGCGCGCGGTTAATTGGGGCGGAGATCCACATCATCCGTTCCAAGTAGTCGAAACCGACGGCGATCTGTCCATGTATCCCCGCAAATCTTTCCAATTGTGGAAAGAAACAGTCCGGCTACATTCTCTGCTCTGGAAAGCTGTCGAAATCGAATCAGCGGTAGAACTCCGCCGCGCAATTGTCCAGATCGTCCTGCGTCAAGCTGAAGAATTGGCTCTCCTCGCCACCGATTTAGTCCGCTCCAACGACGAACTCAAGAAGTTTGCCTACGTTGCCTCTCACGATCTCCAAGAACCCCTGCATCAGGTAGCCAGTTATGTCCAACTCCTAGAAACTCGCTACAGCAAGGAACTCGATCGAGATGCCAAAGAGTTCATCGGCTTGGCAGTCGAAGGCGTAAACTTGATGCAGAACCTCATTGATGATGTATTGGTCTATTCCAAATTAGACCGACAGGGGATCGAATGGAAACCAACCGATGTCAGCGTCGCCTTGAATCGCGCTCTAAGCCACTTGCGCGGACAGATCTGTCAAACGGGGGCGGTCATCACATTCGACCCGATGCCGACGATTATAGCTGACAGTACGCAGTTAAGTCAGCTCTTCCAAAACCTCATTGGAAATGCGATTAAATTTAGCAAACCGGATACAGTCCCCCGAGTGGATGTTTCCGCTCTCCAACGGGAAAATGACTGGTTATTTGCCGTTCGCGCTGATGGGATCGGCATCGATCCAAAGTTCTTCGAGCGGATCTTTCTGATTTTCCAACGTTTACACACCCGCGATGAATACCCAGGCACAGGCATCGGGTTGACCTTGTGCAAAAAAATTGTGGAGTGCCATCATGGTAAAATTTGGGTAGATTCAGAACTCGGACAAGGAGCGACTTTTTCGTTTACAATTCCGTTTAAGAGTGAGATCTAATTAGTCGATCGAAATATACAAGTTTGCTGGAATTGCGGCGGAGATCTACCCACCCCACCCTACGGGCACCCCTCCTTGGCAGGGCTGATTCATCCCCCAAGGGAGTGGGATTGTCAATCCTCAAAGCGATCGATTCTGACCTTCATTTTGGTATTTATTAGCTAAAAATCGCCAATTGTTCAAGCGGAATCACTTACTTTAGATCTTGACAACCTTCGCCCAGTAAGGAATGAATCAGCCCTGCCCCTCCAAGGAGGGGATTTTTCATCTCAGCCTTCCCCGACCGAGTGACCGCGTGCCGACAAGTCGGCTAGACTGAGTTTGTGATGGGCTTACTCCCCAACCCAACGAATATGCGCGGATGCAACCACGCGGAAAGTGGAGGAGCATGTGTTGCACCAAGCAAGGAGGCTCTTGTCCCTTCCCCTTTACAAGGAGAGGGCTAGGGTGAGAAATCCCCTCCAAGGAGGGGTGCCCGTTAGGGTGGGGTGGGTAGATCTCCACCGCAATTCTAGCAGACCTGTATGTGGCATCTAAAGGGGAAGGAAGCTCGATCCTTCTGCTTTATACGGGGGAGCAAATCGACCCAAACCCTATCCAAAGGATAAATAAATGCCTGGTAATTTACAGAAATTTTCCGCAGACAAAGCTACACAAACGACATTTGTGTCTAAAGGTGCAACACTTGAATACCCGAATATTCAAGTGTTGCTAATTGAGGATAATTTAGCTGAAGCGCGGTTATTTAAGGAAATTCTCCAGGATGCTTGGGCAACCGAGTTCGGTTTAATTCATTTCCAGCGGTTGGGGGAAGCAATTAGCAGTCTCAATTCCACTCGATTTGATATCGCGCTCCTCGATTTGACATTGCCTGATAGTGATGGATTGGAATCTTTAGATGCACTGATCCACCATGCCCCTAGTTTACCCATCGTGGTATTAACCAATACCAATGATGATGACTTAGCCCTTGAGGCAGTGCGACATGGTGCTCAGGATTATTTAGTCAAACGGCAAGTTACTATCGATGTATTGGTGCGCTCGATCCGATATGCGATCGAGCGCAAAGCTTCAGCCGAAGCCCTTCGCGAAATCAATGAAACTTTAGAACGGCGTGTAGAAGAACGCACCACCGCCGTCGAAGCCATTAATGAATCACTCAGTCAGGAAATCGAGTCGCGAGAAAATATTCAAAACCGCTTGGAACTAGCCCAACAGGCGGGTAAACTCGGTACATTTGAATGGGATATTCAAACAGATCGCGTTACTTGGTCGATCGAATTGGAAACGCTATATGGGGTTGCACCAGGTAGTTTTGGCAACAGCAACATCAACTGGCTAGCAATTATTCATCCTGAAGATCGCCCTAAGATCAGATCGGAATTAAATCGCTGGCGAACCATCGCCAGTGGCGATGGTTCGCCAAATAATTCCCTCGACGCTAGTAACATATCCAATCGAGAATCACTACAACTACGAGAGGGATTAGATTTAGAGTTTCGGATCGCCGATCCGGATCGAAGCATTCACTGGATTGCTGTCAAAAGTAGTATCTTTCTCGATCGAGATGGTCATCCGACCCGCACCATCGGCATCCACCTGGATATTACCGAAAAAAAACAACTCGAAGCTCAATTCTTTAGAGCGCAACGCCTAGAAAGTCTCGGCACCCTAGCGAGTGGGATCGCCCATGACTTAAATAACGTCCTCACACCGATTTTATCAGTCGCTCAACTATTACCACTGAGATTGACAGATCTCGACGATCGCACCCAAAATCTGCTCAAAATCCTCGAATCTAGTGCCCACAGAGGTGCAGATCTCATCAAACAAATTCTCTCCTTTGCCCAAGGCATCGAAGGTAAACACGTCTCGATCCAACCCGCTCATCTCCTCCTAGACATTCAAAAAATCGTCGAGCAAACCCTACCCAAATCGATCGAGATCGAGCGAGATATTCCTGCCGATCTAGCGACGGTATCGGGCGATATGACTCAACTCCATCAGGTACTGATGAATCTCTGTATCAATGCCCGAGACGCCATGCCCCAAGGTGGTACCCTCAAGATCCAAGCGACAAATCGCTCGATCGACGATACCTTTGTCCGCACTCATCTCAGTGCTAAAGTGGGAAATTATGTCGAGATTACCATCACCGATACCGGAACGGGAATTGCGCCCCAACTCCTCGATCGGATTTTCGATCCATTCTTTACCACCAAACCAATCGGCACCGGAACTGGCTTAGGTTTATCAGCCGTAATCGGCATTATCAAAAGTCATAATGGCTTTTTGGATGTCCAAAGTCAAGTAGGTCAGGGTACCCAATTTCAGATCTATTTACCCACTAGCGATGCCCCACCGCTCCACCAGAATAAGCCAGAACTACCTTCCGGTCAGCAACAGCTAATTTTGGTAGTAGATGATGAACTCGCCATTTCTGAGCTAATTAAAACCACACTAGAGACATATAATTATCGAGTTTTAACTGCTAATAATGGTGTCGAAGCGATCGCGACCTATAACCAGCATCGCGAGATCGCCAGTGTCCTGATCGATCTGATGATGCCAGTCATGGACGGACTCACCACTGTCACCGCCCTTCACCAACTCAACCCCAATTTATCGATCGTCGCAATGAGTGGACTCAGCTCAGTTGAAGCAGTAGCCCAAGCAAAACGCTTCGGGTGCCGATATTTTCTACCTAAACCCTACACGAATAAGGATTTATTGCAGATACTTTTTGACAGTACACACTCGATCTCTCCTTAAATTAATTGATAATTGATAATTGATAATTGGGTTTTTAACTAGTGCTTGTAACTGTCCCAGGGGGT
>ENA-OFCD01001478-OFCD01001478.1-metagenomes-genome-assembly--contig:-NODE-1478-length-11640-cov-2.535606_pt1 | contig 11640 bp, 12 predicted proteins | sample MGYA00153392_OFCD01 | MGnify analysis MGYA00153392 | reverse complement strand
CGGGCATATTGCCACTATTGTCATCACCAACCACGGCGCACGGGGGATCGTCGATCCTACTCCTTACAATCACTATTCTTTACTCCGCACGACTGAAGATGCGTTGGGGATTTATGAATATTTGAATAAAGCAGGAGATCTCGATCGAGGTGTCAAACCGATGAAGAAACTATTTGCACTTCCCGTTGCCCGTATGAATTGAAAGAAAAAGTCATATTTCAGTTGTGGATGTTCTATTTGTATTCACATCGGGCAGCGGACGTTTGAGCCAGTACAGCCAAATTAAACCCATCCCTCCTACCACAATACCTGTAAGGCTAATTACTTGAGCGATCCGCAGTAAATTTAACAGCATCAGACTGTCAGTGCGTAGTCCTTCAATCCAGAATCTACCGATACTATAAGTTACTAAATAAACTAAAAAAATAGTACCATCTTTAATTCGAGAGTTCGGTTTGGCAGCACGAGCGAATAGAGTTAGGAGTAAACATAGAACTGCAAGATTCCAAAGTGATTCATACAAGAATGTCGGGTGGAAATATTCAAAGCCTTCAAATCCTGGCGGTCGCTGTTGGATGGGAATATACAACTTCCACGGTAAATTAGTTGGTGCGCCAAAGGCTTCCGAGTTAAAAAAGTTACCCCATCGTCCGATCGCTTGCCCTAAAATTAATGAAGGAGCCACAACATCGACTAGCTTCCAAAATGATATCCGATGCCAACGAGCAAAGACGATCGTCGTCACCAATCCGCCGATAATCGCACCATGAATGGCAATCCCTCCTTTCCAAATCGCTAAAATATCGCCGGGATTACGGGCATATTCCGACCATTCAAAAATTACATAATAAAGACGGGCACAGGGAATTGCCGTAACTACCAACCAGATCGTTAATTTTTGAATTAGTGATGGATCGATATCTCTTTGCTTGGCTAAATATTGAGATAGGTTTACGCCAATAAGCACCGCTGAGGCAATCAGTAATCCATACCATCTAAATGTGAGGAAGCCTACCTGAAAAATAATCGAGCCTGGAGAAGTAAACAGAAAAGCTAAAAGGGAGTCAGGTGAATATAATCCTAAGTTTGACATATCAAAGTTGCAATGGGCACTTGAGCATCTGGTAAACAATCAGCCACACATTAGGTAGTCATCGAAGAGTATTGAGGAAAATTAAACTTCTTACATTCTATCAGTCGCTCGGTAACGATCTTACTTTTTTCTGCTTGAAGCTCAAGTAAATAATTAGACTCGTAATAATTGAAAGGAATAGGATACTAGTACCCACTGTACCCAAACCATAGCCACCATTTTTGGTAGGTTGAGATAGGAGATCGCCGATCGAAGCACCCAGCGGACGAGTTAGGATATAAGCTAGCCAAAATGATAATACTCCATTGAGTCTGAAGTAAAAATGACCGATGGCGATCGCGGCGATTGCCGCACCAAATATTATGGCTGCTTCCAAATAACCCAGCTTCAGAGCCTCTGCCAGATAATCTCCTGTTGCCGTACCCAATGCAAATGTTACCAAAATAGCTACCCAATAAAATAGTTCCCTTTTCGTTGTATTTATAGAGTGCATCGCTAATGTTTTTTCATTGGCGTACCAGACCGAGAAAACTACTGCTAAGATAATGCTAAAAACTATAATAATTGTGACTAGGCTAACTTTCAGCTCATCTACCAATCGATCGGTGATGAGTGTTCCCGTCACACTCATCAGCACGACAACAATCCAGTAACTGACAGGTACATAATGTTTGAGCCTGAATTGATTGAAAAGAGCGAGTAATAATATAATGCTCATAATATACGATGTACCGCTCAAACCGAGTTTGAGGTTTGTAGACAGATAATCTGCCCCTGTTTCACCTACTGTTGTCGCTAGCACCTTAATAATCCAAAACGAACCGACAACTTCTGGTACCCTGTTTGATATAGTACTTGTATTCATAGTATTTCTCCCGATCGAGATCGAATTGGGTTTAATTGGACTAGTGATGCCTCATCTACAGAAAAACTTTTTCGAGCTTATCTACAGCATCTAAAACAGGTGTAGCCAGACGACCATACTCTGCGGATGACTTCGCGGCTTGAATTTTGGCAGCGATCGTATCAAAGGTTTTGGCTTCCGAACTATTGCGAGCCTGAGTTGCTGGACGGAGGGTATTCCAGGTTTGTTGAAATTCTGCTGCTGTTTTGGTTAACTGGGCTGTATTGCCACTAGCTGCCAAAATCTCAAACTCCCGACCATAGTAGTCAAGCAACGTGACTTCTACAGGCACTTTAGGCTTAAACTCTTGGGTCATCCGAGCCGCAATTAGCGTGACTTTATTCGCCTGCTGCAAAGTAGTAGCTTTATTTTTAGCAGTAATAGACCGATTGAGATTGGCTGTGGTTAACTTTAACTGAGTTACATCTTTCTGGGCGATTTCAGCGGGTAATTTGCCCCCGACTTGCTGAAGTAATTTCAGGTTTGCAGCAGCTTTAGTCCAGTCCCCCGCTTTGGCGGTGTCGTAGAGGGCTTCTCCATAGCTACCGACGTTAGTGAGCGCGGTTGGTACTTGCTTGTCTTGAGTTTCTCCCTCGCGCTCCTTAGCTTCATCCGTAGCTTCTGTAGGAGTCGTCCCATTAATCTGCGTACTTGCTTGAGGTTGTTGGGTAGGCACAGATTTATTAGCTTGAGCTTGAGTAGGTGTGCTGGTTGCAGGAGTCGTCCCATTAATCTGCGTATTTGCTTGAGGTTGTTGGGTAGGGATAGATTTATCAACTTGAGCTTGAGTAGGTGTGCTAGTTCGCGCACAACTACTAATTCCTAAGATCCCGATAAAAGCTGCCAAAAGATATATTTTTCGTGAAACTTGCATGATTGAAAATTCCTTGTGTAGACTAAATGTGTAAGAAAATATTTTTGATAATACGGTTAAAGTACATTAAAATTTGGCTGTAAGATTGTTTGCAAACTACGCTTAAAAATTTGCTCGATCCACAGGGTAAGGCAGTTTTAGGTGGTCTTGCCAATCTTGGAATTACTGGTATCAGTGATGTAAGAATTGGGAAACAGATTGAATTGTCTATAGAAGCAGAAAATGAAACTGTTGCCAGAGAAAAGAGTGAAGATGCCGCAAAAAAACTCTTGGCTAATCAGGTAATGGAAATGTTTGAAATAACAATTAGCTAAAATGAAAACTTGCAAATATGTAAATGTGCAAGTTGAAAACATTATTAATTCTTCATTTTTAAATTATCTATTATTTGCTTTTCCTTGTTCCCACTCCAATAGGTAATCTTGCAGATATGACTTTTCGTGCCGTGGAGGTTTTAAAAAATGCAGATCTTATTTTGGCAGAAGATACAAGAACATCTTCGGTATTGCTAAATCATTACAATATAAATAAGCCTCTTTCTACTTATCACCAACACAACGAGCATAAAATTTCAGGGCATCTTGCAGACCAGATGCTTGGAGGAAAAACAATAGCATTACTTACAGATGCAGGCACACCCGGCATTAGCGATCCTGCATATTTGCTAGTAAAAGAATGTATAAAAAACAATATTGAAGTACAGTGTTTACCGGGGGCTACAGCTTTTGTGCCCGCACTTGTAAACAGCGGTTTGCCAACTGACAGTTTTTGTTTTGAAGGATTTCTTCCCCTTAAAAAAGGAAGGCAGACTTTTTTAAAAAGAATGGCAGAAGAAAAAAGAACAATGTTGTTTTATGAAAGCCCTATGAGATTGTTAAGAACTTTAAAAGATTTTGGAACCTACTTCGGTTTAGAGCGTCAATGCTGTGTAAGCAGAGAACTGACAAAGAAATTTGAAGAAAACAAAAGAGGAACTTTACAGGAAGTGTATGATCATTTTTCGGCTAAAACAGTAAAAGGGGAAATTGTAATTGTAGTTGCAGGTAAAGATTATGAGCCGATAAAAAATCTGAATCTCACGCAATAAATTATATTTAAGAAAAAAATACATTTAAAATAGATATCAATGAATAAAATTAAAATTGTATTTGCCTTATTACTGTTAAGGTTAACGCTTTTTGCACAACCTGAAAATCGCTGGCAGCAAAGAGTAAGCTACAAAATGGATATTAATATGGATGCTGCCCAAAATCAGTTTAAAGGCAGGCAAACATTAGAGTACAGTAACAACAGCGATAAAAGTTTAACGAAAGTATTTTATCATTTGTACTTCAATGCCTTTCAACCAAACAGCAGTATGGATGTGCGCAGCAGAGAACTTGGTAAAATTTTAAACAATGATCGACCTGACTGGGACCCGAGAGTGCGTGACAGAATATTAAAATTAAAAGAAAATGAAATTGGTTATCAGAAAATAATTTCATTAAAAATGAATGGTGTACCTCAACCTTTTAAATACCACGAAACTATTTTAGAAGTTAACCTTACAAAAGCTATTTTACCAAAAACAAAAGTAATTTTCGAGATGGAATTTGAGGCGCAGGTTCCATTGCAGGTAAGAAGGAGCGGTCGTGATAACCCCGGTACGGGCGTGCGTTTGAGTATGAGTCAATGGTATCCAAAAATGTGTGAATACGATTATGAAGGATGGCATCCAACACCTTATGTAGCAAGAGAATTTTATGGCGTTTGGGGCGATTATGATGTTACTATAAATATTGATAAGGAATATAAACTTGGTGGGACCGGTGTTTTGTTGAACGCAAACGAAATTGGTTGGGGTTACGATATGCCCGGTACTGATTTAAAAAATATTGCGGCATCAAAAAGAACATGGCATTTTGTAGGGAAAAATATACATGATTTTGTTTGGGCTGCAGATCCTGAATTTATTCATCTTGTAAGAAAAACTTACACAGGTGGCCCGCTTATTCATGTAATTTATAACTACAAAGAAAATGCAGCTGCAAATGATACTGCATGGAAAGAAGTTGCAGATGCGGCTGTAGCGGTATTACCTTTTATTGAAAAAAACTTTGGTAAATATCCTTACCCACAATATTCATTTATACAGGGTGGCGATGGTGGAATGGAATATCCAATGGCTACGTTAATTAATAGTCCGGGGTTAGGCACTGCTTTTCATGAATGGATGCACAGCTGGTATCAAATGATGCTGGGCACAAACGAAAGTATGTATGCCTGGATGGATGAAGGTTTTACAGAATTTTCCTCTCAACTTGTTGATGATTATTATACAGAAAAAGTTAGGCGTTTTAAAGCAGGTAACAACCCGGGGGCAATGCGCTATTTAGATTCTGTAGGTGCAAAACTGCCACTACACCATGCAGGAAGCTATGACTCATATTTTAATCTTGCGCAAAGTAGAATAGAAGAACCTATGACGACACATGCAGATCATTACAATACAAATTTTGCTTATAGTTTAGATGCATACTCAAAAGGTTGTGTATTTTTAAACCAGTTGGGATACATTGTAGGTGAGCAAACAAGAAGTAAAATTTTGCTGGAATATTATAATCGCTGGCGTTTTAAACATCCAAATGCTAATGATTTTATACAGGTAGCACAGGATGTAAGTGGCGTTCAGCTTGATTGGTATAAAGAATGGTGGATTAATACAACAAAGAAAATTGATTATGGTATAGATAGTTTGTGGGAAGAAAATGGTGTATCAAACATTCGTTTAAAAAGAATTGGTCAAATACCTATGCCGATAGATATCGCACTTACAAGAAAAGATGGTACTGTGGAAATGCATACGATTCCTTTAAATTTAATGTATGCAGCAAAAAAGGAAGATGGTGTAGATAAATTGATTGTAGATGAAGAGTGGAGATGGACACACCCAACTTATGTTCTCCAATTAAAAACAAAACTTACTGACTACAAGAAAGTAGAAATAGATCCTTCACAACGCATGGCAGATGTGGACAGGAAGAATAACTTACTTGAATTTAACTGGTAAAAAGTATGTACGAAACTAACATGCGCAGGATTACATTGCAAGATGTACCTGCGCTTTCTTTTATAGCTCAGAAAACCTTCTACGACACTTTTACAGGTACCTGTACGGAAGATGATATGAAAGATTTTCTTCGAAAATTTTACAGCGAAGAAGTACTTTTAGAAGAAGTAAAAAATACTGCTTTTGAATATTTTTTTATTGAGATAAATGATAAACCTGTAGGCTATATTTTATTTGTAGATGCAGATGTTGAATTTGATGAAATTAAAGGTAGCAGCGCTTTGGAACTTAAACGGTTCTATATTTTAGAAGAATACCACGGTAAAGGGTTAGCACAAAACATGATGCATTTTTTAATTGATCATGCAGTTTCAGAAGGATATGATTGCATATTTTTAGGAGTATGGGAACACAACCTAAAGGCGCAAAAATTCTATCATAAGTTTCAGTTTAAACTTACTTCACATACACATGATTTCCCAATCGGCAACACGCAACAAACAGATGTTTACATGTGGAAGAGTATTATTTAAATTTCACCGCAAAGACGGAAAGGCGCAAAGACTGCGGACCACAACTCCCAACCTTTAACCCTTCACTCGTAACTTCCCAATCGCCAATCCCTACTTACTCTTCCTGTAAACCTTCATTAAATTTCATCATCAGCTGCATTAGATCTGCTTGTTCGTTTAAAGGCAGTGTTGCTGCTTTATCAAACACATCATGGTAGGCAGCAATGCCACCCTTTGTATAAAAGAAAAAAGCCGGTACGCCTAACTCCGTAAACCAATAATGATCGCTGTTTGCGGCCTTTCCTCTTGCGCCAATAGATACAAGATATTTATTATCACCATTAATTTTATTCATCAGGGCAAACTCTTTTGGGAAGACTGAAGCATTTACAACCGTTATGCCCTCTGAACCTGTACCTGCAAGATCTATATTGGTAAGGAACCGGATATTTTTTAGAGGAACAATTGGGTGTTCTGTGTAATATTTAGAACCTAATAATCCTATCTCTTCCCCTGCAAATAAGATAAAGCCAATTGAATATTTTTGAGGATGCATAGCGTAATATTTTGCCAGACTTAACAACAATGCAACACCGCTTGCGTTGTCATTTGCACCAGGGAAATATGTATCTCTTCCCATACCCCCAAGGTGATCGTAATGCGCAGTTATAAAAATAAACGAATCGGTTTTTTGTGTACCTGAAACCATTGCACAAACATTTACAGCTTCGAATTTTTTGATGAATTTATTTTCAATATCTACTTTAATTGATGTCGGGATTTCTGAAAACCTTTTTTTATCTAATTGTATTACCGTAAAATCTTCTTCTTTTTGAGATGCATCCCACGTGAGCTTATTTTCAAGTGTTACAATAATTTTTTTTTCTGCATTTACAAAAGTTACACTATCTTCTTTCAACAGTTTGCCATTGCTCTTGCTTGAATGACTATCAGCAGTAACTAAAAAATCTATACCGGGAATAAGTTTTTTATTATTTACCGTTACCTCCATATCACCGGGAAAAGTATTGGTAGAATATGTGAACTTTTGAAAATAATCTTTTTTGCCAAGTGGTTGTAATCCCAGAATTTTAAACTCTTTTGCAAGAAAGTTAGCGGCTTTTTGTATACCTTCTTTTGTATATCCACGTCCCCAAAATGATGGTGATGCAAGCGTATCAACCATTTTTCTGTTGTATGAAATATCCTGTGCATCAGAACCAATGCTTGCAAATAATACAACAACTAGAAAAGATATTTTCATATGAATCATTTGTGTAAATGTAATTTAGCCGACTTGTTGAATTGCAGTTTGTTTTGTTATAATTTTTATCATTATTTAAGAGGCACATAGAGCATAAACTTTTCCTGAAAATATTCTTCTTCAAATATTTTATTTATTTCCCAGATGTGAGGTTTACAATTGCTTTCAGAAATTTCCAATGCAAGGTCACCACCTTTTAAACAAATCAATCCGTTTGGAATATCTTTCTCTGCCTTGGCAGTTTTGCGAACAAGCTTTCTGCTCCAATGCCACAAACTTCCTAGGGGTGCAACTGCACGTGAAACAACTACATCAAACTTTCGGTTTTTAATTTCTTCTGCTCTTGTCTGTTGTGTGGTTATATTTTTAATACCCGCAGTTTCTACAACACCATTTACAACCTTTAATTTTTTATTAATACTTTCAACTAAATGAAATGTTGTATCAGGAAAAAGGATAGCAAGCGGCACGCTAGGAAAACCACCACCACAGCCAAGGTCCATCACTTCCATACCAGGTTTAAATTCAAATTTTGTAGCAATTGCAAGAGAGTGCAAAACATGGTGAATATAAAAATTATCCATATCCTTGCGACTGATAACATTTATTTTTTCATTCCAGTCCGCATACAAATCTTTCAACATCGCAAACTGTTCTTCCTGCTCAGGGGTGAAATCTGCAAAGTATTTTTTTAAAAGTTCCATGGTTGGGAGTTTTTTTTTGCATTAAATTTAGTTGGACCATGGACCAAAGACCACACACGATGGATCACAGATGATGGACAACAGAAGTATCCAGCATGCTCAAATGTTTAATCTTTCATACTTTGTCTCCAATCTTGTGTCTCTAATCCTTAATCTTGTGTCTTTCATCTTATATCTAACTTCTTAAGTCTAATTTCTTCTCCATCACTTCCAGCTTGCCTTTGGTTTCATTAAAAGTGAAGGTGCAAAAATGATGTAATAAAAAAACATCCACACATCTAATATTAAAAAGAATGGGAACAAATCTTTTTCACCAAACTGCTTCATTGTTTTGTTGTAAATAAAAGCCTGTATTAAAACAAAACTACCAAAAAGTGCTAGACTTATTTTCCAGTCATATAAAAATGCAGCAGCTGCAAAAGCCGGGTAAAATAAAAACTGTGAAAATGCATACATGCCCAACAAAAACTTGTGTAATGGGCGGTAATATTTAGAAGTCGTATAATGTCTGTTCTTTTGTTTCTTCCATTTTAAAAAACTATCCGGTGCGCTGCTTAAAGTAAAGCTCTCTTTATCTAAATTTATTTTTACATTCTTGTTGGTGGCAGCCATATTTATAAAAAGATCATCATCCCCGCCAGGTATATTATTGTGTGCACTAAAACCTTTGTGGCGGTAAAAAATTGCTTTCTTGTAAGATAAGTTTCTGCCAACACCCATGTATGTTGTACCTGCCAATGCATAGCTCATGTATTGTAAAGCACTGTGGTAGGTTTCCCACCTTATAAGTTTATTTAAAAAGGTTTTATTTTTATGATAAGCGCCATAACCTAAAATAATTTCTGTTTCATCATCATACACATCCTGCATGCTGTTAATCCAGTTTTCGCTGGCAGGAACACAGTCAGCATCTGTCAATAAAACAATTTCATATTTTGCGGTTTTTATACCAATACTTAATGGAAATTTCTTTCCGGGTATCATCTTCGCTTCCTGTATAAGTTCCACCACCTGCATTTGCTTAAATTCCTTTTTGATTTCTTCCAGAAGGTATTTTGTTTCGTCGTAAGAGTTATCGTTTACCACAATTATTTCGTGCGTGCTTTTGTATTTTTGAACCAATACACCGGGTAAATTTTTTGCAAGGTTAGCAGCCTCATCTCTTGCACAAATAACCACACTCACGGCATTCGTTCTAAAAATAGATTTTGGTTTTACTTTATAAAAAGCCAGTCTTACAAAAAAAAAGAGGAAATAAAATAACCTTACAGCTACCAAAACGCAGAAAAAAATAAAAACCAGCAGTTGCCAGTGCGTTAGTAATTTGGAAAAACTCATATCCGCAAAAATAGCCTTTAATGTTTAATTGTTTTATTGCTTAATTGTTCTATTGTTGCATTTTTGCAGAAAGCAAATTATATTCTTCAAAAATTATGGCGGCATTACAATTTAATTTACAACATAGTGATACAAATACAAAAGCACGTGCAGGTGAAATTACAACCGATCACGGTACTATACAAACACCCATTTTTATGCCCGTTGGTACCGTTGGTACAGTAAAAGCTGTAACACAGCAACAATTAAAAGAAGAAGTAAAAGCACAAATAATTCTTGGTAATACTTATCATTTATATTTACGACCGGGCTTAAAAGTTTTAGAAGCTGCAGGCGGGTTGCATAAATTTAATGGATGGGATAAACCGATACTTACAGATAGTGGCGGATACCAGGTTTTCTCTTTAGCAAACAGCAGAAAAATTACAGAAGAAGGCGTGGTTTTTAAATCGCATATTGATGGCGGTAAACATTTATTTACACCGGAAAATGTAATGGATACCCAGCGTATTATTGGTGGCGATATCCTTATGGCTTTTGATGAATGTCCACCTTTTCCCAGCGATGAAAAATATGCGAAAAGCAGTATGGAACTTACACACCGCTGGCTTGACCGTTGCATAAATCATTTCGATAATACGCCGGACAAATATGGCTATACACAAAATCTTTTCCCCATTGTACAGGGCAGTACTTTTAAAAACTTGCGAACTGAATCTGCCCAGTTTATTACCTCTAAAAATGCACCGGGCAACGCTATTGGCGGGCTTTCTGTAGGGGAACCTACTGAACAAATGTATGAGTTCACAGAACTTTGCTGTGATATTTTACCTGCAGCAAAACCACGTTATCTAATGGGCGTAGGTACGCCATGGAATATTCTCGAAAATATTGCACTCGGCATAGATATGTTTGATTGTGTAATGCCTACCCGCAATGGCCGAAATGCCATGTTGTTCACCTCAAAAGGTATCATTAATATTGATAATAAAAAATGGGAAAACGATTTTTCTGTAATTGATGATGGCATCGATTGCCCCACCAGTAATTTTTATAGTAAAGCATATTTGCGCCATCTTTTTAAAGGCAAAGAATACCTTGGCCTTACCATTGCCAGCGTGCACAATCTTGCATTTTATTTATGGCTTGTTACCGAGGCCCGTTCGCAAATTTTAGCAGGTACTTTCGCCAGCTGGAAAAGCGAAATAGTCGTACGGTTACAAACAAGATTATAGGAAAAACTTTTTTTAAACCTGTGTCTTTTTTCTTTAATCTTATGTCTTTTCTAGAAGCATCAACAAATTACCAACCTCAACATTTGTCTCCCGCTTTTCGTTGCAATGGTTTCGTACCTCAACCATTTTCACTGCAATCGGGGCTATGCTCAGCCCTAAATCTTTTTTCAACATTTAGTTAATTGCCATTTAAAATTTTGCAGGGTTAATTTTGTTACATCGTTTGTATCTTTAGGGCTATACATTCGGTAACATAAAACCAGTTGGCAATTTTTAATGAAAGTCTATTTTAAAAGTTTTTTATTGTTTGTTTTTTTAATAATAGGTTTTTATGCAAACGCACAAACCTGTTCCGGAAGCCTTGGTGACCCTATTATAAATTTTAATTTTGGCTCAGGGGCAAACCCCGGTAGTCCTCTACCGGCAACTAATTTAACTTACACCCCAAACGATTGCCCTGTAGATGGATCGTATACAGTAAGAACCAATACGAGCAATTGTTTTGGCAATACCTGGCATTCTATAAACAGCGATCACACCGGCAATGCAAATGGATATTTTATGCTCATTAATGCATCTGTACAACCCAGTGCATTTTATATAGATACGGTAAGAGGTTTATGCCCCAATACCACTTACGAGTTTGGCGCATGGATTATGAATGTTG
>ENA-OFCD01001475-OFCD01001475.1-metagenomes-genome-assembly--contig:-NODE-1475-length-11663-cov-4.376292_pt1 | contig 11663 bp, 10 predicted proteins | sample MGYA00153392_OFCD01 | MGnify analysis MGYA00153392 | reverse complement strand
CGGGCCCGGGCGGGTGCGTGACAGTTTCGGTCCACAGCTTCCGGCCGTATTCCGGATGCTGGGGGCCGAGGTCGTCTCACAGGGGCGCATCCACGACGACTTTGCCGCGACGGTCGCGGTGATTAGGGAATCTTCCGGCTCGGCGGAGCTGATCGTGACCACCGGCGGCACGGGCGATTCAGCAGCGGACCACCTGCGGGCAGCGCTGGACTCACTCGGTGCGGAGTTCCTGATCAACCAGGTCGCAATGCGCCCCGGTGCCCCGACGATGCTCGCTCGTCTGCCCGACGGCGGACTGCTGCTCGCGCTACCGGGCAATCCGCTCGCCGCGATGATGGGACTCCTGACGCTGGTTGCGCCACTTCTGGCCACCTTTCAGGGACGTGTCACCGCTGTCAGCCACGTCGTGTCGGGGGCTGCTCTCGACGGCAGGACCAGCTCCAGCATCCTCGTGCCGTTTCGACTGGAGGGCGGACGAGCGGTGGCCAACGGATGGCTCGGTTCCGGCATGATGCGAGGGCTCGCGGATGCGGCGGGTGTGCTGGTCATTCCCCCGACGGGGGTGGCGGTGGGCGAGCGTGTCGAGACACTCACCCTGCCCTGGACCTGAGCCCGGTCCACAGTCGCGCTGACCACCTTCCCTTTTTGCGACCACCAAATTGTGCAGACACGGAGATGGCCGCAAAAATGGGACAGGGAGAGGGCCGGGTCAGGGCTAGCTGACGCCCAGCAGGTCGATTACGAAGATCAGAGTGCGGCCGGAAAGCTGGTGGCCCGAACCTGCTGCTCCGTAGGCGAGGGCCGGCGGCACGATGAGCTGGCGGCGTCCGCCGATTTTCATGCCAGGGATGCCCTCCTGCCAGCCCGCGATCAGGGAGCGCAGGGGAAAGTTCACCGACTGGCCACGGCCCCAGGAGGAGTCGAACTCCTCGCCGGATTCGAAGTCGACGCCGAGATAGTGCACGTCGACCTTGTCGCCGGCCTTGGCTTCTTCCCCGCTCCCAAGTTCGATGTCGATGGACACCAACTCGACGGGCGCGTCGCCCTCGTAGAACTCGATCTCTGGCTTGGTCTTGTTGAACTCAGTCATGATCCAATTCAAGCAGAGTCGGCGGGTGTGACGGGCCAGTGAGCGTGAGCTGCCGCTGCCGCCCGCAGCAGCGCGATCTGCTCCGCTGGCTCACCCGCATTGAAAACGCTCGAGCCCGCGACGAAGGTATCGGCACCGGCATCGGCCGCGATCGCAATGGTGCTCTCCGTGATTCCGCCATCCACCTGAAGCCAGATGTCGAGCCCGGATGCCGCAACCGCCGCGCGAAGTGCCACCAGTTTTGGCATGGTCGACTCGATGAACGACTGCCCGCCAAAGCCGGGCTCCACCGTCATCACCAACACCTGGTCGAACTCCGGCAACAGTTCAAGGTATGGCTCGATCGGGGTGCCGGGCTTCACCGCGATGCCGGCTCGGGCGCCGATGTCTCGCAGGCGGCGTGCGAGAGCCGCGGCATCGGCCACCGCCTCGGCGTGGAAGGTGACCGAAAAGGCACCGGCCTCGGCGTAGCCCGGCGCCCAGCGGTCGGGATCGTCGATCATCAGGTGGATGTCCAGCGGCAGCGGCGAGACGCGCTGCAGCGACTCCACCATGCGCTGGCCGAACGTGAGGTTCGGCACGAAATGGTTGTCCATCACGTCGACATGCACCAGGTCTGCGGTCGCGATGCGAGCAAGTTCGTGCTCGAGATTGGCGAAATCGGCGGTGAGGATGCTCGGGCTGATGCGTACGGTCACGTGCGCCAGCCTAGAGGGACTTCTCCAGCAGGCAGATAAACATGGCGTCGGTGCCGTGACGGTGAGGCCACAGCTGTACATGACCGTCGCCAGAGGACTCCCCCAGCTCAAGTTCGCGCTTGGTAACCCCGGCAAGAACCGCGGCAGTGTCGACGCGGGATACGCCATCGGTGCGCCTCAGCACCGTCTCCACGATGACCTTCGTCTCGGCCAGATGCGGCGAACAGGTGACATAGGCAAGGATTCCGCCGGGCTTCAGCGCCGCGAGCCCCGACTCGAGGAGCGCGATCTGCAGCCCGCTGAGTTCGGCGACATCGCTCGGCTGCTTTCGCCAGCGCGCCTCCGGTCGGCGGCGGAGCGCCCCGAGACCCGTGCAGGGTGCGTCCAGGAGGATGCGGTCGAACTGCTGCGGCATCCGCTCACCAAATAGGGTGCCATCCTTTACGAGCACCTGGGGCGGATCGGGGAACACGGCCAGCGCTCTTCGCACCAGTTCGGCACGCGCGGGAGTGATCTCGTTGGCGACGAGAATCGCTCCGCTCTCTCGCGCCTCGGCGGCGAGTAGCGCAGCCTTCCCGCCGGGGCCGGCACACAGGTCAAGCCAGCGCTCCCCCGCCACTACGGGCCGGGCGCGACTGAGCGCGAGCGCGGCGAGTTGCGATCCCTCGTCCTGCACCCGGGCACGACCCTCGTGCACGGCGGGCCAGAGCGCCGGGTCTCCCCCGTCGCTCAGCGCGGCGTACGGGGAATATTTCGCCTTCTGGGTGCCCCGGATCTCCGAGATGGTCGCGAGCCCTGGCAGCGCGACAAGACTCACCCGCGGGGCGAAGTTGTCGGCGATCAGCAGGTCTTCCAACTCCTCTTCGCGACCTTCTGCGGCCAGTGCCTGGCGGAAGGCGCGCACGATCCAGAGTGGATGCGAGTGCTCGAGCGAGAGGCGCTCGTCGTCGTTGCGCGGCTTCGCCATTACCCGGTCGTGCCAGGCTGACGGCTCGCTGCGCGTGATGGTTCGCAGCACCCCATTGACGAATCCGGTCGCCGAGCGGGACCCGACCTCTTTTGCAAGGGATACCGCCTCATCGACGGCCGCGTGCTGTGCCACCCGCATCGAAAGCAGCTGGTGGGTTCCGAGCCGAAGCACGTCGAGGATCGGGGAGTCGATCTCGTCGGTCGATCGCCCGGCCGCGAGTTCGATCACCGCGTCGTAGTAGCCCTGCTGGCGCAGCGTGCCGTAGGTCAGCTCCGTCGCGAGGGCGGCATCCTGGGGGTTCAGCCGTGCCCGCTCCAGCTTCACCGGCAGCAGGAGGTTGGCGTAGGCATCCGTCTCCCGCACCGCCATGATCACCTCAAGGGCGATGCGACGGGCCGGCTGAACTCGAGAGATCGGCGCAGCAGCGCGAGGGCCGCGAGTCGGTCGCCGGTCGCTCATCTCGCCAGCGTTCCGGCGTCGGACGGGCGACCGCGCCACCAGTCTGCGGCTCTCATCGCCTTCTTTCCGGCCGGCTGCACCGACACCAGTTCAATCGGATCGCTCGCGGTTCCCACCACTACCCTGCCGTCCCGGAGTTCGAGTTGCCCGGTGGCCAGCCGCAGTTCGTCGCGCGCAATCACGGCCTCAAGGATCTTGATCCGCATCTCGTCCACCACGGTGAAGGCCCCGGGCTCGGGGGTGACCCCGCGCACGCGGTCGAGCACGGTGGACGCATGTTGGCCAAAGTCCAGTCGTGCGTCCGGAAGATCCAGCTTCGGGGCGAGAGTCACGTCTCCAACCTGGGGCTCGGCACGCGCGACACCATCGGCGAGGGAATTCACCACCCGCACGAGCAATTCGGCGCCGCCGACAGACAGCGAGTCGAGCAGGTGCCCTGCCGTCTCGTTGGCACCGATCGCCTGGGTGAACTGCCCGTACACGTCGCCAGCATCGAGCTCCGGAACCAGCTGGAAGACGGATGCTCCGCTCACCTCGTCCCCCGCGATGATCGCGCGCTGCACGGGAGCTGCGCCACGCCAGCGTGGCAGCAACGAGAAATGCAGGTTGATCCAGCCGAGACGCGGAACGGTGAGCAACGGCTCGCGCACGAGCCCGCCATACGCCACGATCACCCCGAGGTCGGGGCGAAGCGCAGTGAGGGCCTCGGTGGCTGCTCCGGCGAGACGATTTGCGCGGATGATCGGAAGCCCGAGTTGTGTCGCGGAGGCGGCAACCGCGGTCGGGGTGAGCTCGCGCCGACGCCCCTGCGGTGAATCCTCGCGCGTGAGCACCGCAGCGACGTCATGACGACTCGCCGCGAGCGCCTCGAGGCTCGGCACCGCGGCGGCCGGGCTTCCCGCGAAGACGATAACCAGGTCGGACATAGAAGCACTCGTTCGTTGGGGGTTGACGCGTTACTCGGCGCTGTCAAAGGACAGCGCGTCGTCGAAACGCACTCTCAGTGTAGGCAGCGGGACCCGCCCGTTTGCGCCGCCGGCCTGCTTCCGCCGGCTCGTTGCGGCCCGGATCACCTCGGCGCGCAGTCCGGACGCCACCGCAGCACCCTCCCCATAGTCAAATCGTACGATCGCCCGAACAGCCCCATCCGCGGTCTCCACCGGGCCGAGAACATCGACTCGGTCGATGGCCCGCACAGTGTCGACCGCGGCCTGCACGGTCTCCGGCGTCCCGGTGACAGTGGCGACGCGCACCGCGGGCGGGAAGCGCAGCGTGCGCCGGTCACTCAGTTCAGCGCGCAGGTAGTCCGAACGACGCCAGGTGGCGAGAGCGGATGCCAGGGCGCCCCCCACTCCGACCAGTACGGTCGTCGCCCCCGGAGCCGCAAGGGCGATCGCGTTCGACCACCAGCGAAGGCAGTCCTCTCCCACACGAAGGCTTTCCCTTGCAATCATCCGCTCCCCGTCGAGGAGCAGCACCGCCCGGTAGCCCCCGGCAGCGATCGGTTCGGCCCCGCGCGTGGCGATGACCAGGGCGGGCTCGGCGTCGACAGTGAGCATGGGCCGGTCACCGTCGGCGATGATGATCCGAACGCCCGGGAAGGCCCGGCCGAGATCCTCGGCGGTGCGCCCGGTGCCCTGGCCGACCAGCCGGAGCCCGGTGCCCGCGCAGTTCGAGCAACTCCAGTCGGTGGCCAGCTTGCCGCACCAGGCACAGGAGGGAGTGGATCGCGCGGTCTTCAGCCGCAGCGGCCCCTCACAGCGTTGGCAGCGTGCCGTGTTGCCGCAGCTCGCGCAGGCCAGCCGCGGCGCGTAGCCAGGCCGCGCCACCTGCACCAGAACGGGACCGTGTTCGAGTGCCGAGCGGGCCTCTCGCCAGGCGGATGAGGGAATGCGGGCCTGGGCCGCAAGGCGATCCTGGGACTGCTGTTGGGCGGTCGGAAGCACCTTCGGAGCGAAGGGACGCGTGGCGGCGAGTTCGTCGAGCCAGCCGACCTCGACGAGCCTCTCCACCTCGGTGCTTCGCGCATGCGAGAGAAAGAGCAGCGCACAGCCCTGCAGTTCCTGGCGCACCAGTGCGATGTCCCTGGCGTGCACGTAGGGGCTCAGCGGTTCGTTGTGAAGCGGATCACCCTCATCCCACACCGCGATGAGTCCGAGCGTCACCGCCGGTGCGTAGAGCACCGAACGATTTCCGACGATCGCGAGCGGGGTGTCGCCGAGACAGGCCAGCAGCGCCCGATAGCGATCGGGATTGGACTGGCGCGCGTCGAGATGAACGATCCGATCCGCCGGCAACACAGCTCGCAGTGCAGCCACCAGCTGCTCCTGGTCCCGATAGTCCGGTACGGCGAGAATCGCCGACCCTCCCGCGGCCAGAGCGCGGGTGGCGGTCGCGGCCATGGTGGTCGCCCAGTGTCCCACCCACTGTGATGGGGCATCCGCTCTCGAGCGGACTTCGACCACGCGAGGCACGGCATCCACCGCGAGGCGTCCGCCGGTCGCCAGGGCGAGATCGATTCGATCGGTATCGAATCCGGTCAGCAGAATCGGTGTGACGGCGCCGGATGTCTCGGCTGCGGCCTCCAGCAGCCAAGCCTTTTCCACGCGCACCTGCCGCTTGGGCACGGCAAGCCTCACGATATCGCTCGCGCTGCCCGCGGCGCGGTCGGCGAGACGTCGGGACAGCGTCCAGACCTCTGGCGCGAGCACCCGGGCGGCAGAGACCACCGCTTCGAGCTCGCTCAGCGTGCCGACGTAGTCACCCTGACCGACCACCCCCACGATAAAGCCGTCGGCGACGCGACCAATCGACCGAAGGGGTACCCGCACTCGCACGCCCGGCAACGCTTCTTCCGCCATGGCTGCGGGGATGCTGTAGTCGAACAGACGGTCGAGTTGTGGCAGCGGCGAGTCAATGAGCACCCGCGCAATCCTCGGCGTCGTCACGCCCGAACCGTCGTTCATGGTGAGGGCGGTACCCGGATCTACAGTCCGGCCAGGCTGCGGAGGGCGTCTACCCGGTCGAGCTTCTCCCAGGTGAACTCGGGCAGCTCGCGCCCAAAGTGACCATAGGTGGATGTTGCGGCATAGATCGGCCGCAGGAGGTCGAGATCGCGGATGATCGCAGCGGGGCGAAGATCGAACACCTCGCGGATCGCCTCAATGATGGAGGCCTCGTCGACATGGGCCGTGCCGAAGGACTCGACGTAGAGTCCTACCGGAGCCGCCTTGCCGATGGCATAGGCCACCTGAACCTCGAGGCGATCAGCAAGGCCAGCCGCGACGACGTTCTTGGCCACCCAGCGCATGGCGTAGGCGGCCGAGCGATCGACCTTCGAGGGGTCCTTGCCGCTGAAGGCACCTCCGCCGTGGCGGCTCGCTCCCCCATAGGTATCGACGATGATCTTGCGGCCGGTGAGCCCGGCGTCCCCCTGGGGCCCGCCGATTTCAAAACGGCCCGTCGGGTTGATGAGCACGCGCGGATCGACAGTGTCGAGTTCGACACGGTCGAGTACCGGTCGGATCACGAGCTCCTCGATCTCTGCACGCAACATCTCCGTGCTCACGCGAGGCGAGTGCTGGGTCGAGAGCACCACGGTATCAACGGTGCGCGGCACTATCCCGTCGTAGCCGACCGTCACCTGGGTCTTTCCGTCGGGACGAAGGTAATCGACCATGCCGGATTTGCGAACCTCAGCGAGTCGTTCCGCCAGTCGATGGGCGACCCAGATCGGCACGGGCATGTACTCCGGCGTCTCGGTGGTCGCATAGCCGAACATGATGCCCTGGTCGCCCGCGCCCTGGCGGTCGAGGTCATCGATACTCGACTCCTCACGGGCCTCAAAGGCGTCGTTGACCCCCTGGGCGATATCCGGCGACTGGCCACCGATCGACACGGAGACACCGCAGGACCGCCCGTCGAACCAGACGTCGGACGAGTTATACCCGATGTTCCAGATGCGATCTCGCACGATCAGGGGAATATCGACGTAGCCCGACGTCGAGACCTCCCCGGCCACATGCACGAGACCCGTCGTGACCAGTGTCTCGACAGCGACCCGGCTATGGGGATCGACGGAGAGCAGGGCGTCCAGGATGCTGTCTGAGATCTGATCGCAGATCTTGTCGGGATGACCCTCGGTCACCGACTCCGAGGTGAACAGACGAAGGGGCGTGGTGGATGCTGCGCTCATGGTATTCCCAGCGTGAAGGTGAAACAGAGTGAAGGTGAATCGGGGGCCGAGTGACCACCGTGGTCTGAAGTCAGGCGAGGCGAGCGGCCACGGCATCAAGGGTGCGGTTGGCCACCGATTGCTTGCTCCCGGATGCCTCCATCACTATATCTCCGAGCCTATCCAGCACGATGACACTGTTGCTATCGGCTCCGAAACCCTCTGTCCAGCCCACCCTGTTGAGGACAAGTAGGTCACATCCTTTTCGAGCGATCTTGGTGCGACCGAGCGCGAGCAGCGCATCCGCATCCTGTTCCGTTTCGGCGGCGAACCCAACAATCACCTGGCCGGGCCGACGAGCCTCTGCGAGGCGCGCGAGAATGTCGGGGTTCTTCACCAGCTCGAGCGTTAACCGGTCGCCAGCGAGTTCCTTCTTGATCTTCGACTCGGCGATCACCGCGGGGCGATAGTCGGCTACCGCTGCCGCCATGATCACGACATCGACGTCGGGGGCGGCATCCTCTACCGCCGCTGCGAGTTCGAGCGTTGAGCTGACATGGCGCACACGCATCGAGCCCGGAGCCGCGACCTCGAGATTGGCACCGATGAGGGTAACCTCGGCGCCGCGGGCAACGGCCGCAAGCGCAAACGCTATCCCTTGCTTACCGCTCGAACGGTTGCCGAGGAAGCGCACCGGGTCGAGCGGTTCGCGGGTGCCTCCGGCGGTGACCAGTATTCGATGGCCCGCGAGGTCCTTGGGCGCAATCACCGCAAGCGCAGCGCGCACGATCTCGTTTGGCTCCTCGAGACGACCGGGTCCGGAGTCTGTTCCGGTGAGCTGCCCGACGGCAGGCCCGACAACGGTGACTCCACGGGAGCGGAGCACAGTGATGTTGTGCACGGTCGCCGGGTGCTGCCACATCTCGGTGTGCATCGCCGGGGCGATCACCACCGGCGCCCGACTCGCGAGCACGGTGTTGCCGAGCAGATCGTCGGCGAGGCCAGCAGCCAGCTTTGCAATGGTGTTCGCGGTCGCCGGAGCGATCACAATCAGGTCGGCCGCCTGGCCGATGGCCACGTGCCGAACCTCAGCAACACCCTCGTAAAGATCGGTGTGCACGATGTTTCGACTGATGGCTTCGAGTGTCGGCTTGCCGACGAAGCGAAGCGCGGCCTCCGTCGCCACGACATGAACGTCGTGTCCGGCAAGAACCAGGCCGCGAATCACGTTGACCGCCTTGTAGGCGGCGATGCCGCCGGTGACACCGACGACGACGTTCAACTGGCCGCTCATACGAGAAGCCTCAAGGGAAGTTACTCGACCGGCTCGGCGAGGGCCTTGACGACCAGTTTGTCTTCGTTGATCTCGTGCATCGCGACGGAGAGCGGCTTGTCGTCAATAGTGGAGTCCACGAGCGGTCCCACGTTGTCGAACAGGCTCCCCTCGTGCAGATCGGCGTAGTAATCATTGATCTGGCGAGCACGCTTGGAAGCGAAAATCACCAGAGCGTACTTCGAGTCGACCTTCGACAGCAATTCGTCGATGGGCGGATCGATGATGCCTTTGGCGCGTTCAACCATGCGTAAAACTCCTGTTGTTTTTGGGGATTGCCATCAAGTCTACGACTTCACGGGCGGCGGCGCTCACGTCGGAGTTGACAATGCGGTGATCGAACTCGTTCTGGGCGGCCAATTCGACCTTGGCCGTCTCGAGTCGGCGCTGTTGTTCCACAATATTTTCGGTACCTCGGCCGATGAGCCGCCTCACCAGTTCCTCCCAGGTGGGAGGCAGGAGGAACACGAGCACCGCCTCCGGCATGAGCTTTCTCACCGACCGCGCTCCCTGCAGATCAATCTCAAGCAGCACGCTCTTTCCGGCAGCGAGTGCCTCGTCGAGGGGGGCTCGCGGAGTGCCGTAGCGGAAAGCATTGTGCACGGTCGCGGTCTCGAGCATCTGCCCGGTCTCGATGAGTCGATCAAAGTCGGCGTCGCTCACAAAGTAATAGTTGACTCCGTGCACCTCACCGGGGCGCGGGGCGCGGGTCGTTGCCGAAACCGAGAGATGAACATCCGGATAGTTTTCGCGGATGTACGCCGATACCGTGCCCTTGCCGACCGCGGTCGGTCCGGCGAGCACCACGAGCCGAGCCTGGTGGCGGGTGTCGCGATGTTCGCGATGAGCCAACCAGTCCACGAGCTTCTGCCGCTGTCGAACGCCGAGACCGCCGACGCGCTTGGATTCCGCGATTCCCAGCTGCTCCATTGCCTTGGCGGTGCGAGTGGGACCGAGGGTCGGGATGCTCGTCAGCAGTTCGCGCACTCGCAGGCTCGCCTCGGCGGTGGCCGAAGGATCGGTCCACGCCGCTTCGACAACATCGACGGCACTGCGGGTTCGGTCATGAACGGCCAGCTTGACCGATGCCCGCGCCCGCCGGGCGGCGACGGCTGCGTGGGCGGCGGCGACCCTGTCGACCTCGGGAGGAGCTACCCGCGGCATGCGAACACCTCCGCTGCCTGAGTCTGGATCGCATCGGCGACGCCATCCGGACCGGCGTCGAGGATGCTTCGGGACGCACTCACGATAGTGGTCGGTGCGGCAGCACCGTAGCGATGCGCAAGCTCGGAAAAACGGGCCCCCTGATGACCGAAACCCGGGGCAAGGACCGGTGAGGCCGGCGCATTGGCGATCACGGCGAGATCAAGCTCGAATGCGCTGAAGTCGACCGTTGCGCCGAGCACCAGGCCGATCGAGCCCACTTCGCGATCGGCTGCAGCCGACCCCTGGGACACATTCCACTCACTCACCCCTGAGACGATACTGGACGCAACCGTCCGACCGACATGCGATCCGGAAGAAATGCGAGCGGTCTGCAGTGAGAATGCTTCGGGATTCGATGTCGCTGCGAGTACGAACAGTCCCTTACCCGTCTGCTCGGCAAGGGTCATCGGGGCCTCGATCGAACCGAGGCCCATGTATGCACTGATCGTAAGAGCGTCAACCTCCAGTGCGCTGCCTGGCGTTAACCAGGCCTGCCCGTAGGCTTCGACGCTGGTCCCAAGGTCGCCACGTTTGGCATCAGCGATAACGATCAACCCCGCCTGGCGAGCCGACTCCAGGATTGTCTCGAGAGCCGCATAGCCAGCCGATCCGTGTCTTTCGAAGAATGCCACCTGTGGCTTGATAATTCCGACACGGCCGGCAGCAGCCTCGACGACGCGCAGTCCGAACTGACGAAGACCCGCAGCATCGTCCGCAAGTCCCCACCGGTCGAGGAGGTAGGGGTGCGGGTCGATGCCAACACACAACTGTCCGAAGATGTCGAATTGATCGACCAGACGCTCACCGAAAGATGTTGCGGACCGTTTAGACAAGAGCGGCCAGCCGATCAGCCCGCTCGCTCGCGTAATCCTGCAATGACTTCACCTCGAACCCGTCGCGAATCGACTCGATCGATGCGACCGCCGCGCCGAGTTGGGCGATCGTGGTGAACAACGGAAGATCAGCAGCGACCGCGGCCGCCCGGATCTCATAGCCGTCGACGCGAGCGCTTCGTCCACTCGGGGTATTGATCACGATGTCGACCTGCGACAGGTTGATCAGTTCGACGATCGAGGGCTCTCCCTTCACCGACACATCGCCATGGTCGAATTTGCGCACAACGCGGGCAGCGATGCCATTGCGGCTGAGTATCTCGGCAGTGCCGAGTGTCGCGAGGATCTCGAAGCCGAGCTGTTGCAGCCGCAGCACCGGCAGGATGATCGCGCGCTTGTCGCGATCCGCCACCGAGACGAAGACGCTGCCGCTCGTCGGGAGCCCACCGTAGGCGGCCTCCTGGCTCTTCGCGAAGGCCTTCGGGAAGTTGGAGTCGATGCCCATCACCTCTCCGGTGGAGCGCATCTCCGGACCGAGAACCGAGTCGACGATGAGTCCCTCTGTGGTGCGGAAACGCTTGAACGGCAGCACGGCCTCCTTCACGGCGACCGGCGAGTCCATCGGCACGACGGATCCGTCTGCAGCGGGAAGCATGCCTGATTCCACGAGAGAGCGGATGCTCTGTCCAACCATGATCAGCGAGGCAGCCTTGGCGATCGGCAGGCCGAGAGCCTTCGCGACGAAGGGCACGGTGCGACTCGCGCGCGGGTTCGCCTCGAGCACATAGAGCACCCCGGCACCGATCGCGAACTGCACATTGATCAGCCCGCGCACTCCGATCCCGCGGGCGATTGCGTGCGTGGCATCCACGACCTGCTGGATCTGGTCCCGTCCGAGAG